>ERZ1643247.718-NODE-718-length-37079-cov-18.058043_pt1 | contig 37079 bp, 47 predicted proteins | sample MGYA00579264_ERZ1643247 | MGnify/ENA primary metagenome ERZ1643247 (study PRJEB29033, sample SAMEA4952262) | chicken gut metagenome | biome: Broiler Chicken; feature: Gastrointestinal Tract; material: Caecum | place: Ireland | collected 2018 | study: Broiler... | reverse complement strand
GCGGCGCTGTTCTCCCTGGTGACGGTGCTGCTCTCCTGCCGGAAGCCCGGCCGGGTTGCCGCTAAGGTCTCTCCCATCGAGGCGGTGCGGTACACCGAGGGCGGCGGCATCAAGCGCAAGCAGAAAAAGGGCCGCAAAGGCGTGTCCCTCCTGTCCATGGCCTGGGCCAACCTGGGCCGCAGCCGGAGTAAGACCGCCGTCACTGTCACCTCCCTTTCCCTGGCGGTGGTGCTGCTGACGGTGACGGTGAACTTCACCAACGGCTTCGACATGGATAAGTATGTGTCCAACTTCACTGCCAGCGACTTCATCGTGGCGGACGCCGGGAAGTTCCAGAACAGCGTCCTGGATTTCACCCCCGACATGGCCGTGCCCCAGTCCGTCATAGACGATATTAACGCTCAGGGCGGCATCACCGACAGCGGCGTGATCTACGGCCAGACGTTCGGGGCCCTGGAGTATGTCACCGAGGACTGGTTCCGGCAGAATAAAGAGCGTTTCTACACCTCGGAGCAGATGGACAACCTGATCCGCCTGACCGGGCGAAACGAGGAGGGCCTGCTGGCTGACCGAATCCAGCTCTCCGGCATGAGTGACTTCGCTCTGGATCACCTGACCGTGCTGGATGGGGATCTGGACAAGCTCCGGGAGGACGGCGGGCGGTACGTGGCCGCCGTGTACAATGAGGACGAATACGGCCACGCGGATATGGACTCCCACTGGGCCCGGCTGGGGGACATCGTCACCGTCCGGTATGTGGAGGAATCGGAATTCGTGGATCCGGATACCGGCATTGCCTATCCCAGCGTGGAGGATGTGCCCGCCGGGGCAAACTGGGTGGAGCAGCCGGTGAAGTACCGGGACGTGGAATATGAGGTGGCCGCCCTGGTGTCGGTGCCCTCCGCCTTCTCCTACCGCTACTACGGGGCGGACGAGTTCATCCTGAACGACCAGACCTTCATCCAGGACAGCGGCACGTCGGACGTGATGTACTACGCCTTTGACACCGCTGACGAGGCCAATGACGCCATGGAGGAATTCCTGCGGGACTACACGGAGAACGTGAACCCCCAGTTCGACTACGAGAGCAAAGCCCTCTACGCCGCGGAGTTCGAGGGTATGCGCTCCATGTTCCAGCTGTGCGGCGGGGCCTTGAGCTTCATCGTGGGGCTGGTGGGGGTGCTGAACTTCTTCAACGCCATCCTCACCGGCATCATCGCCCGGAAGCGGGAGTTCGCCGTACTCCAGTCCATCGGCATGACCGGAAAGCAGCTCAAGACCATGCTGGTGTACGAGGGACTATTCTACGCCCTGGGGGCGGCGGTGATCTCCCTGATTCTGACCTTGGTGCTGGGCCCGGTAGCCTTCACGGCGGTGGGGAGTCTGTTCTGGTTCTTCACCTACCGCCTAACACTGACGCCCTTCCTGATCGTGGTGCCGGTGTTCGCCCTGCTGGGCGTACTGACCCCGTTGGCCGTCTACCGCTCCGTGGCCAGGCACACCATTGTGGAGCGCCTCAGGGAGGAGTGAGCCGATTATCTATGATAATTCCAAGGGAACGATATAAATTGTTTTCCGATACTTCTTCACAGCGCACATAGCGTGTTTGGACATTGTAAGAAGCAGTGCAGCCGTTGGGCTGCACTGCTTCTCATATTCTTGTGGCATCAATCATGGTAAGGTCTCACAGCGTGATACCCAAAAATCTCCAAAAACTTCTTGGATACAAGAGATCTGCTCTCTCAGAGCATGGAGCGGAGTTGTTCCATGGCCTGTAAAAACAGTCTGGGGTGGGACCTGTGGACGTTGTGGGGGGAGGAAAGTATCACTAGACGACAGGTCTTCATCAGCTCTACCGCTTGCCGTGCCTGCTGGTCAGAGGCAGCGGCCAGAAGGATCCCATCTTCGGTATAGGCGTCTTTGCAGTGAAGAAACACCGTGGGGACGCAGATCTCCCTCATCAACTGCCGATGGGGAATGCCGCTGTGCCAGCTGTAGTCGTAGAAGGCCTCCCCAAAGGCCAGATCATATTGAGGGAGATAACGGAAGATATCGTTGATACCACCGGGGAGAAAAAAACGCACAGGCTTTTCTGGCGGCCGGCGTTGCCGGAAACGCTGGGCATAACGGGCTAGTTTCTCTGCTGTGCCTTTTGGAAGAAACAGCTGCCCCCATAGGCAGTGGCGGAGATAGTAGGACTCCCAACACTCCGCCGGATGCTCCAGGAGGTAGCGGTGGAGAGGGGCGTAGGTGTCCTGGAAGGCAAAGGATCGGGGAAAGAAATCCGGCTCGGTGGAAAAAACCGGCGGATCCTCCAAAAGGGCTCCCAGTACCAGAGATCCTCCCCGGGCGGCCACATAGGCGGCCAGAAGTCCGCCGGAGGAGTGGCCGGAAACTACCGCCGGGCGACCGATGACTTCCCGGAGTAGCCAGATCAGATCCTCGCCGTTGGCATGCAAGCTGTAGCGGGAGGAATCGTGGCTGGATTGGCCATGGCCGTAACAGTCTACGGCGAACACCTGCCAGCGGCGGCTTAGTCGGGACAGCACGGGGCCATAGTCCCGCCAGCAACCGGTCTGTCCGTGGATCAGCAGAAGCGGCAGCCCATTGTCAGGTCCCTTGGCATAGTGGATGCGGGCACCGTGGGGCAAAACGGCGTCTTGCTCCTGAAAGTGTCGCCGCCAGGAGATATCCCAGCTCCCGCTCATAGCCGGTCCTCCGAGGAAAAGATCCCCGCAGCCTCTGCAAAGCGGATCAGGTCTCGCTGGTGCAGCAGCGCCAGTCCCCGACCTTCGTCTCCCAGCAGCAGAAGTTGATCGCCGGTGTGGATGCCGAAGAGGGTTCGGGCCTTTTCCGGAAGAAACAGCTGCCCCTCCGGTCCTACGGTGAGGGAGCCAAAAAAGTGTTTTCCCCGAGGAGGGATCATTAGTCCAGTGTCCTGATCGTCAAAGTGCACCAGATCGTCCAAAGATACGCGGAAAAGCTCTGCCAGGGTACAGCAGCTGGCCAGATCCGGGGTGCTCTCCCCGCTCTCCCATTTGGCCACGGCCTGCCGTGAGACGCCCACCCGCTCCGCCAGCTCCTCCTGCGTCAGCCCCCGAAGCCTGCGCAGGGTCAGAATATTTTTGCCAATCATGTTCTCACCTCGGCTTTATTATACCGTCCGACCCTCCACTGGTCTACCAACCGGTGTTAACTGCTGTGTAAAAGTTGGTTGCGGAATCGATTCTCAGTATCCGCTCAGCTAAAAGACCTTCGGAAAACCACTTATGGTATTGAATGAACTTTGGTGTTTTTTACTTTTATGAAATCTCCATGATAAATTCACAATTCCATGTTACACTTGGGGCAGGTGATTGTGTATGAGGAAAATTTTGATTGTAGAGGATGAGCCGGATATCCAGGAGCTGCTGCGGACCTATCTGGAAGACGCCGGCTATCAAACCGCCGTGGCCGGAGACGGCGTAGCGGCTTTGGCTCTATTCGGTGGTCAGCATTTTGATCTGGTTTTGCTGGACCTGATGCTCCCCAAGATAGATGGTTTTGGCGTCTGCGAGCTGATCCGCCAGCAGTCTCAGGTGCCCATTCTCATGCTCACAGCTTTGGATGGGGAGGAACAGCAGCTCCGAGGGTTCCGGCTGGATATCGACGACTATGTGACCAAGCCCTTTTCCATGCCTGTGCTTTTGGAGAAGATTCGGGTGATCCTCCGCCGCCGAGGAAGTACAGAAGAGGATAGCTGCCTTCGGTACAGGGATCTGACCCTGAATTTGGAGACTCGTGAGGCGCTGTTAGACGGCTGTTCTCTGGAACTGACTGCCCGGGAGTTTGAACTGCTCCACACATTCTTAGCCGCGCCAGGGCGGGTATTCACCCGCGAGATGCTGCTGGCAAAACTCTGGGGCTATGATTTCTACGGGGATGAACGTGTGGTGGACAGCCACATCAAGAATCTCCGCCGCAAGCTGGGACGGGACTATATTGATACGGTGAGGGGGATGGGCTATCGTGCTGCGAAAGAGGATCACTGAAAGTCTGACTGCCCGGATCTTCGTCATTACTGCCGGCATCCTGCTCGCCGCCGGGGCCATTACCTTCAGTTTTATCGCCTGGGCCTCTCCCAGCACTTACACCGCCGTAGTAAATGATGACCTTACAGTTCAGGTAGATGCCCTGATGGAGAAACTGGCGGATAGTACTCCAACAGGCTGTGGGGAATTGCTGGATGAGTTTGTGCTCTCGTCCGGCGCCAATGCCATGCTGGTGGGGCCGGATGGGCGCCTGGTGGACACGGGAGCAAAGTTGACGGTTCAAGCTGTATATCAGGATGACACCATGATTGTCACTACCTCGGACCAGGAGAGCACAGTCAGCTATCACAGCGGGGACACTCTGGAAGGCGATACAGTGGCAATTACCACGTCGGAACAGGCCACCATTACCGCAGAGGTGACCTTTGCCGGCCAGAGCGAGAGCTATACCCTCTATGTCACCCCCAGGATCGAGGCAGAGAATCTGGCAGTACGGGCGCTTGTGCAGATGGCTCCCTGGCTTTTGCTGGTGCTATTGGTATTTTCTCTGCTGTGTGCCTTTATTTACTCCCGTTACATTACCCGTCCCATTGTGCGGATGAGCGGTATCGCCGGGAAGATGGCGGAACTGGATTTTCACTGGGAATGCGGAGAAAAACGGAAGGATGAGATTGGAAAACTGGGACGGAGCTTGGACAAATTAGCTCAGCGGCTGGATAAGGCCCTCACGGATTTGGAAAGTGCTAACCAAGCCCTGCAGGAGGAGGTGGAGCAGGAGCGGGAATTGGACCGACAGCGGATGGCATTTTTCAATGCCGCCTCCCACGAACTGAAAACCCCGGTGACGATCCTGAAGGGACAGCTCTCCGGTATGCTGGAGGGAGTTGGTGTCTACCAGGATCGGGACAAATACCTGCTGCGCTCTCTTCAGGTAACGGGAAGGATGGAGAATCTGGTGCGGGAGATGCTGGCCATCTCCCGGATGGAGACGGGGTCTATGGCTGTCAAGCAGGAGTCAGTGGATCTGTCCGCTTTGGTAGGGCGGCAGCTGACGCTGGATGCTGGATTGATGGAGCAGCGTGAGCAGCGGCTAGTATCCACGCTGACGCCGGGGATTACTGTCACTGGAGACCCATCTCTCCTTGGTAAGGCTGTGGGGAACCTGCTCTCCAACGCAGCCCTCTACTCTCCCGATGGCGCTGAGATCCGTGTATGGTGTGGGATGCGGGAGTGCAGCCCAGTTCTGACTGTGGAGAACGCTGGGGCTCATATCAGCGAGGAGGCCTTGCCCCATCTCTTTGAGGCATTTTACAGGGAAGAAGGCTCCCGAAACCGCGCCACCGGCGGCAGCGGCCTGGGGCTCTACCTGGTGAAGATGATCCTGGATCGCCACGGGGCAGCGTGTACCATTGAAAATACAGCGGACGGGGTGCGGGCGGTAGTGCGATTTTGCGCTCAAACAAAGGATAGACTTGCCTCCGAAAACATGATAGACTGACAGCCAAGGGGGGACTTTCATGTATTGCACTCTGCTTTTCGTTTTAGCTGGGTACTTGGCATGTTTGGCCATCAGTGGATACCGCGCTGCACTTCACCTGCGGGGGGATGTCATTTCCCAGCAGAAACGGATCGGCCGATATCAGATCTCCATTTTATGGAACGTTTTATCTGCTGCGGCGGTGCTCATTGCTGTAATACTGACCCCAATTACGCTGTGCGATTTGGGATTTCGTGCGCCTCGTCTACACGAGGACGGTGCGGAGCGAGTCCTAGAAATTGTATGCCTTTTGATAGCAGGCCTGCTTGCTCTGCTCTTCCTTTATCAGATATTTGCTTTCTTGTTTAGTGCGAACTTTCGGAGGGAGCAGGCCGGTGTGCTTCAGAAAAGAAGAGAAGATGGGGACTGGTACGACCGTGTAGTGGATAACCTGATCCCCAGGACCCGAAAGGAGAAAGGCTGGTTTGCGTTCAGCGCGGTTACCGCCGGCATTTCAGAAGAAATCGTGTTCCGCGGATTTGCGCTGCTGTTGCTCAGCACAGTTTTTCCTGCCTTTCCCGAGTATGGATTGGCGATTGCAGCAGGCGCCCTGTTTGGCTTGGCGCATTTTTATCAAGGAGCTCGTGGAGTACTCAAGACTGCTCTTATCGGTGTGTTGTTCGGCCTATTGTATTTGGGGACGGAATCATTGGTCTTCTGTGTTCTGCTCCACACTTTGTTCGATCTCTCTTCCGCCTTTTTATATGAACCTGAGGCATCCTGATGAAAATACGGCGGATGAGAGGCCAGCCGCGGTGCTGTTTGAAATGAAATCATCGTATGAGGAGAAATAATGAAAAAATTAGGCTTTGCTTTGCTATTATGCTTATCTCTGATATTGTTAAATGCTTGCAGTAATGCTGCGTTTAATGGCAGTAGCACGGGGAATGATACCCAATTTATCATGGAGTATAGTATCTTAAATACTTCCGATCATAGAGAGATGTCTTTGAAAACGGGAGATGTCATTGATACAACCATCGTGAGCGACGCTGGAAGTGTGGACATTCTGGTAGAAAACAGTGCGGGTGAGTCTATCTATTCAGAAACAAATGTTCCTACTTCTGAGTTTGAAATTGTGATTTCCCAAGACGATACTTACACATTTACTGTTACAGGACACAAGGCCAAAGGGAGCGTAAGTTTTATAAAAAGCTGACTGGGAATAAACCAATCTGAGGGAGACGCCTATGGAAAAGACGATTTTAGTTCACGGCTCCGGCCACAAGGCAGCCAGTTGGAAAGAGACCATCTCTTATCTTTGCCACCGAGAGGACATCCTGTGTCCGGAGCTGTCCGCTATTCTGGACGGGCGGGAGGCCAGTTACTCCAATCTCCGTACCGCCTTTGAAACGTACTGTGCCCAGACTGGCGGTCCAGTTCACCTGTGTGGCCTCTCTCTGGGCGGAATTCTGGCCTTGGACTATGTGCTGGAGCATCCAGAGAATGTCAAGACCCTGGTGCTGATTGGTACGCCCCACAAGGTTCCAAAGGCGGCCTTTGCCCTCCAGAATGTGGTGTTCCGCCTTCTGCCCAAGTCTACGTTCGCATCTATGGCCTTTGACAAGAAGAACACCTTTGCCCTGGGAAACACCATGAAAGATCTGGACTTTAGCGACAGGGCAGGGGAGGTCCGATGCCCAACCCTGATCCTCTGCGGTGAGAAGGACAGTGCAAATCTGAAATCAGCTCATTTCCTTGCCCAGCACATTCCGAACGCGGAGCTGCGGGTACTGGAAAACACCGGCCATGTGGTAAATGAAGAAAACCCCAAGACTTTGGCGGAGCAACTGAATGAGTTTTACGCACGGTATCTTTGACTGTTTCGCGGGCGCTTGCGGCTGCGGCAGAATATAAACATCATTCGGGAGGTGAGGCGGATGAAGCGCGGCCTTGATGTAGCTCCATGCAAGGCTTGACTTGGATGGACTTGTATGGAGCAAAATGTTAGCCATCCCAATGGCCTTGCATGGTGGAAAAGAAATAATCATGCAAAGGAGTATTGAGATGAATTACAAAATGGTTGATTTCAGCACTTGGCCAAGAGGTGATCTGTTCCGGTTCTATATGGATCACATGCGGGTTGTCATGAGCCTGACGGTGGATGTGAACGTGACGCCGCTGGTTCGGTTCGTAAAAAAGAACGGCATGAAGTTCTATCCGACCATGATTTGGGTGGTGTCGCGGGTGATCAATTCCCATGAGGAGTTCAAGTATGGCTGGGATGCAGATGGAAACTTGATCCGTTGGGACTTTATCTCTCCCAGCTACGCCCACTTCCATCCGGAGGACGGAAACTTCACCAAGCTGGTCACACCCTATGGAAAGGACCTGACGGAGTTCCACACCCGTTTTCTGGAGGATCGGGAGAAATACCGGGATCTCCGGGCTGTAGTGGAGGGTCAACCAGCCAATCACTTTGACGTATCCTGCCTGCCCTGGGTACGTTACCGCCACTTCGATGTCCATGTGTTTGATCAGGGGGACTTTCTGGCCCCGGTGGTCACTTGGGGAAAGTACGAGGCGGAGGGCGATAAATTGGTCATGCCGCTGACAATGAATATCCACCATGCAGTGGCGGACGGTTTTCACCTGTCCAGGTTCTTTACAGAGGTACAGGAATTGATGGACCACTTGACCGCAGGCAGCCCCGCAGACTGAGGCAAGTAATGAAATAGATTAAGAAATGATTTCCAGATGAACTAATATACACATCGCGTGGGGAGAGGGGCAAGGCCGACTTGGACTTGCCCCTCGATTCTTTTCATTTCTTAGGCAAAATCGAATGAACCAATTTGCGATTTGATTGTATATGTAGATGAAGGGGGGTGCAGGGTGTGTGATCGACCAGTACATCCACCAATACGGAAAACGCCTCTATGGCCTGTGTCTGACCCTCTGCGCCAATACGATAGAGGCAGATGATCTTTACCAGGACACTTGGCTTCAAGTGGTCAAAAATATTTCCCGTTATGATACCAGCCGAGATTTTGAGCCTTGGCTCACCAAGATCTGCGTCAATCTGTACCGGAATGCTCTGCGGCGTCTTGCCAAAAGCCCCATTCTTCATTTCCGTACCAACGAAGAGAAAGATTTCTTGCTCTGTTCTATACCTGCTCCGGAAAAGGTGGATTATAGGCCTCTATATGAGGCAATAGACCACCTGCCCGAAAAGTATAGACTGGCTGTGATCCTCTATTATTTCGACGATATGGATATAGCAGCAACCGCACAGATACTGGGAATTCCAAATGGAACCGTCAAATCGCGTCTGGGCAAAGCCCGAAAATTACTCAAGGAGGCGCTTGGGAATGAAACAGATCTATGATTTTGGACGGCGCACGCCTCCGGGTCTCAATGAAAAAATGCTCCGGGCGGAACTGGAGCGCCGTAAACTTAGACTGCAAACCACTCTGGCAGTTCTGGGAGGTTTCCTACTTCTTATCGCGTCCGTCTTATTGGGTTATTCAGCAATCGACTGGTATCCCTTTCTCACATTGCTTTGCTTTGGATATACCATCCTTGCGGCAACTGCAGGGGGCGTGATCGCCGTCATATATTCCCATAAAGGAGGCAGGACAACATGAGCACTATTATGACCATTCCTGCAATGATTGTACTGGCCCTCATTATCATATTGCCATTCATTGTCGGCTTTTTTGTCTATCGTGATGCCCGGCAGCGTGACATGAATGCGCTTCTATGGGCCTTCGTCGCCGCGCTGGTGCCTGCTTTCATTGGCCTCATCATCTACTTTCTGGTTCGTGGGAACTACGCCAATCTCAGATGCCCGCAGTGCGGAACACCAGTAAAAGAGTCCTTCACGGTATGCCCCAAGTGCGGCGCCAAACTCCGTCCATCCTGTCCAAACTGCAAGGCACCGGTGGAGTCGGATTGGAAGGTCTGCCCTCTATGTACCACTCCACTTCCGGAAATCCAGACGGACATTCAGGTTCCGGTACGCCCCAAGGATCGAACTGGGTGGAAGGTGCTTGCAGTTATAATCCTTGTACCAACCTTTTTGATCGTTCTTTTGATTTTAGGCCTTACCAGCATGTCATATACGGGGTCTGCAAGCATCCAGGAACTGAGCAGAGACGAGTATTACGCTGAGATGGAGGCGTTGTCACAAGAGGAAACTGCAGAAAAGGTGCAGGAATGGTTGGATGGCCTAAACCAGGAAGAAACTCGAGGTGCCCATGCCCTGCGCTATGATTACTACAACGGCAGCAATACAGAGTACTACTTCCTCGTCTATGTTCCGGGAGGTGGAGATTCTTCTCATTCCGGTTTTGGCCAGTCCACCAGCATTTTTGGAACGACGCTGAAACTTGAACTGGAGCCCACCGGAAACGACGGCACACTGTTCAACATCATGTCCTCTGCGGAAAATATACCGAATCTGAAAATCACATTGGGCGGTGAGCGGATTCCTTGCAATGTGGATACCGTGGACTTCAACCCCACTGTGTACTACATTGTCCCCCAGTATGACGAACTTGAGCCTGGGGCCGCGGACTTCTTTATGCCAGAACGGATTTCGGTGGTCCATATTGTTGGAAATTCCAATGTGGGATCCGTGGAGATCCAAAATGATGACTCGGCTTTTGATATCCTGGTGGGCATCGACAGCGCGCCATATCTCGACCTGGAACATAACATCTATGGGAACCCGGACGGCAGTGGCGGTTATGATTTCAAGGACGGTTTTGAGATCCGCATTGAGTATCAGACACATGATGAACTGCTCAGTCACGCAGATATGATCACCTGCCTGGTATTTGAGCAGGACGGCAGCTACTACCTGATTGATGACCGCCCGGACAACGGCCGGATTTTTCGCCAGATTGATGAAGCATTCTATCACGAATTGGAGTCCCTCTTTGAATAAGAATTTCCCCAATGCGGCGGAATCTGGTCAATTAAAAAGGAGGTTACTGTGATGATGGAATTTGTGCTGAACATCTTGCTAAATTACATTACTCTCGGTGTGGCTGGCGTTGCATTTATTTTGCTCCTGGTAGTGTTGATTTGGAAGAGAAAGAACTTCTCCGCGAAGGAGAAAGGCCTTCTGAGCGTTTTGTTGATCATTCTCGCGCTTTACTTTGTCTTTGTCATCGTTGTTTCGATTACAGCTGGATCTGGGCATCCTGCCGGGAATCCAGCTCCTATTGCCCCATAGAAAAAGTACCGACAAATCATTTCCAGTTGGCTGAATGGAAAATCTGTTCTCTCGTCAGGTAGATTCAGCTAAAATCCATTCACAGCAAAAGAATGTGGGATAGACGCCCACAGTCTTCCAACAATTTTTCGGATTGAAGATTGGAAGTAAATAACGGCCAGATCATTTGAAAATACCCTACAATATTTCGGTATTGCCATCTGTGGACCGAAAAAGAAAATGAATCATTTCTCGGGTAGTATGACGCTATTTCAACAAATCACCGGATAAGATTAGGCAGAGGGGTGCCAGCATGATATGCTGCCACCCCCTCTTTGGCTCAATATAAGTTTCCTGCTGGTTGATTTAATCAATCAAAATCAAATAGAACTCCATTGTTTTTCGGGTCTTTGTTCCTTATACTATAGTCAGGTGGTGAGCATGATGAAAGAAATCAATCTTGGTCGAGTCCTGATTGAGAACCGCCATAAGCGAGGAATTACGCAAGAGGAACTGGCGGAATATATCGGAGTTTCAAAGGCTGCCGTTTCAAAGTGGGAAATTGGTATGACTTACCCTGACATTAGTCTGCTTCCACGGCTGGCTTCCTACTTCAATATCAGCATAGATGAATTGATGGGCTATAAGCCCCAGATGGATACGGCGGACATCCGAAAATGGTACAGCCGGCTCGCCAGGGAGTTCGCCGAGGGGGCTTTTGAAGAGACGTTGGAACAAAGCCGCAAACTGGCCAAGCAATACTGTGCCTGCTATCCGCTCCTATTCCACATTGGTTCCCTGTTGGTAAATCACGCAATGCTTGCCGGTACACAGGAGAGAACCTATCAAATCATAGAAGAGGCAAAGGCCATCTTCTCCCGTGTGAGGACAGACAGCACTGACCCAAAGCTGGGGAAAGAGGCGCTACAGATGGAGGCTTACTGTCTGCTGGCGCTGCAACAGCCAGCGGAAGCGTTGGATCTCCTGGAGGAAGACTCGCCGGAGATCGGCCCCGCCGAACCGCTTCTGGCCAGTGCATATCAAATGACTGGAAACACGCTGGACGCCAAAAGGGTGCTGCAAGCCGGGATCTATAAACAGGTTGTGGCTTTTTGCAATCTTCTGCCGTCCTATATGAACCTTTCCATGGACGATCCGGAGAGGTTTGAAAAACTCTGCACGAGATTTCAAGCGGTTGCGGATGCGTTCCAACTACAATACCTGCATCCTGGCCTGCTGCTGTCATGCTATTTCATCATGGCCCGTGGCTGGGCTGTCCTGGGGGAGTCCGAAAAGGCACTTGATATGTTGGGGAAGTACACGGATCTTGCAACCAGCAGCATCTACCCGCTCCATCTTCACGGCGACTCTTTTTTTGACCTGCTGGACGAGTGGTTCCATGATGTGCTCATTCTGGGAACAATTCTGCCCAGAGACGATACGGTCATCCGACGCAGTATGACCCAGGCGCTCAAGGAGGATCCAGCTTTCGAGCCGCTGAAAGAAGAACCACGCTTTCAGAACATGGTATCCAGGTTGGAACGAAACGAGGGGGAAACATAGAATGGAAACCGTTGTATTGCAGTCTCTTTCCAAGACTTATTCCGGCGGGAAACTGGCAGTCCGACAGGTCTCACTGTCCCTGAATCAAGGGGAGGTGTTTGGATTCCTCGGCCCTAACGGAGCCGGCAAGACCACAACTGTGAAATTGCTGAATGGGATGCTCTCTCCCACAGAAGGTAGTTGCCAGGTGTTGGGCGTCAATCCCGCCAAGGAACCGGAAAAGGTTCACAGGGTATCCGGTGTCCTCACGGAGCATGCGCAGATGTATGATAACATGACGGGGACACAAAATCTGATTTTCTACGCATCCTTGTTTGATATACCGTCCCAGGAAGCGAGATTGCGCACCGAGTACTTGCTCAAGCAACTGGGACTGGAGAATGCCGGAGCAAAGAAGTTGTCTGCCTATTCCACCGGAATGCGGCAAAGGCTTTCCTTAGCAAGAGCTCTGATTCATCAGCCCAGAGTATTATTTCTGGATGAACCTACATCCGGCCTTGACCCGGAAAGCGCGCAGAATGTCAATCAACTCATTCGGGATCTGGCATATCAGGAAGGCATCACCGTGTTCCTTTGCACCCACCAGTTGCGCTATGCCCAGGAAATCTGCACCCGGTATGGCCTGATTGAAGATGGGACGTTGCTGGCAGCTGGGACTCTGGAGGAATTGCGCCGTGATGTGCTTTCTGATACCATCCTTCAGGTCCATGTAGAAAAAATGCCTGTAGGCCTTCCGTTCCGTAAAAGCGGAGAAAACCAATATGAGATGGACATTCGCTCGGATACAGAGATCCCACACTTAGTCCGTCAAATCGTTGAGGGCGGAGGAGAGGTTTATGATGTTACTGCGCAGAAGCCCTCTCTGGAGGATATCTACTTTGCGCTGACCGCAAAAGGGAAGGGGGAGGCAATGTGAAAACCGCAATGACCGCAATCATCAAAAAGGATTTCCGGGGTGTGACTGATAACAAACATCTCTTTGCCAGCCTTCTGATCGTTCCACTCGTACTTACCATCGTTCTGCCCTCTGTTTTCCTTGTGATGATTCATTTTGCACCAGATGATCCTGACATTCAAAGGCTGCTCGAACTGTTGCCCCAATCCATGCAAACAAAAAGCCTGGAGCAGGGACTTGCCGAATTGGTGCTCAACTTTATGCTCCCGGTGTTTTTCTTGATTATCCCTATTATGTCGGCGTCAATTATGGCGGCCAGTTCCTTTGTGGGTGAAAAGGAAAAGCACACGCTGGAGACACTCCTATATTGCCCGCTTTCCGTCCGGAGGATTTTCCGCGCAAAAGTCCTGGCCTCTTTCCTGTTGAGCATGATGGTGTCTCTGATTTCCTTCTGCGCCATGATGGCGGTACTGGAATTGGAGTCATGGATCCTCATGGGGACGTTGCTAATACCCAGCATCAGTTGGCTGGTTATCCTGCTGCTCCTCGCTCCATCCATTTCTCTGATAGCGGTGACCCTAATCGTTCGCAGATCGGCGAAAGCACAGAGTGTGGAGGAGTCCCAGCAGAGTGCAGTATTCCTGGTTATTCCGGTTATTCTGATGATTGTTGGGCAGTCCACCGGCTTGTTGTTGGTGAGTGCCTGGATTTTGCTGGCATTTGGTTTGATATGTGCATTGCTTGCATGGTTGCTTCTCAAGACGTGTATGGGAAAATTCACCTATGAGATGTTGCTGCAATGAACCGAAAGGTATCTCACTCATTGCAGAAACCCTACTGATATGGCTACCATACCAGATAATTGAGAAAAGGCAGGGCGACCCGTACAGTGTAGTGCGGGCCGCCCTTTTATCACGTTTCTTGTTTTCTGTTTTCAAGAGACTTTTCGATAATAATATCCATATTCCTTTCCAGAAGTTCCATTAAGACCATGGACTGATTCATGTAATAATCTCCACACAAATCACACATTCGCTCCACACTCCCTCCATATTGCCTTGGTATCCTTTCCACATCCCAAGCAGAAAGGAATCAGACTATATGGAACTCAAGATCCAAAACGTCAGTATGACCTATCCCAGTGGAAAGCAGGCCCTGAAGGGGCTGAACCTGGACCTGAAATCCCCCAGCCTCATCGGCCTGCTGGGCCCCAACGGGGCGGGCAAGTCCACCCTGATGAAGCTGCTGGTGGCGGCCCTGATGCCCACGGAGGGGAGCATCCTGGTGGACGGGGCGCCCCTGAACAAGGTTGAGGGGAAACTGAAGGCCAGCCTCGGCTACCTGCCCCAGGACTTCGGCCTCTTTGAGGAGTTGACTGTCACGCAGTTTCTGGACTACATGGCCGCCCTCAAGGGTTTGCGCAGTCCCCAGGCGGCCATCCGGGATGTGATCCGGGCGGTCAATCTGGAGGAGAAGGCCAGGGCCAGGATCCGCACCCTCTCCGGCGGCCAGCGGCAGCGGGTGGGCATCGCCCAGGCCCTGCTGGGGGACCCGCCTTTTTTGATTTTTGACGAGCCCACGGTGGGCCTGGACCCGGAGGAGCGCATCCACTTCCGCAACCTCTTCTCCCGCACCGCCCAGGACCGGCTGGTGCTGCTCAGCACCCACATCATCGAGGACGTACAGTCGGTGTGCGACCGTCTTGTGGTCATCCACCATGGGCAGATCCGGTTCACCGGCACGCCGGAGCAGTTGATCGCGTCTGCCGCCGGCCATGTGGGCGTCTTTTGGGAGAAGGACGAGAGACAGGAGCAGGGTCTCCATATCACCGCCCGGGTGAATACCAGTCAGGGCGTCCGCTGCCGGGCCGTGGCGGACAAGTTGCCGCCCTATGCCCAGGCGGAGGAGCCGACGCTGGAGGACGCCTACCTCTATCTGATCTCCCGGGAGGCGGCACAATGAAGACGATGCGGCTTTTCCCATTAGAACTGCGGCGGCTGCTCCAGAGCCGCCTGACCTGGCTGATCATGGCGCTGACGGTCCTCTCCCCGGTGTTGGGGCTGGTGCTTTACAAGCCCGCCACATCCACCACCATGCTCTCCATGTATTTGGCCAACCCTGCTATCACAGGCGGCGTGGCCGGGGCCATCCTTTTCGGCCTGCTGGCCATCTTTGAACTGGACCGTGCCCGCCGCAGCCGGGTGGACATCCTCACCGACGCGGTGGTGTCCCCGCTGACCACGGCCCTGACCCGCCTGCTGGCCCTGCTGACCGCGGCGGTGCTGACCGCAGGCATCACCATGCTGGTCTGGCTCCCCATCAGCGCGGGGCTGATTGGCTCCGTGTTCACCGGCGTAAACTTTCTGCTGGCCTATCTGCTGCTCATGGGGCTGGCGCTGCCACTGGGCATCCTGGCGGCGGCCGCCGCGTACCAGTTCACCCGTCGGGCGGACCTGTCCATCGTGCTGTTTATCGCCTTCTGCGCCCTGAGCCTGACGGTGTGGTCGGCAGAATGGCAGCTGTGCTGGCTCAACCCCTGTGTCTGGGCCCTGTCCGACGACTTCTCCAACTTCCGGGTGTTCCGGTCGGTGGCCTGGATGCGCCTCACCTGGCTGGCGGCCCTGGCCGGGGTGTGGACAGTCTCCTATCTCTGCATCCGGCAGTACGGAAAGGGTATTTTCGGCTCCCTGGCCCGGAGCGTGCGGCGGGTCTACCGCCCGGCCGTTGCCCTGGCCCTGCTGGCCTGTTCCGGCACTGCGTATGCCGCCCAGCCCTTCATCGACAACAGCAACCCGGACCTGACGGTCATGTCCTTCTATGAGATCCCCTACGCCGAGGGCGTCACCTTTGTCCGCCGCACCGCCCAGGTGTTCCCGGACACTGATGCCGGTACGGTGACGGGCCGGGCCTCCTACCAGTTCCAGAACACCTCCGGCCAGGAGCAGAGCATCTCCTTCGGCATCAACCCTGGATACACCATCTCCAATGTGAAAGCCAACGGCGTGGGCGTGCCCTTCACGGTGAGCGGCTACCAGGAGTACAATGAGGCCCTGCTGGAAGTCACCATTCCCGCTGAGGAAGAGGTGGAACTGACCATGGAGTACGGCGGCTTCCCTCAGGAGAGCATGCCCACCATGCAGGGCGGCAAGGAGCTGAGCAGCGAATACCTCTGCCTGGAGAACTCGGCCCTCTCGCCCCGGGTAATGAATGTCCTGCCCGGAGAGGCGGGCTATCCCACGACGATTGAGATTACCCTGCCCGCATCCATGATTGCCATTCCCTTCAGTTCCAGTGAGGCGGAGGTCATATCAGAAAACACCGACGGCACCAGGACCTGGCGCTATGAGGCCAACAGCGCCGGCGGTATTCTGTATGCCGGCGACTATATTTGCGAGCAGATCGAGGCCGGGGGCATGACCATCGAATTCTACTACGGCCGCAAGCACCAGGCCGTCATGGCGGAGGCCGGGGCGGTAGACGCGGTGAAGGCCGTGGTGGACTACTGCACGGAGCACTATGGGAAGTTGTCCTACGGCACCGGGGATACTCTGAAACTGATTCAGAGCCGGGTGGCCGGCGGCGGCTACGCCGTGGACGGTGCCAGCCTGCTGGACGAGGCGGACTTTACTGCCGCCAATCTGGGCGACGTTCAAAAGGGCGGCGGCGCTGGCGAGGTAATGATCCACGAGCTGGTCCATCAGTGGTGGGGCCTGGGCAATATGTTCGATACGGTTGATTCTACCAGCCCCTGGTCCGCCGAGGGCCTGACGGTCTACACCACCTACCGCATCGTCAAGGAGCTATACGGCGAGGACTATGCCCGGGAGCACTATGTGGACCAGTGGCAGCAAGCGGTGGATGACTACTACCTGAACTACTATGTCCGTCATCCGGAGTATCTGGAGATGCTGCCGGAGAATGAGCAGTTGGCCATCTCCAACAGCTTGTCCCAGGTGCGGCAGTACAACGAGATGCCGCTGAAGATTTTGAAAGCAGAGCAGTTGGTGGGCGGCGAGGATGCCATGGATCAGATCCTTTACAACCTGTTCAACCGGGAACTGGACCCCGCGTATCCCTATCTGACCTGCCAGGATTTTTTGGATGCCTGCCATCTGACGGAGGAGGATTTGAACCTTGGGTAAGATTTTTCGATACGAGTGCCGCAGGCTGCTGTGGAACAAGTTTTTTATTGGATTGGCTGTTGTGCTGCTTTTATATGGGGCGTTTGTACTGCATGCCGTGACCATTCTGGGTGTGGCCCACACCGCGCCCTTTTCCCCCTGGAGCTTTGGGGACTACCTCTCCCGGATGATGCCCCTGCTGTGGATCGGGATGCTGTTCTTTTTGACCTTCTTTACCTCACCCAATGCCCGGCGGGCGGCCGTCCTCACGGACGCCGCGCCGATGCCGCCCAAGCGTTACGCTTTGGCCCGGTGTGCCGCGGCCCTGACAGGGGGAGCGCTGCTGACCTTGCTGTGTATGGTGGAGGCAGCGGTGTTCTACGGCCGTATGTTTCACTGGTACAGCTGGGGGAGCCTGCTGCTCCCGGCCTTGGTGACCCTTCTGCCGGCCCTGGTATTTGCCTTGGGCAGCGGCTGGCTGGCAGGCCAAATCCGGCCCTGGCTGGTGTATGTGTGGATGGCGGTCCCCTTCCTGCTGGCGGCCCTGCCGCTGCCTGAGGCTCTGGGGCTGTGGAATGGCAGTTTCTTTACCGCTTATCCCCTGACCCTGGAGACGCTGGATCCGGCTTTTGTTTTACCAGTGGGCGTAACTGTGGTTCAGGCCGTTCTGCTGGCGGCGGGAACCGTGCTGTTGATATTAGGCGGCAATCGCCGCAAGGTTATGAGATAAGAACAAACGGGGGGTGCGGCGGATCAAAGAGGTCATTATCATTCGAACGGTAGATTCAGACGGCAGCACATTCCAGGCCATCATAGACGCGCTCCGGGACAAGAGGGTAGAGATCATTGAACTGGCTGCCCCTTCTCATAATGTGCTGGCCTTTGGGAACATAGAGATCTACCCAGAACGCCGGGTAGTGCTCAAAGCAGGGGAGAAGGTACGTCTTAATCACGGCGAGTTCTCCATGCTCCTACTCCTGGCCAGTACGCCGGGGCAGGTTTTCAGCAAAGAGCAGCTCTATGACGCCGCTTGGAATGAGGAGTACCGCTATGGGACCACAGCAGTGGAGAATATCATTTGGCGGCTGAGGCAGAAACTGGAGGACGATCCCAAGCACCCGGTTTACATCAAGACAGTCATCCGGAGTGGATATAAAATAGAACTGCCAAGGTAAGACAAAGGCGGCGCCAGCATTGGCGCCGCCTCATTTTCTCATACGAATCATGGTTTGGCACAGACAAACCATCGCCCTTTTTCCATCCATAGATAGGTTTCCTTGCCCTGAATAAGGCAGGTGTATCGGTTCCCGACGCCGCCCACGCTCTGGCAGGCCGCTCGGCGGACATCCAAGACCTTATCAACTGGATATTTGTGGCTATCATCAAATTCAATTATCATAGGCCGTAGGTTCCCTTCTGTGTCGAACCGAACAATGACCGGCACATATCGTTTCTCACGCTGATCCATCAGGTTTATCCTCCAAAGTATCCGACAGGGTGAACGGTATGATCGTCCCGTACGTTGATATGGCCCAGGCGCGGGTCGGTATCCAGCAGGGCGCGGCGGACGCTCATGTAGCCGTACCGCTGGCGCAGGTGGTCCACCGCCCGGTCAATCCGCTCCCACTTGTCCCGCCGCTGATCCTCAGCATAGAGGGACATCTGTACGGTTCCAACGGCCTCCACCAAGCCGGCGCCCCGCAGTCCAATGCTCCGGATCGGGCGCTCCCAGTGATAGTGGCGGCGGAACAATTCCAAGCCAACCTCAGCTAATTCTTGACTGGAGCAGGAGGGAAACGGGAGTTTTCGCTGCCGGCAAAAAGAGTTGAGTTCTGTATCACGGATATAGATTTCCACCACAGTGCACCGAGATGCCAGTTCCCGCATCCGGGAGCAGACGCTTTCGGCCAGCAGGAGCAGCATGAGTTTGACATCTTCCTCATTTTCCAGATCTCTGGGTGTGGTTGCGGAGTTGCCCACCGACTTGATATTAGGGATATGATCCGTTCGTTGGACCGGGGATATGTCCAGACCTCTTGCGAACGTGCTGAGTACCAGACCCATCTTGCCAAGGCGGCGCTGCAGCACATCCTCCGGACATTCGGCCAGCCGGCCGATGGTGCTGATCCCGATGGACCGCAGTTTTTTGGAGGTGGCAGGCCCCACATAGAGCAGATCCTCCACCGGCAGGGGATAGACGATTTCTTTGTAGTTGCTTTCCGAGATCTGGGTAATGGCGTCTGGCTTTTTGTAGTCGCTGCCCAGTTTGGAGGTGATCTTGTTGTCGGCTACCCCGATGCTGGCCGTGATCCCCAACTCGAACTTGATCCGATTGCTGATCTCTCTGGCGATGGACATGGGGGAACCATATAAGCCCACGCTGCCCGTCACATCCAGCCAGCACTCGTCCAGACCAAATGGCTCCACCTGATCAGTATAGTCCTCATAAATCTCGTGGGCAAAACGGCTGATGCGGATATACTCGTCCATATCTGGGGGGAGTGTCACCAGGTCGGGACACCGCTGTTTCGCCTGCCAAATAGCCATGCCCGTCTTGACACCATAGGGTTTGGCAATATAATTGGCGGTAAGGACAATCCCATGCCGTTCTTCTTGGCTCCCACATACAGCCAGTGGTGTATTCCGTAGCTCTGGGTGGCGTTGCATTTCGACGCTTGCGTAGAAACAGTTCATATCGCAGTGCAGGATATGTCGGCGTCCCATCTCGTTTCACCCCCGTATTCCATAATAGAACATTTGTTTGAATTACGCAATAGACGAATTTTGGAAATAGAAGGCACCTGCGTTTCTCAGCTTCTTTTTTTGATATACTATATTTTGTGTCAAAGTGTACAACTTGTTGCACGGGAGGCCCCAAGTTATGTGTGGACGGTATCAATTTACGGTTGAACAGTGTGAAGAAATTCGTCGGATTGCCGATGCGATCCAGCGTAAATATGGGGATGGGGCATGGAGTTCAGGGGAGATCCGGCCATGCAGCCATGCGCCAGTCCTTATGAAGGACGGCGATGGAGAGGCACCGATGCTGATGAAGTGGGGGTATCAGCTGCCCGGCACGTTGGTCATCAATGCCCGGGCTGAGACGGCTCTGGAGAAACCGCTCTTCCGGGAGAGTGTCCGCAGCCGCCGATGCCTGATCCCATCCACTGGGTTTTATGAGTGGGATGGCCAAAAGCGGAAGTATCTGTTTACCTTGCCGGGTGAGGGCGCACTTTATATGGCGGGGCTTTACGACCGGCGTGGAAATAAGGACTGCTATTGCATCTTGACCACGGCGCCCAACGAGTCCATGCGGCCGGTTCATAACCGGATGCCGCTGATCCTGACGGCCGAACAGAGGCACCGCTGGCTTGCGGATGATACTGCTGCAGGGGAGATCCTTACAGCGCGGCCGCCGGAGCTGGTGCGTGTATCTGCAGAGGCACAGATCAGCTTGTGGTAGAACAGCACGGCAGGGGAGGAACTGCTTTCAGGCAAAAATAAAGAGGCCGCCGATCTCGTGGGATCGGCGGCCTCTTACAGTGATGGGTTTTGAATACTGAGATGGGTGGCTCAGACCAGTTTTCCCATCTCCATCAGGACGGTGGCCAGCGACGCGGTCTGCTCGTTGAACTCCTGCAGAAGTTCCAACAGGCTTTCCTTGGTCAAAAGCCGCTCGCTCTCCATTTTGAACAGTTCGTACTCTTGGCTGTCCACCTCGTCGTAGGGCAGGCAGAGGATTCCCTCCTGCACGAGGCCGAGAACGCAGCCGCTGAAATCCTGGCATCCATAAGGGATGCGCCAGATCAGATCCCGGCGAAGCGCTTTTCCGTACGGCTCGTAGAAATCCTCCAGAGTGACGAAAGTGGCGCCGGACTCCTCAAGGATGTGGCAGACCCACTCCTTCTTGGGAAGTTCAGACAGGGCCAGGGGCTTTTCCATAAATGGGATGGAGTGCGGCGCATAGGACTGGCACCGCTTTTGATCCACCCGGATCTCGCCGCCCAATTTGCAGGTGCAGTCCTCACCGCAGTTGATGCAGTCCGGGGTGTGGCAGATTAGTTTTACCGGCATGAAAGGATCCTCCTCTTTTTCCTATGGTAGGTGCCGGTCATTTCCCAGACTCCGGCTGTGCTTTTTCAGCAGCATCGTCCCAAACCTGCTGTACCAGAACCCTCTTCGCAAAAGAGAGGACGCGGTCAAGGCATCCGCTCCGCACCAGAGAAGGGACGTGTTTCGAGCAAAACCTGTCGATTTGCTCCGTCTGCTAGATGCTTTGGAACAGCAATTCCGACCCAAGCGCCTGAGCCATCTCACTCAGCTGGCTGTCGGAGCTGATTTCGGCACCCTCAAAGACACAGTACGGAAGACCGAGCTTGTTGAGCACGGCCTCCACGCACTCCCGGAACTGAACTTCCGTGAGCAGGTTCGAAGTCAAAGCCGCTTGCCAGTCAGGAGACGCGGCGCTGGGGTATCCGATGGTGACAGTGCCCAAAAGGAATTTCCCCTCCTGGCGCAGCATCACCTTTCCGGGCAAGGGCGCCTCAAACAGGGATTTGGCGCCGGTACGGGCCGCGGCCAAGTCGCTCCCGCATACGATGAAGCGGAGTTCAAATTGTTCCATGATGATGTTCCTCCTCAAGACTGGAATGATTGTGGTGTATATATAAAAAGCGCATGGAAAGGAGATCCTTTCCATGCGCTTGTGGCCGACTGGCCGGTGTTGAGTTGACACGGCCCGGTTCTAAGGGCCCTCGGTGAAATAAAAAAGTACCCAAGCAGCCAATGCGGCTCTCGGGTACTTTGAAACACGGCGACTGTGACTGCTCAGATGCAGACAGCGGAAACTATTAAAATCATTATAGCCTTCCATGTTGGAAATGGCAAGGGGAAATCAATGCCGTGTTATGGTCTTTTGCTCCACCCACTTGCCGCTGGTGGCCTGCACCCCGATTTTGTTGGTTTTCACAATCCTGATCCCGTACCTGTGCTTCCGCAACCTGGAAAAACACAGCATTGTAGAACGATTGAGAATGGAATGATACTCTTACAGGGTGACTTGAACCTCCCGGCAGCAAAGAAATATGGAATAGATATGAAATGAATAAGAAACAGATGTGAAACTAAAGATATAAAATAAAAAATGTTTCTCCTCAATGAACAGTAAACGCTGCGTGATATGCTGTTAGGGAGCCTGCATAGAGCAAGCACGGGCAGGCCCCGTGAGAAAAAGGGCATTGCTCCTCAACATGGAGCAATGCCCTTTATGTTTTTAGTTACGCCTCCGCCGCTGACGTTTCATCCTGCTGGTGCTGGTCAATAATCGTATCTATCATGGCTGCAATGAGTTTGCGCTCTTTAGGGGTACACTGCAGAAACAAATGGGCCAGCCGCTCACACTCGTTATCGGTCTCCTGCTGCGGGGAATAGATCACAGAGTTAGCGGATGCCCCCATGGAGCGAATGATCCGGACCATCACATCCGCTTTGGGAATCTTTGTGCCCAGTTCGATGGCCGCCAGATAGCGCGGAGTAATGTGGGCGCGTTCAGCGACTTGCTCTCTCGTATAGCCAAGCCGCTCCCGTTCCGCACGTATTTGCATGCCGCAGCCATAAAATTCATCATTTATTACCACCAATGGTTCACCTCCAACTCACATTCTATGTTGTGCAGAAAACAGGTGAAATGTTCCGATGGTAGTGTGATTTAAGTTCTATTGGTTCATATTGGGAGAAAGGTGGGAAGAGAATGAGACTGGATACGCTGGTAGAGTAGCAGTACAGTCCATTGCAGCATATCGGCCGGAGCACCCAGAAATGGCCGGCATGACCGGCAGGCACTCTGTCCGCGCCAACCATGAACCAACAGTTCTGAATATTCGACACCAAACCGTCAAGCAAAGAATTTTGCTTGGCGGTTTTTATATTGTGTGGCAAAATCGCCGCCCACTTTCGGGGAAAGGAGCGAAAGGGGACGAAGAAACCGCCTCCGCGGGCAGGGGAGGGGGTGATTAGATGGAGACCACACAGGCCGCCCAGAGAAGAGTCCGTTACCAATTTGAGATCTTCTGCATGAAGATTATCGACGGGGAGCGGTGTGATTACCTCCGGCAACTGATGAAGAAGATGGAATGGGAGTCATCTTTTTCGGACTTACCGGAAGCCGTGCTGACGAACCTTTGCACCTTTGACAGCGATCCAGCAGAGCAGTATATCTTCCACGTCTACGGTCATCAGATTCCAATAAAGAACGACCGGCTGGCAGAGATCCTCCTTGCGCTCGGCGACGAGGGATACAGCATCCTGCTGCTGTACTATTCTCTCCAACTCAAGGATCGTGAGATCGCTTCGCTCCTGGGCCTTTCCAGGTCTAAAATCCAGAAGGATCGGAAAGTTTTGTTCGATGAATTGAGGAAACGGATGGTGGAGTAAGATGAAAAGAAAAAGCAGTATCCCGGAGGAAAAACTGCTGCCCTATGAGACCATCTGCGCTGCAACCCGAGGTGACCCAGACGCAATGACGAAAGTGCTTCGGCACTTTGATGGTTACATATCGTATCAGGCCACCCGCATCTTCTACGATGAATACGGCCAGTCCTATCGCGGTGTGGATGCAGAGTTGAAACAGCGCATCCAGGACAAGCTGGTTGCCCGCATTATGGAGCGGTTCAGACCTGAGTAATTTTCCCCATAGTCCCGGGGCAGGTATATGGCGTCCCCTCCATCTGCCTGCCCCGGGCATATCATGCACCATAAGATAAATTATGTTGCAAAACACGTCCCTCATCCGTGTAATTGAGATAGTGGACGCAACATAATTTATGGGCGCACCCCTGAAATGCAATGCGACATAATTTACGGGCCTATGGGAGGGATAGACCATGCTGGATAAGTTCCAAGCCTATCTGCGTGAGGAGGGAAAATCGGAGAACACAGTGAAGTCGTACTGCCAGTCGATGCAAGGCTATCTGCGCTGGTACGAGGAGACCTATGGGAAGGAGATGAAGATTTTCTACCGTACCAACGTGCTGGACTATATCTCCTACCTGCGCACGGTAAAGGGACTGAGCAACCGCTCCATCAACGCTAAGCTGGCCGGACTGCAAAGCTACAGTTACTACCTGATTTCGCTGGGCGCCATGAAGGAGCCGGTATTGAACAAGCGTGATAACCTGAAGGTGCAGCTGGCCTATGCCAGTCCAAGCACAGTGACCAAGGCGGATGTGGAGCGATTTCGGCAGGAGATTCTGGAGCAGAACGGCGCCCGCGACTATGCCATCGTCACTATCCTGGCCTATGCCGGCCTACGCATCAGCGAGTGCCTGCAGCTGCACATGGGGGATGTTTCCCTGACGGCCAGAGAGATCGCGGTTCGGCGCGGCAAGGGCGACAAGATGCGCGTGGTGTTCATCGGAGATAAGGTAGTCAATGCAGTCCGGGAGTACTTGAAGGAACGGTCGGACTCCGACAGCCCTTACCTCTTCCCTGGGCGGAGCGGTGAACACCTGTCCCGGGGGCAGGTCAACCGGATCTTTAATGCGCACTCCGATTCGATTACCCCTCACACGTTGCGACACTTCTTCTGCTCCAATGCGCTGGAGAGTGGCTACGACATCAACGAGGTGGCCAACCAGGCAGGCCACTCCAATATTCACACCACCCTGCTCTACACCAACCCCACCAGGGAGAAGATGAAGGAGAAGGCAAACTTGCTTTGATTTTTGTAACGCATAATTCTGTATTGTAGCTTTGCCCATGTTACAGAGAAGAAAATGATGTTGCAAAAAAGAAAGGATGTGCTAAGATGGCTGATATTCTCTTTCGTGACAACGAGCACAGCGCATTTTATCGGGAGCATTTGGAATCTGGCGTGGATCCATATTTCCGCGCACTGGTATATCTGTTCGGCCTAACAGCGGAGACCCGCGCAAATTTCCTGCAGTGCTTTGATCGGGACACCCGAATGATTAAGCCGGAGGCCCTGAACGATGGGTGGCAGACTGGCGGCACTGCGCGGGTTGTGCGGATGGCGTTCAACCTTTGGAATGGATGGTGCTATGAGACAGAGGAGGATGCGCAAGGAGGCCGGATTTCGGATGCCTTTACGCCAGACAACCTGTTCTGCTGTGAATTTGCCCCTTACTTTTATGAGGCTGTGAAATTGCGCTATCCCGAATATACGGGTGGCCCCCGGAAGTAAGCACCCGGGGACGGCAAGAGTCCCCGCCGGGCTTGGAGCTTGGCGAGGACTTTTGCCGCCTTATCAGAAAAATCCATGTGCCGCCGGCCGTGGCCGGGATTTGAGCCTGATGTGAAAGTCGGATCGATTTATACCCGTGATATCCTTCGGACAATTTAGAACAGAAATAAGTCGGACTTTCTGACAATTTATCCGTTTTTTCGGTTGACTATTTGGGAGGTGATGATATACTGAAACTATCAATACAGTCAGGTAGGAGGGCGGAAATGAAACGATTTGCGATAAATCGCCTGCAGGAGTGGAAAGAGGATCCCAACCGTCTGCCCATGATTATCCGCGGTGCACGGCAGGTCGGGAAAACTTGGCTCATGCAGGAATTCGGCCGCACTGCGTTTGAACGATGTGCCTATATCAATTTTGACCGCAATGAGCGGATGCAGCACCTGTTCTCCGGAGACTTTGATGTGGATCGAATCCTGCGGGGCCTTGCTATTGAAAGCGGAGTGGAGATTGACCCGGAAAGCACGCTGATTATCCTGGACGAGATCCAGGAAGTCCCGGCGGCGTTGCAAAGCCTCAAATACTTTTGCGAGGATAAGCGGCACAGCTACTATATCCTTGCTGCCGGGTCTTTGCTGGGGATCGCTATGCACGAAGGGACATCCTTCCCCGTAGGGAAGGTAGACAGCATGGAGCTCTATCCGCTCTCCTTTACTGAATTTCTCTCCGCTACCGGCAATGAGCAGCTGCTTGCCCTCCTGGAACAGAGGGACTTTGAAATGATTACCGCGTTCCGGGACAAGTATATTGACTTGCTCAGAACCTATTACTATGTCGGTGGGATGCCGGCGGCGGTGAATGCCTATTTGCCCAAGCAGAATCTTGCTGCCGTACGCCGGGTGCAGCTGCGCCTGATTTCAGATTACGAGCAGGACTTTTCAAAACACGCACCGACGGCCGTCATTCCCCGCATCCGTATGGTATGGGACGGCATTCCATCGCAGCTTGCAAAGGAGAATAAGAAATTTATTTATAGTGTCTTGCGGGAGGGGGCTCGGGCCAAGGACTTTGAGCTGGCCATCCAGTGGCTGATCGACTGCGGACTGTGCTGTAAGGTCGGGAGGGTTACCAAGGGCGCCGTTCCCCTGAAGGCGTACCAGGATATGCCCGCCTTCAAACTGTACCTGGTGGATGTGGGCCTGCTGGCGGCCATGACGGATCTGGACGCCAAGACGCTGCTCAAGGGCAACGCCATCTTCACCGAGTTCAAGGGGGCGCTCACCGAGCAGTTCGTTTGCCAGCAGCTCATTTCAGACTTGGGCGCCACGCCCTATTACTGGTCGGCGGAGAACTCTTCCGGCGAAGTGGACTTTGTACTACAGCACAGCGGGAGCGTGATCCCGCTGGAGGTCAAGGCAGAGGAGAACCTGCAGGCCAAGAGCCTGAAATACTTTGTCGCCAACAATGGGCTGCCATTTGGCGTCCGCACCTCGATGTCAGACTACCGTAAGCAGGATAAGCTCATCAATCTGCCTCTCTATGCGATTTCCCAGTTATGGGAGGTCTGCGACACATTTTGATAAAATATACCGCGCATGGGGCTATAGCTCCCATGCACGGCGTAACTCAATCATCTGAATTAGCTTTATACCGAAGATGCCTGTGAGGTGATGCGCATTATGGAGAACGAAAACAGGGCAAATTTGCTGCGCGTCCATGAAGCGCTCCAAGAAAAGGGGTATAATCCAATCGGCCAGATTGTCGGATATCTGTTGACTGAGGATCCAACATACATCACAAATCATCTTGGTGCCCGCAAACTCATTCGGAAAATCGACCGATATCATTTGTTGGAAGATATTGTGGCGTGCTACTTTGACGGCCATGAGAAATGAATCAGGCGGTTCCTTCTGGGCTACATAGGTTACATATTTAGGTGAGGCATATTTCCTCGATATCTTTACAAAACCTTCATCTTCTGTTCCAGTTTTCGTAAACATTTTCACATCATGATGTGATACCATGTTATCGTCAGGAACAGGAAGCTGACGTGATAAGTTTTCTTCTTTCTCCCTCTCTTCTTTACCAGGCAGGGCAGTCCGGGCCCTGCCTGGATCAAAGATTCCGAAACCATCCAGGTTTCGTTTGCCGCCCGTAAGGGCGGCTTTTTTTCGGACATATCCAAGTAAACACATTTGTGCCGTGGAGAACGGACGCTTCAAGGGAACTTTGTTCCTACGCCGATTAGTCTTCCGGGAAATAGACACCATCACCAATGAGGCCCCCGCAGTTCCAACTAGAGATGTCCAGCGGCCTTATCCTATACAAAACAGACGGCACTCCTCTTGGAAAGCAAAAAATTCCGGGGCCTACACAACAGTGTAGACCCCGGAAAAATAAAATCAAACTTTGTTTGCAGCGACTGTAACAGTATAGTCCACTTCGTTCATTCCATCATGCTGTATGAGGATCGGGTGACAAATTCCGTGCAGCCGTCCTCCTCGATGATTTTAGGCTGGCGGTCAAATACCAGAGAGAACCGGCAGGTACCGTCCCGGTTATACGCGCAGTCGCGGGACTCGCACTCCTCGAAGTCCCCGGGCGGTACGGTGCCGGCCGCAGTTGGCTTGCTCTGAGCTGGGGGCTCCGTGACCTCGTTCCCCACATCGAAGTTCTCCGGACTTCTCTCAAAGTAGAACGGAATTCCCGCCTGGAACGGATAAAAGGTGAATGTACCGTCACCCCATTTACGGATAGCGTGACCGCCCCGCGCTTTACTGAGGACGACCCGCTTTGACTTGGAGAACAGGTGGCTGATATGTGAGGCGCTATACCTGCTCTTGAACGCAACCAGCTGCATGATGTAGGATTTCTCAGTCTCCTTCACATCCATGACGATGCGGTAGGAGCTGAAAGCGCCCTTTCTGTTCTCCGCGACATAGCGGCCGCTCAGTCGCTCAGTATCGTGACGATCCATCACCGCCAGTTCCTCCTTTCTGGGCTCATATTCGGAATGGTAATACTCCCAGAAGCAGGGCCAGATCTCCGAACCAAACCCAAAACCGAACTCCCAGTCTCGGAAGGTCGAATCCAGCGTCAGGTCCGGGCACTCCTCCCGCTGCTTCTCCAGCTCCTCGATGAGGTTCTTGAGTGTATAACCGTGGTCAAGCATCCATTCCAGCTTGAACCGCTCATATACGGCATGCGCGGCCTCTACCTCTTCTACTTGCTCCTCTTTCTCCAAAAACTCCACATCTGCATCTGATGTCAGCTGTTTTTTCATGCGCTCTGCGCCTCCTTTCTAAGTATGCCGGAGGTCCATGGCCCGGTGTAGGTTCCGATGCTCGGCAGCCGGTTCAGTAGGCATGTCTGTATGCCCAGCAGGTACTGCCGGTAATGCCGCGCCTGAAGGGCCTCGTAGCTCCTGCCCCAGGGAGGCTCCTTCTGAATGAGCTCCACTGCCAGAGACCACTGGTTATCCTCCAGACAGATATAAAAGAGCGCGTTCTCCAGAATCACCCTTTGGCTGCGGGAGATCCACTGTTCCGGCACGATGCGGCGGAAGCTGGGGAACATCTGGAGGAAGTCCTCCATAAAGCACGAGAGGATGTCCTCCTCTTCCGCACAGGTGGCGATCTCATGGTAGATCCATGTGCCGTCCGTCAGAGAACTGAAATCCAAGTCGCGCAGCAGCCGCAGTTCCGGAGGCTCACCCGTGTCTCTGCCTGCCCTGCAGTACACGTGGATGTCGTCGTTGTCGATGAAATACAGCCCTTCGTATTTTCCGAAGACACAGCAGTTTCCACGGCCCATGACTATCTTCTCCTCCTGTCGTTTTCATCCAGATAGGTCGCCTGAAGATCCGCAATATGCAGCTGCAGCGCCAGCGGGCACATCTCATAGGCCTTTCCGGTATTGCGGTCGGTGAAGTCACCCATGTGGAAACGGATGGCCAGCGCCTCGTCTCTGGTCAGGCGCATATGCTCATTGATCAGGAAGACAGATTTCTCCCCATGGCCGAACGGGAACTTTTCCTCTACCGTGTAGAACGGGATCGATTCCCAGCAGTAGGCGCCGCGCTTGTCAAACTGCGTGCCATGCTCGGAATAGATCTTCTGGTTCCGGAAGTCCTGCTTATAGAACTCGGCCTTGCAACTGTCGTGGAGCAATGCCACGATGGCGATGGACTCCAAATCCTCCTCTGGAAACAGCTCAGCGCCGCCGCATTCCGCGCCGAACTCATACACGCAGTTATTGCGCATCCGCTCAAAGACATTCAGGGAGTGGAGCGCCAGTCCACCGGGGAAATTGCCGTGGTACTTGGTACTGGCTGGCGCCTCAAAAAAGTCGGTGGTCATCAGCCAGCTCAGCAGCGACGCTGCGCCGTCCCTTCGGATGTATTTCCGATAGGCTTCAACATACTGTTCCTTGTAATTCATAATGATCAACTCCAAATTTTGATTTTTATGTGATCGGTACGCATCAGGGGCGCACCGTTGAACAGGGACGCCCCGGCGCCAGGCGCGATAGGGGACTCTATATAAAAAAGCACCTGAAGAACGGCTCCTCAGATGCTTTGTAACACCAGATGAAATTCTGCTTGTCTGGATAAAAGAAAAAGCGCCCAAAGGCCAACGGCCTTCAGACGCTATGCAACACGGATGACTGTAATTGCCCTAGGCAATTTCTGATACTGAACATTTTAATTATAACACAGCAACCATAAAGTAGCAACTACTACGTCTCTGCAGTTGTTTTTTTGGCAATACTCTGTTATACTGATACTAATTGATACTTGTAACTATCAGAGGTGATTAAAATGGATGCTGCGCTCTTTGCAAGCATGCTCTCGGATAAGCATGTAACCGACCTCAGAAAATTAAGCTATCTGTATCCGAAGGCAGATATCAACGAATTCGTTGCAGTGCTGAAGGACGGCTTCTATAAGTACCTGCCGCTCAAGGATTTTGACGGCGGGCAGCTGGTCTATCTGGAGGGTGTCGCCCAAGTGCGGCTCTCCGCCGCCCGAGTGCTGCTGACGCCGCAGAGCAGCACGCAGCTTTACGGCATGAAGGCCATGGAGGATGAGATCATATCCACGCTGACCATTGAGCAGATTGACACGTCACGCGACAGCGTGCGGAAGATCCTTGCTGGCTATGCGCCGGTGGACACAGCGGAGAGACGCATCTATGGGATGAAGAAGGGGCTGGAGTTCATTGCCGATCCCAAGCACAAAATCAGTGCGGAAAACCTGCGCCAGCTATATGAGATGACCATTGGGGAATTCCTGGCCAATGAGGATCAGCTCCTGCCGGGGAACGATTACCGGCATGACAGCGTCTATATTGTTGGCTCCAAAGTGGAGCACACCGGTCTGCCCTGGCAGAAGTTGCCGGACTATATGAATGACCTGATCACCTTTGCCAATGCTGACTCCGATATGAATGATCTGCTGAAAGCGGCGCTGCTCCACTTCTACATTGCCTATTTGCACCCGTACTTCGATGGGAACGGGCGGATGGCGCGGCTGCTACACCTCTGGTATCTCGTCCAGCGGGGATACTCCTCAGCCCTATTCATTCCACTGTCCCGGTATGTGGAGCATAGCCGCAAGGGATACTATGACGCCTATACGCTGACAGAGCAAAACGCCCGGATCAGTGGGGTGCTGGATGTGACGCCGTTCCTGGCCTACTTCATTGAGCATGTCTACCACAAGCTGGGCGATGCGCTGCCTGCTGCCGCCACCACGGATATGTTCCAGGCGGCGGTGGCGCGCGGCGAGGTCACGGAGAAGGAACAGGCGCTTTGGCAGTTTGTGGTCTCCGCCTATGGCGGAAATGAGTTCTCCACCAAGCAGCTGGAGCGCGATTTTGGCAACGCCGCATATGCCACCATCCGCAGTTTTGTGCTGAAGTTCGAAAAGCTGGGGCTTTTGCGGTCTATAAAGTATGGGAACCGGGTCAAGTACAGCATCAACAAATACGCTCAGTAAGATGTTTTGCATTTGGAAACATATACCACGGTGTTACCTCGCGCGCAGGTTTGCCAGGGCCATCTGTCGCGGATGTTCTTGGCTCATTGCTCCAGGTGGCACCGCAGGAAACCCGGCTCACGGCGCTGCGCTCCTTTCCATCCGGCGCGTAAGTGATAATCAGCTTGCAATTTCCCATCTATTCCGATATAATGTGAACATACAGTATCAGGAATTGCCTGCCAGGCAATTAAAGTGATCCGTGTAACACAGCGTCCGAAGGCCGTCGGCCTTTGGGCGCTTTTTTATTTGGTTTTGATTCCACAACTTCATCGCGGACAGTATGTTCAAAAGGCACATGAGGCTTTCGGCCCATGTGCCTTTTTATATATATCCCATTTCACGCGGCGGAGCCGTAAAAACAACGAGGAGTGATGAACATGTACCAAAATACACAAGGCAGCCAGAAGCAGGGCATCCCGGCAGAGTGGGCCATAGTGCTGGTCAACTACACCGCTATGACGAAGGGCCTGGATGCGCTGATGCCTCTCTTGAACGGTGTGACGGTGACCCTCCATACACCGTCCGACTATCTGCCGTTTTGGAGATTTGATCAGTCGGCTCGGAATCTGGACGGAAAGTCCCTCCGGCTGAACATCTTTGAAGGGGTGGGGCCGGTCGACTGCAGTACGAGGTGGCAGGTGAAGGGCCACATGAAGTGGATCCCCAACTGCCCGCTACCGGAGGGTGAAGTGCTGATGCGTTACCAGCCAACCTAGGATACTGATTGCCGATGAAACTCAACCACATCTTCCTGCCAGCGCCGGGGCTCTATATCTCCGATTTAGAGTACCACGAGCAGGGTCCGTATGCTGGTTATATCACTGCGTATACCACATTCTGCGGGCGGTATGTCCGCGAAACAGTATTCCGTGTGCATGATCCCCAAAATAAGTGTTGGATGCGCCTGGTTCGGATTGAGCAATCACATCTGCATCCGGCCGCAAGGCGATATTGGAATGCAATCGAACAGGGCTTTATCGGAGTCTGCAAAATATGTGGTATTGGTACGGTCGAAAACTCAAGTATCCATAAACGAAAAAAAGAAAGAGGTATTTAAGATGCAAGAGAAAAAAGAAAACCTGACAATGGGGAACTCTAGACACACCGCGATGGGCGAAGGCGCTATGCCTACTATCGAACAGAAGGACGTTGTGCAGGCGATCGACCAGCAGAAACAGATGGAGGATCTGCTGAATGCGGATGATGTGGTCTGCGCGCATGTGTATGACAGCAATGGCTACTCGGAATTTCTTTTCCGCATGAGTGTGGAGAACATCGCAAACTTTCTCGGGGCCCGACCCCTCGTCCAGAAGATGATCCTGACGGATTTCCTGGACCGCCCTATCCTGTGTACGGTTGGTTTTTTTATCGATCAGTGCCCCGATAAGGTGTTATTGGAAGAGGTCAAAAGGGTGCTGATCCCCATCCAGATGGGCGAAGTGGAGGCAAAGCCGATTTTCAGTCCAAGCATAGGGGAGGTCGTTGCCTACCAGTTGCGGCAGCAGACGGAGGAGATTGATGGAGGCGCCGACGTATGATTCCCCAAATAACGCAAGACGGCCCAAACATCACAGAGCGGTACTGGTGTTCAACCTGCAAAAATGCCTTGCCGCCCCCCGACGGGGCTGCGGCAGGGCCCAAATCGGATCCGTGGCGGTTCTGCCCGGTCTGCGGCGAGCCGATTGAGTATGACAAGGCTCAACCCGTCCGGTGGGAGGAGCAGAACTGCACCGCCTGCGGACGGCCGCTGATCCGCCGGATGGGAGAGCCATCGCCCTACTTTGTGGCTACCGGCGACTATGTGCCCGGCGCACCTCTCTGTAGGACCTGCTTGGAGAAGTACTGCACGCAGACTAACTGCCTGCAGTGCGAGTTAGGCAGCTGGCCAGGTTGCCGGTATGTCTCCATCAAGCAGCACATGATGCGGAAAGTAAGTGAACAAGAAGGGAAGGGCGATTCAGATGTCTGAACAGCGCAGGACGGTTATCGACAGATTTATCGGACCCTATGCCTTTTTGAGTAATTTCTATCCCTGCCGGGTGACCTTCCATCGCATGGCCTTCCCCTCAGTGGAGGCGGCTTTTCAGGCTGCCAAATGCGCCGATCCGAAGGATCGAATGCGGTTCCTGACGCTGGAGCCCGCACAGGCCAAGCGGCTCGGGCGCCGGGTCAAGATGCGGCCAGACTGGGATGCGAGGAAACTGACCATCATGCACAATTTGCTTGTCCATAAGTTTGAGGAGAACCCGAGCCTGATCTCCAAATTACTGAATACCGGCGGCGCCGTCTTGGTAGAGGGAAACACATGGCACGACAACTTCTGGGGCTGCTGCACCTGCGCTCAGTGTGGAGGGCAACATGGCCGAAACAACCTGGGCCGCCGGCTCATGCGGCTGCGCGCGGAATACATGTCGAGGGTCGGAGGTACTTCGCTATGAATAAGTCCGATACAATCATTCAAATCACCAGTGATGTACTGGATCGATACCGCAGCTCCATCCCACGCAAGGCATTCACCCGGGCTATGGAGCAGGTAATCGAGTTGGTGCTTGACTCTGCCACGGCACAGACGAGGACAGCCAGCCCAGGACTGGCCCTGATCCGGTCTCCGGATATGGATGTAGAGACCCTTGCACAGATGCTCTGCGGTGCCTGTCCGCCCTTCCCGGCCGAGTTTTGGGATGACCCCTGCCTGAATGCACCTGTGAGGAGTGCTGGCAATCCTGGCTGACGGCCGGCAGGCCTCTGTGGTCAGGAAGGAGGAACACACCATGACGATATGATGCCAGCCGGCTCAAGGTGTCTAAATGCATCTACGAGAAGATTTTGGATGCCTATGTGGAATACAGGGGTGAGAATTGGCCCTCCAGTGTAGCACCGAGCAAGGAGCAGATTAAAGATAGTTTTGACTTGATGACGCCCTGTGTTGATGATTCGCTGGGCCGGAACGAAGTGCGTGTGCTGCCTGGCTTTATCCGCAGGAAACAGTAATGTCCGATCCCAGAGTAACTGGATGCCGCGATAGGACTGGCGCCAGGCCGTAAGGCGGTGATAAATCCTGGATATCCTCTTGCAAACCAAGCGGTGTTTCGCTATAATTCAGGTATACAGTATCCGTTGATTGCCACTGGCGATCACAGTAGCCGTGTTTCAAAGCTCCCAGAGGTCTTCTTGACCTTTGGGAGCTTTTTTGTTTTTCCGGACTGTTATCCAGTCCAAAACCGATACCGAGCCGCTGAGGCACCAAGCGCATGGATCACACCAGATCCGTGCGCTTGTTTTTATATACAGACTGGGGCAGAGATCTGCCCCACCAAAATTTGTAGGAGGTTTAACAAAATGCAGAGAAAGGAAAATGTGAATGACACGCTGAAAGCCGTCCTTCAAAAGCATTGGACGATGCTGATTCAGGCGGTCCGGCAACTAGCGCAGGCGGTGGGAAACCGGCCTCCCGAATCGGAGGAGGTCGCCGCCTTCTTCCACGACTTCATGGATGGATACTGGGACGTCTTCGAGGAGACGACCGCACACAGCAAGGAGGAACTGAAGCAGGCGGACAGGCAGTCACAGATGCTGCAGGATCAGATTTTGCAGCAATTGGGTTCGGAGCACCGGGAACTGCTTGATAAGTATGAGACTCTGCTCTATAACCGGACGAGCACGGAACTGGAGATGGCGTTCCTGGTGGGGTATCAAACCGCAATCCGATTCCTGCTCATGGGGATTTTACCTCTGCAGGCCTTTTCCCGCGACAGCGATGGAGATGATCAGAACGAAAGGAGCAATGAGCAAAAATGAGACCTGACTGGATCATCCACTATATCCTTTGCGATAGGCCGAGCAGCCATACGCACGGCCTGGACAAGTACGGCAGCCTGGAGCTTGAGCTCAATCTGCCTGTATCAGACAAGAAGGCGACCGAGGTTCTTAATCTGGTCGGTGAGGCCATCGCGGAAAAGGGCCGACGCTACCGATCCGGGGACTACGAGGACGGCATTTTCACACTGCCCTTCTACCTGTTTGAGACAGAGTCCGCTGTACCGGGCTCGGTATCCAACCGGGTGCTGCGCATCCTGGTTTGTGACCCGGACGGGAAATATCCGTGGGAGGCCGGCTGCGACCCTGACTATGCCGCCCAGCTCAACGACAGCGAAAAGCGGGAGATGGCGCAGCTGTACCGGCATCGCTACGGAACAGCGTCAAATTGACCCTGCGTGGAATAAGTAATTTTTCTGGAGTGAAAAACAAATGAGCCATTTTACTGTTTTGACCGCAGTCGCTCTGCCCGGTCAGCTTGACGCGGCGTTGGGCCAGATGCCCGACCGCCAGCCGATCAACAAAATTGTGTCTGCCCTGATACAGAGCTGCTCTGGTGATACAGTGGAGTTCGATGCGCAGAAGCACCGCCCCATTGACGATCAGGTGCGGTTCGAGTGCCTGGTCGCAGACCTGGTAGACAATCAGCTCGCGCCCTATTGTGAGGGGACAAATGACCCAAGATACTTAGAGTTTATCGACTGCACGGAAGAGTGCCGGAGAACATACGAGAATATGGGAGAAACCTATGTCCGAATGCTGGATGGCCGGTGGCTCTTCGAGTACGACAGCGAGTTTACCAGGAATTATGAGCTCTATGACGGGAAGATATGCAAGCGATCCTTTGGCCCAATGCACCATCGAAAGCGCACGAAAAAGGCACGGCGCATGGCTGTGCGGTACGTGCCCTTCAAAAAGCGGTTCCAAACCTTCGATGAATTTGCAACGGAATATGAAGGATATAGGCGCGATCCTGCGACTGGTGCCTATGGATACTATTCTAACCCAAATGCCAGATGGGACTGGTATCAGATTGGCGGCCGCTGGCCGGAGCGGTTCCTGGTCAAAGAGGGATGCCAGACCGCAATTTATGGGAATGCAAGTTATCTCCTGAAGGACAGCCCGGGCAGCAGTGCGCCGGAAGGCTATTGCTGGGTAGCCGGTGCCATGAAGAAGGATATCGCGTGGGATGCTATGAAAGAACTGTGGATCCAAACTGAGAGCGCACAGTTTCGGAACCTGGAAACATGGTATTGCAGCGGCAAGGTGCCTGAAGAGGAATTTCCTTTGACCATAACCGAGCTCGGAATTGCGTCTTGGGACACACTTGCCTACGCCAAGGGCGAGACTTTCGCGGAATATCTGCAGCGCAAGGGCCTCTCAGAGGAATATCATTACCCGATCAGCACTTTTGCCTGTCTGGATGAAAACGGCTGGAGTGAAATGGGTGAAATGGGCTGGTTCGGTATAAGCTGTAACAATAAAGAGGAGTATATCTGGAGCCAGATGGTCGAGAAATTCATTACAGACCTGCCGGATGACACCGTGCTGGTGTCGGTGGATTGTCATATTTGATATGGCAGGCCATGAGGCGGCAAAAATCGAGGGCCGGGAGGCGGCGGGAAGCTGCTTCCCGGCCCTTCTCTTTTGGTAGGAGGGAAAGGTTGAAACATTGTAATTTAAGCACCGTTCCGAAAAAGGACGCAAAAAATTAA
>ERZ1643247.717-NODE-717-length-37082-cov-4.447835_pt1 | contig 37082 bp, 32 predicted proteins | sample MGYA00579264_ERZ1643247 | MGnify/ENA primary metagenome ERZ1643247 (study PRJEB29033, sample SAMEA4952262) | chicken gut metagenome | biome: Broiler Chicken; feature: Gastrointestinal Tract; material: Caecum | place: Ireland | collected 2018 | study: Broiler... | reverse complement strand
AAAGGATAATCCGTATGACAACGTCATGGCAGAAAACTTCTTCTTCATTTTGAAAACCGAATGTATCTGCCGACACAAACCGGCTACCTTTTATGAAGCAAATGAAATGATTGACCACTATATCCACTTCTACAATCATAGGCATATGCAGTTAAAACTTTATATTTTCCTACATAGGCGTTTTTTTGTTCTGTCCGCACAATTTGGATCGATTCAATACTCTTCGCAAGGAAATCCTTTAGAAAACATACGTGTAAATCATGACCATTCCTAAGAGGGACGCATGACGAGCGGCCTATAAGGCCGTATCAAAAGCCAGCGCCTTTTAGGCGCTGGCTTTCACTTCATTCAAGCTACGGTGGTATGATTACTTGCTACCTTTGAAAGAGCCTTCGTATTCCTTCTTACTTAAACTATCTTCTATTTGATCCTGCTTCTCCTGTTCCCGAATTTGCACTTCAAATTTGCATGTCTCTCAAAAATCATCATCGAACCCTTTCTTTTGAAGTAACCCATGAAATGCGAGATACTATACTTTGGTGGAATGCTTAAGAGAAGATGGAAAAGATCGGACTTCATATGTTCTTCTATAATCTCTACTCCCTTCCACTTACACAAATCTCTTATAATTTGCTGTATGTCCTTCCGCAGTTCTTTATATATGATTTTTCGATGATACTTCGGGGTAAACACACATGATACCCGCATACCTATTTTGTGTGTACTAAACTATTTGCCATAAGGGACATCCTTTCTGTTTTCTTTTCGGTAGCTTGAACAATCGCCATTATACCAAAAAGGATGTTCTTTACTTAAGCTTTAACCCCACCCGCATAGCTGGCAGTTGTTGAACGCCGTCGCTTCGCTCCGCCCTTCTAACACTAAAGCACTAATACAAAACCCGCATCCTGTAAAGGATGCGGGTTTTGTACACTGGAAGAGGGGATAATAGGATGCCTATTTTCTTTTCCGTACAAACAGTACGCCGAGTGTACCTTCCCCGCAGTGGTTTGTAATGGTACAGCCCGCCGTCGTTTCAAGGATTTCTTCAAAAGGAATGCTGCTTTCACGCACGGCACGATACGCCGCATCAATACATTGGGAATCACACTTTGTATGCGTAATAAAAATACGATTTGGAAGAATATCGTTTCGACCAGCAAGTTTATCACGGATGTAGTTAGCCATACAGTTGTTATATGCACCACGGTACTTTTTCCCTACTACCATTTTCCCGTTTTCAACCAAAATACACGGCCGCAGTTTCAGCACATTAGCGCCAAGCGCAGCGACACCAGAACACCGCCCACCCTTATGCAGATAGGTCAGTGTATTGATAATAAAACTGGCTTCTACACGGTCCGTCTCTTCTTTCATCGCCTCCACAATCTCTTCCGGCTCTTTACCTGCCGCAGCCATCTCACAGGCATCCAGTACCAAAAGCGCTGTTCCAGTAGAAAGGTTGCGGGAATCCACGGGATAGACATTTCCTACTTCCTGCGCAGCAATACAAGCATTCTGGTGCGCGCTCGAAAATTCCGCACTGATATTAAAGTGGATTACTGCATCGTACTGTGCACGCTGCTTTTGAAAAAAATCAATATAATCCTGAACAGAAGGAGCCGCTGTTTTCGGCACGGTTTTTGTCCGAGCGAAATAAGCGTAGATATCCTCCGGCACGACGGATACCCCATCCCGAAGCGATTCCTCGCCCATATTGATGTACAAAGGAATGGTTTCCACCTGATACCTTGCAAGCAATTCAGGCGAAAGGTCAATGGTGCTGTCCCCGGTGATTTTGATTGTCGCCATAAGCTTAAAACCTTCTTTCCCCTTTTTTCACATCTTATCATGAAGCCCCGATCTTTTCAACAAAAAGATCATTTTTGAGCAAAACCAGTTTATTGCCTGTCACACGTCATCCATCCCCCCGATAACGTGCAATATCTTTTACGTGGTAGACGTTGCGGGATACTACAATACTATTTTGTTTTAAGAACTCTGACTCCAGATAATCGTACAGTGTTCCCGGGGAAATCATTCCGTTAATACTCAAAATATCCGTCCCAGCACCACCAATAATACTATCAACCAACAGTACACAGTTTGTACTCATAACGAAATAGTATTTGAAACGGCCGCGTTTAAATTTGTAAAAGCGCGCGCCGGTCTCATTACACAAACGGCTTGCAAAATCGGGATATTCTGTCTCACTGGCAGATGGATTCCTGCGGCGCGCCGCTTGCAACGGAGGATCCCACGGAATTAGCCGCTCCTTAATTTCACCAATAGCCGCACGCACCGCCATGCGCTGCTCTTGTGAAAGGCGAAGCCCGAAAGAAAACAAAGTGGTCCCGTTATTTTCCAGACAATAAGGGATATAGGAAGCACGGCTTGTAATCAGTAAAACGCCGTCCCCTGTCCCAATCGGCGTAGAAGACGCTTCATCGTAATTGCCATACGCAATCAGTTCGCCTTCAAAACAAATGTCGCAGTGCCCTATTACACAAAAGCCATCACTTGAAACGTGAATAAAAATTTCGACGTCTGGTTCTTCTTCTTCTTTTTTCTCGGAAAGGTCCTCAAATCCTTCTGTTGCGCTGTCTGGCAAAGCTAAGTAGCTATTCAGCTTTGTTAAGACGGAATGTGGGACAAACGCGGCTAAAAAAATCGGTAGAGAAATGCGAATGTGCCGTTTTGCGCGATTTTTTGCGGGATCCGGAATGGAACTGCGGATAAAATCTGCGATATAGGTCCCGCCAAGCAAAATACAATAGATTCCAATCACGACCAACACAGCGCTAAGATAATAAAGCGGTGAAAACAGCAGGATGAGCCCAAATATCCAATAGGTAACGCACGGGATCAGAACAGGTAGGAGATGTTCTGTCTTCTTCCGTATGATAATAACCGAATCCACTGTTTTTACACAGGCGTTCAGCAGCAGATATAACGCGAACAGCTCTGGAATCAAAAAACGAGGTAGTGCAGGAAAGCTGAACATAACCACTCCTATCGCCATACCTGCAAAGGCACCGATAATCCGGCGTTTCAGCCATGGCTTTTGCAAAAAGGCCGCAACCAGCCGTGCGGCCGAACCGAACAATACCACCGCTGCCGCAAGATAAAACGCCACTGTTAAAAAACTGCGCCGGAGGATAATCAGCAAAATGCCGACAGCAAGCGTGGCAATCCCCGTAAAAAGACGGTTTAGCATTTTGGCTGTACGTATATCTTTTTTCATGAAACCCGCTCCTACAAAGACATAACATTTGAGCTATCACAGCAAAAAAACTGAATTCCAGAAAATTTTTCCTTAAAACGCGTGCATAAACATTGCAGTACCACCGCTTCTGTTGCATAATGTCCGGCAGTATAAACCGAAATCGGCAACCGCTGTGCTTCCATCCACTCATGATGGCGCAGCTCGCCGGTCAGATAGGCATCCACACCACAGGTAGATGCTTCATGCAGATAATCTCCGCCTGCCCCGCCGACCAGCGCTACTGTATGTACTGGTCCACACGCTGTAAATGCAACGTCACTCGCTTGGCCAAGCCTATCCTGAATATATTCTGCAAAGTCTGCTGCTTTCATACAATTAGGGAGCCGCCCTATCCGGCCAATACTATCCGCATTGACAAAAGGGCGCACGTCTTCCAAGCACAAAGCCTCTGCCAGCGCGTCATTGACGCCCCCTACAGCAAGATCCAGATTTGTATGCGCTGAAATGACACTAATGTTCTCCCGTATAAGCTGCCAGACCAAATTTTCCTCCGTCACATTTTTTATTGGACTAAAAATAACCGGATGATGCGTGATGATCAGCTGTACATGGTGCAGCTTGGCAAAGTCGATTACCTCTTTTGTCACATCCAAAGCAAAAACGCAGGATCGCACCTCTTGTCCGGGATTCCCAACAAGAAGCCCGCTGTTGTCCCAAGAAAGCTGCGTGGAAAACGGCGCTTGTTCATCTAAGTAGCGATACAACGCTAAAACGGTACTTTCTGGAGTGCTCAAGTATTTTCCTCCTTTTTCATTTCTTCACTGACAGCGGCAGCGCGCTGTGAAAGCGCAGCAAAATATGCCGATCTATGCGCCTGCTTTCCGGCTGCCAGTCCTTTTGCAATACGACTGAGCCTCTGAGACTCCTGCAAAAGCCATTGCCGTGCCGCAGCACTCTTTTCCTGCGGCATTTTTCCAGTGTATGCAAACCAATCATCTATTTCGCGGCAACGGCCTGTATATGCGCAATGCAGTATCGTATAAACATGGCGGCGATCTACAGTTGCGCATTCCCGCAGGATATCAAAGCCCGTGCTACAAAGATATCGCCGTAAAAACGGAATTTGAGTCATTGGCTGTAAAATCAAGCGGCGGCTTTTCTCTTTCACATAAGGGCATTCCGACAGGATTTTTGCAATCAATTCACCTCCCATGCCACAGATCACAATATCCTGCGCCTCACTCTCCGGAATGGCTGAAAGCCCGTCACTCAGCCTTAGGCAGATTCTATCTTCCACACCATACTTTTGCGCCGTCCGCATCGCAGCCGCAAGTGGCTTGGCGTTGATATCGCATGCTGTCACGCGATCGGTTATCTTATTTTGAAGCAGCCAAACTGCAAGCATCCCATGATCCGTCCCTACGTCACATACCGGATGCCCCTCCCTTACAAGCGAAGCCGCTGTTAACAGCCGCGAATCCAACGAAACCGCCAATGATTTTCCCATCTTTTACCTCTATATACTATATTTATGTGATGCGGTCGATTTCCTTTTTGTTCCTTCCTAAAATCAGAAAAGAAAAGCCCGGACACTGTTTGAGTACCGGGCATTTCTTTAAAACCTAATTTCAAACTGCAAAAAACTGGCCGCACAAACTACAAATGGCCGATTCCCCGAATGTTAGGAAATCAAAACTTATTTTCCTGCAATGTGCGCATTCAGCTTTTTCACCAGTTCGTCCACATCAACACCGTGCACCTCGCAAGCCTCTTCAATGGATTCGCCTCTTGCAGACGGACAGCCGAGACAATGCATCCCCATATCGAAGAAGAACGAAGCAGTGGTTGGATCGGCGTCCAGCACATCGCCGATAATAGAAGTTTTTTCGATGGTCATAGTCATTCTCCTTTTATTATCCGATTTGTTTATCGTAATCCTGTGGTGCAGCCTTAAACCATACGACTACGGTATTATTTTAACATGCTTTTATTAAAAATGCAACTCCCGGTAAGCGGGGAAGAACCAGCCGGCTATCTTTTCTTACAATTTCGTCATTTTCATAAAAATCCGTGCTATTTTATCGGAACTATGATATAATCATATCATTATCTTCATACAGACTTTGCTCCGCGCGGCGGCGTGCCGCGCACGGAAAGGAATGGATCCATTTATGTATGTAATTGAACTGCTCAAAACGGTCCTGCTTGGTATAGTAGAAGGAATCACCGAATGGCTTCCTATCAGCAGTACGGGTCATATGATCCTATTGGATGAATTCATCAAACTAAACGTATCTGACGCGTTTAAAGAGATGTTCATGGTCGTCATCCAGCTCGGCGCCATTCTGGCGGTTGTGGTGCTTTATTTTCACAAATTAAATCCCTTCTCCTCAAAAAAGAGCGCTGTTCAAAAAAAGGAAACATGGTCATTATGGGCGAAAGTTCTTGTAGCGAGTGTTCCAGCAGGTATTATCGGCCTTTTATTTGACGATACGCTGGACTCGATTTTTTACAACTATCAAACGGTATCGGTCACACTGATTCTCTATGGTATCCTATTTATTGTAGTTGAATATTATAACCGCAACCGCCGTCCAGCCATCCGTACGCTTAACACACTCTCCTATAAAACCGTACTTTGGATTGGCGTGTTCCAAATGCTCGCTTTGATTCCAGGCACTTCTCGTTCTGGCGCAACGATCATCGGTGCAATGCTTTTGGGAACTTCCCGTGCAGTTGCGGCTGAATTCACTTTCTTCCTCGCCATTCCTGCTATGCTTGGCGCGAGCCTGCTAAAAATTGTTAAATTCTTCCTTGAAAGAGGCTTTGACATGACAGGCGGAGAAATTGGGATCCTGCTCTTAGGAATGGCTGTTGCTTTTATCGTTTCTATTCTCGCTATTAAGTTTCTTATGCGTTATATTAAGAAAAACGATTTCAAGGTTTTCGGATGGTATCGTATCGTGCTTGGCATACTCGTATTGCTTTACTTCCTAATTGCTGGATAACTGCCTGTTTCATTTCCATCTTCAAATCAGATCTTTTTCTCAAATATTATGGCTGGGCGATAAAACGCCCAGCCATAATATTTATTTATCGTTATAAAAAGCAAAAATACAACAGCAAGAAAGCCGCGCTATTCCGAAAGTACCGCTGCAAGCCATAAAAACCTTCCTGTCGGTGAGGTCCAAATTTCCTTATATGTACAATTGTTTCCCTGTGGCCAGTAAGGAACGTCTTCATTTTCGTATGATTCCATTCCAACTGGAAGCTCTCCGCACAATTCGCCCGAAGAGGTTGCGTAAAGCTGCGGATAACGTTTTCCTTCGCCGTACATCATCGATTGACCAAAGGGATTCTTCCCAAGCGTCCAATAAAGCTGTTCCCGCCCTATCTGCAAAAGCGCATTGTCGTTTAAATAACGTCCGGCAACAGCAGCGCCAAAACCTGTAGAAAGCGTAACCGCCGCATTGCCGCGGAAACTAAACCATACAGGGAAGCACCGCAAATAAAAACCATTCCCAAGCGGACGTCCCGCACGTACCTGCAAACGGTAGTTTGGCCGCTCCCTTTCGTAATCGCTGCCAGGATTTGTCCGCCGGAAAAGTTCCTCGTTCTCGCCTTCATCTTCGTGATATATTCCCGCTGGAATCATGCCGTACGGTGCAGCTTCAGCATAGATATCCTTCAAATATCCGGCATAAAGCCGAATCGCAGCATCCCATAAAGGATGCTCTTTATGGGACGGCTGCGTTTCTGCCAACGCACAAAGCGCCTGCATAAATAGGTGTTCGCGTGATTGGTGGTTGTGGTGCACTGCATAGCGGTGCTCTTCCTCGCGATAAAAAAATCCTGTTATGCCAATCCCAGCGTCTCCTGTCTCTTGACAAGCAAGCAGCAAGGAGCCGAATTCCCGTGCAATATCAGCATACGCTTGTTCCCCTGTATAAGCAAACAGGCGTGACGCACCCCAGCAGGCCGCCGCATAATAACCCGACTTTCCAGTCGGATAGGTGTGTTCATGTGCTTCTGTCGGAAGCTCTACACCACACTGGCGATAACGGGCCAAAGCTGCGGCAAAGTCTTCTTTTGCGGCGCGGATACAGCTTTCAGCGCGCCCTGTAAACATTTTCCCGTAAAATCCCGCCGCGTCCGCTAAAATGCCGCCGTACAGGAAATTGTCAAATGCCGGATTGCCGACACGCACATCCGGTATATCATCGAAAGTGCCAGTCTTATTATCAGTATAGCGTGTAGCTCCCATACTGGTTGCATGCCATCCATCTCCAAAACGTGTGCGCAGAATAAAATCAATCCCCCAATCGCCTTCTTCCAAAAGGCGCGCACGCATTGCAGGATCCTTCGCTTTTGCAGCGTTCATCAAAAGGGCATGTGCGATCTCTGCTGATTGAAGCGTAAATTGAGACATATCGCCGGCATCGTGCCAACCGCCGCAAAAGCTTATACGCTTCCCTTCATGTTCTGCATAAGCATCAAAATGACATCCGCCGTGCACACTAGGGACAGGGCAGCCGCAGCGCTCCCCAAACAAAAAATTCACAGATTTTAAAATGGCAGTGTCAAATACTCTATTGCAAACAGGGAAAAGAGGGGTTTTTACCTCCCCGCTCTTTATACAATACATTCCTTCTTTTGAAAGCTCAGAAAAATCAAGAATAGAAAAAGATCCTTTATCGTTTTGAACAGGCACAGTGTTTTTACTAAGGATTTCCGTCCCGTTCTCATCGATAATAGAAAAGCTGTCAGCTGAAGCAGTAAAGACAGCCGTTTTTTCTCCCGCTAAGTCATAACCGGCAGTCGCATAAAAAATACGATTTAAGTTCCCTTGCCAGCCAATAACGCGTTCCGGTTCTGCTATCTGCTCCAGACAAATTGATTCAAAATCATATCGGATCTGTGTGCCGCACGCGCCGTTATCCCCGCTCAAAAATGCGTATAAGTAGATCCCCGTAACACAATCCCTTGGAAGGTCCGGAAATTCCCACTGCACCGTATTCCACTCGCCATTCAGCAGGTTGATAACATGATATCCTTCCCGATGATAAATATCCGGCACTTTTGTTTCCCCATCGTTTACCACAGCAGCAATACAGGTCACATGCTTACGCGCGGCATAATTGGGACGGATACGGAAGGTGATCCGGTTATAACCACGCCAATCCTCCCGTTCAATCGGTAAGAAAGCTTGCATGCGCCCAAAATTCATATAGTGCGCATAAGCGGGCTGCCCTTCCGGAAACCAGTCATAGACCGTTTGCGCTTCCATACGCAGTATATTTTTCTCAAGCGCTTTGTCATATACAACTGCTACCGTACCTCGCCCAGTATTTTTCCATCCTGCATCCTGCGCACCATTCCAGACAGTATGCGCTTTCAGCACATCCTTTTTTGCACATGCAGCCTCCAGCCCATCTTCTTCATGCAATGGCAAAGGGATATGCAGATATCCGCTCTCTGCAAGTTCCCGTTGGAACAAATCTGACAACATGTAAATCCTCCTTTTGCGTGTATAACGTTTTAGACAAGAGCATCATAACATTCTATTTGGATTTTGTCAACAAAAATTTTTTCTTAATCGCTATGATTTTTACACAAAAGCTTGTGCTTGTTTCACTTTACGGCAATGCGAATATTAAGAAAAATTAAAATGAATTACGCCTCTGCTTTTTCCTCCAAAAAGCGGACATAATATCTTGATTTTATCTGGCATATCGATGAATTTTGCAGGAATAAGAAATGAATCTTGCAAATCATCATAGAATGATGTAAGATAAACAAGACAGTGATCGATAAAATGGAGGCATCATAATGAAAAAATATCAGGAAATGTCGCAGGAAGAACTGCGTGCAGAATATAATGCCGTTTACGCACAGTATCAGAAATATTGTGCGCAGGGCCTATCTCTTGACATGTCGCGCGGCAAACCATCCGCCGCACAGCTTGAGCTTTCTATGCCTATGCTTGACGTGCTGCATGGACAGCACGACATGCGCGCAGAAGGCGGCGTTGATGTCCGTAATTATGGGCAGCTTGACGGTATCCCCGAGGTAAAGCGTATTTTTTCAGAACTTTTAGATGTAGCGCCTGAAAATATTATGGTGGGTGCAAACTCCAGCCTCAATTTGATGTTTGACTGTGTGTGTTGGGCAGAATCGCTTGGCATCATAGGATGTACGCCTTGGGCGAAGCTTGACAAAGTAAAATTTCTTTGTCCTGTTCCCGGTTATGACCGGCATTTCGCCATTACCGAGTTGTTCGGAATCGAAATGATCCCCATTCAAATGGGTTCAAACGGTCCCGATATGGAAGAAGTCCGCAGATATGTAGAAAACGATCCGGCTGTTAAAGGAATTTGGTGTGTCCCAAAATATTCAAATCCTACTGGTATAACCTATTCGGATGACACCGTCCGCGCTTTTGCAGCTTTAAAACCAGCGGCAAAAGACTTCCGCATCTACTGGGATAATGCGTATTGCGTCCATCATCTGACAGATACCCCTGACGTTCTGCTCAACATTTTTGATGCTTGCCGGGAATATAAAAGCGAAGATATGGTATATGAATTTACTTCTACATCAAAAATAAGTTTCAGTGGGGCTGGAATAGCCGTTATTGCCGCCAGCGACACCAATATGGCCGACCTGAAGAAAAAACGCACCATTCAGACTATCGGCCCGAACAAAGTTGTACAGCTTATGCACGCACGATACTTCCACGATGCAGCCGGGATAGCGGCACATATGGAAAAACACCGCGCGCTGCTCGCACCAAAATTTGAAGCCGTTTTATCCGCTTTGGATGCAGAGCTTGCACCATTGGGGATTGCGTCCTATTCCCGTCCAAACGGCGGATACTTCATCTCTTTTGATACGCTTTCCGGCTGTGCCTCACGCGTAGGCGAACTTTGCAAAAAAGCCGGCGTTGTTTTGACAACCGTAGGGGCTACTTTCCCTTATGGCAAAGACCCGCAGGACACCAACATTCGTATTGCGCCATCTTTCCCCCCTATTGAGGAACTTCGTGCCGCGGTCGCCGTGTTCTGCACAAGCGTCCGCCTTGCTTCGCTTGAAAAATTGATGGCAGCATAATCAAAATTAAAATTCCATTCACACGCGATACAAAATACAAGGGATCCCGGAACACAAAAACCGTTTCGGGATCCCTTTTTTGTTTTTCTCCATCCACATATCAAAATTTATATCTCAGCAAAAACATTTGCCTTGTTTATTGCTGTTTTAAGAATATTCTGTTAAAATGGTGAAAAGAAAACGCGCGGCATGCCTTTGATTGCATGTCCGAAGTGGGAAGACGAAATATCAGTAAATGCTGTATCCTGTCCATTTGCGGCTTCCCCTATCCAACCGGCGCATATCGTCCAAAATACACCGCTTATTGTACAGGGACGGCCCGAAATTCGAGGACGGGAATTGGGCATCAGTGGTATGATGCCTGCGTTTTCCCGCTTTTAAGCTTAGCTTTTATAGTCGTTCTCTTTTCTTTTCCCACAATGTGCCCTCTACGTAAAGCCGGATCGATACAGTTTTTTCTTTTTTAGAATCATCCTCTTGCATCGACGATGCTGCTTAATAAAGAACATTGTTCTTCCCGTGCTTTACACGTATTTTACATGAAATATACCTTAAAATAACTGAAATATGTAAAAATGAAGGATGTTATAAGGAGGCGTTTTTTCGTGCCGGCAAATTATACACATTATCGTTTTGGACGAGAGGTATTGAACCGTTTGACGCCATTGCGCTTCTTACAAGCAAGGCACTGCCGTCAGGCTTTTCTAACAGGCTTGCACGGGCCGGATTTGCTGTTTTTTCACAAACCGATTAAACGGGATGCGGTATGCAGACATGGATACGCCATGCACCAAGAACCCGCACGGGCTTTTTTTGAACATGGCGTAAAATATGTAAGAGTATCACATGACAAGGTTGCTTTATCCTATCTTTTAGGATTTGTCTGCCATTTTACGCTTGATAGTGCCTGCCACGGCTACATAGGGGAATATGAAGCACATACCGGCGTTTCACATGCACGCATCGAAGCCGAACTTGATCGCTACTATATGCTGCGCTACGGAGAAAATCCTTCCCTTTGCAATTCTGCTGCACATATTCTGCCTTCCCGTACGCTCGCCGAATCCATTGCCCCACTTTTTAAATTGCCGGCTTCCGACTTATTGGAAAGCATGCGTTCCATTCGTTTTTATAGCGGCCTACTCGTTGCATCTAATCCGGCAAAACGTGCATTGTTATCTGCGGTCACAGCCTTACCGCCACTCCGCCATTACGTTGGGGATATGATTTTGCAAAAGGAACCAGATCAACGCTGTCAAGAAGCTGTCGCATGGCTTTCTTCCCGTACAGAAGAAAGCGTGGCCACGGCTTGCCGTCTGATCTATTCTGTTCTACGTGCTGTACAGACAAGCTCTTCACTGCCGAAAGATTTCGATCGCAATTATGAATAATAAGACAGCTGTAAAATGTTGCGTAAGAAGGATCTTGTTTTTGGAAGCAGATAATGCAAAGCTATATCGTAGGTGATTGGACGCCGGTTCTTCTTTCCTGAAAGGCCGGATTTTTCCTAACTGTAGGGCCTAAGCGGAAGCTTTCAGGAAAACTGGATTTTCAGGAAAGGAAGATGTGAATGAAAAGACATTTGAAATTTACAAAACTTGAAAAAAGCTGGATTCTTTATGATGTTGGTAATTCAGCATTTACACTTTTAATTTCTACCATAATCCCGATTTACTTTAAAAGCATGACGGATGCGGCTGGCATAGCTGCATCTGATTCAACTGCACTGTGGAGCTATGCCGCTTCGGTATGTACGGTAATTGTGGCCATTTTAGGACCGATTTTCGGCACGCTTGCTGATACCAAAGGCTTTAAAAAGCCTCTTTTTGTTCTTTTTATGATGCTTGGCGTATTGGGATGTGCCGCTATTGCAGCACCGCTTGGCTGGATTGCTTTTCTTCTCATTTTTATTTTGGCAAAAGTAGGTTTTTCAGGAAGTCTTATTTTCTACGACGCAATGCTCAGCGATGTTACAACAGACGATCGAATGGATATGATTTCTTCTCACGGGTATGCTTGGGGATATCTTGGAAGCTGTATTCCGTTTATTGGATGCCTAATCCTTGTTTTGACAGCTGAACTGACAGGACTTGGCACAATGAATGCTTTGATGCTTGCTTTTCTTATTACTGCTCTTTGGTGGTTTTTGGTTACAATCCCGCTTCTGAAAAACTATCGCCAAATCCATTATATCGAACGCCCGGCTCATCCGGTTCGCGAGAGTTTCCGCCGCATTGGTTCTGTCATCCGCGGCGTCCGCGGGCAAAAAAAGATATTTTTATTCTTAGTTGCATTCTTTTTTTACATTGATGGGGTCTATACCATCATTGACATGGCAACCGTCTATGGACGTGACGTGGGAATTGGGGAAACCGATCTTTTACTGGCGTTGCTTTTAACCCAAATTGTGGCCTTCCCTTTTGCTATTTTATTTGGGCGCATCAGCAAGCGCTTCTCCTGCGAAAAGCTAGTTATGGTCTGTATTGCCGGCTATTTCGGTATCGCATTATTTGCCCTGCAGCTTGACAAGGCTTGGGAATTTTGGTTCCTTGCCGTTTGTGTCGCGATATTTCAAGGGACGATCCAAGCGCTCTCCCGCTCTTACTATGCTAAAATTGTACCGAAAGAAAAATCTAGCGAATACTTCGGCTTTTTTGACATCTTCGGAAAGGGGGCCGCTTTCCTTGGTACCACCGTTATCGGCATTTCTACCCAGCTTACGGGAAATTCGAAAACCGGAATCGCTATATTGTGCCTGATGTTTGTAATTGGCTTTTTCTTTTTCAGAAAATCCGCATCCATTACGAATAGTATATCCAACGAAAATAGTACTGTAAGTAATACATAAAATCGGAAAAAGACGCATACAATCCATCTGAAAAAAAGGGGGGATATTATGCGTTTTTTCCTAATCTGCAATAAAAGAAAGGCCTTTGGCATCTGTGCGGTTTTTATTCTTATACTGCTTTTGCTTCTTGGTGCACCAATTTTAAAAAAAGAACGGATACAGCATGCTGCAGGGCGTTCAAAACGCCTTCCGGTCTACTCTGTAGAAACAGAAGAAGCAAAAATTGCCTTGACATTTGACTGTGCATGGGAAAACAGCGACACCGATATTTTACTTTCCTTGCTTTCCAAATACAATGTAAAGGCTACCTTCTTTACAACCGGGGACTGGTGCCGCCGGTATCCGGACGATGTAAAGAGACTGCACACAGCCGGCCATGCAATAGAAAACCATTCCGATCAACATCCGCATGTTGCTTCTATCGATACGCAAATGCTGCAAAACGATACAGAGACATGCAGCAAAACGATTATGGAATTGACTGGAACAGCACCTCAATATTACCGTGCGCCATACGGCGAATATTCAGACGCTATGCTTACAGTCGTAGAGGATACCTTGGGGCTTCAAACCATACAATGGGACGTGGATTCCCGCGATTGGCAAAAACGCAGCGCAGAGGATATGGCATCTTCTGTTACAAAAAGCGTACAGAACGGAAGCATCCTCTTATTCCACAACGATACGCCAAATACACCGCAGGCATTGGAAACGATTATCCCTGCACTGCAAGAAAAAGGATACACCTTCGTACTGCTTCCCGAGCTGGTAGCACCGGCCGGCACCCCGATCGACCATACCGGAAGGCAGCAGCCAAAATAAGCAGTATATTCTAAAAATTGCATTTTTCTGCAATTCATGTTGTCTTTACAGCAGAAGAATGCGGTAGGTCTTTTGTTTTGAAGAATTTCCCATCTCCAAAGGAAGGAAAATACATATGAGAAAAATCGATTTATACTCCTTTAACTGCGGAATCATTGATTGCTTTAATGAGATTGTCGGTGCAGGTGTAAAACGATTGGCTTTTGGGGCGCCGGCGCCATCCGTCGAAGCATGCGGCATTTATCTGGATTTTGTCAAGATGGCCTGTCAAAAATACGGCACCAGCTATTATTTAGAATCGGATAGTCTTGTCAGTGACTTGTTTCCAAAAGAGAAAAACGCAGGATGTGCGCATTATATCTTTTACCACAGTGACCGCGATTTACAGGAATATTTAGAAATCCGTGCACAAAAAGCGGCGCTGATTGCTGCACATGCATATCGTGGGGATGCACGGCGCGCGTTTACTTATCGTTTTGGACGGCTGCTTTCTTATACAGATGAAGACATTGCCCGAAAAGTTGAACAAAACACAAGTAAGGAGCCAGAATCTTGACAGAAAAAAGCGGCTGTGTTATACTGTCTGCAATGAAAATATAGGAGATGAAAGAATGCATATTTCCTGCTAAGCAGCATAACGAGCAAAAAAGTATGACGGCACAACGGCCGGTTTCTTTTTGTTGCACAAAAGCGGGAAACAGATTCTTTCGTCCGATATTTTGGCGTTGCCTGATGAATAGGTGCGCCTGTTTTTGTTAGATGCTTTCGGACGGCGGTTTTCTCGCCGTCCGTTTTTTCTTTGAAAAAATAGGACAGCTGTGCGGCATTACATCTTTTATTGTATTTAAAGGAGATAGTATATCATGTCGCTGATACAAATTCAAAACCTTACATTTTCCTATGATAGCGGCGAAAAACCACTGTTTGAAAATGTTTCGCTGTCGATCGATACAAATTGGAAACTCGGGCTGATTGGACGCAATGGCCGAGGGAAAACGACGCTTTTGAAACTGATGCACGGGGATTATCGCTATCAAGGCGGGATTTCCGCAAGCGTATCTTTCGAGTATTTCCCCTATCCGATTTCCTATCCGGAAGAGCTTGCCATCGAAATAGTCGAAGAAATTGTACCGGGAATTGAACAATGGCAGATTATCCGTGAACTCACCCTTTTGCAAACCGACAGCGAAATATTATGGCGTCCCTTTTCCTCACTCAGCAAAGGGGAACAGACCAAGCTTTTACTGGCTGCTCTTTTTTTGCGGGAAAACCGTTTCCTTCTGATTGACGAACCTACCAACCATCTCGATGCGGCCGGTCGTGCGGCAGTCGGCGCCTATTTGAGCCGGAAGAAGGGATTTATCCTTGTCTCCCATGACCGTACGCTGTTAGACAGCTGTATCGACCATGTTTTGTCAATCAATCGAACAAATATCGAACTGCAGCGCGGCAACTTTTCCTCTTGGGATGAAAACCGCCGCAAAACAGAGCAGTTCGAAGAAACAGAAAACGACAAGCTGCGCCGCGACATACGCCGTCTGTCCGCCGCGGCCCGCAATGCTGCGGGATGGTCTCAGCAAATTGAGCGTTCCAAGTATGGAGAAGGGCCTGTCGACCGCGGTTTTATCGGCCATCAATCCGCAAAAATGATGAAGCGTGCCAAAACATTGGAAAAGCGGCGCAACAAAGCTGTAGAAGAAAAGTCTGCGCTACTAAAAAACAAGGAACAGATACACACGCTAAAACTTTCACCACTTACTTTCCGGCTAAACCGTTTGTTCACCTGTTCTAATATGACCGTTGCATACAGCGGGGATCCGGTATTCAATCCTGTTTCCTTTGAAATGTTCCGCGATGAACGCGTTTGTGTAATGGGAAAAAATGGGGCTGGAAAATCAAGCCTTCTAAAAGCCATATTAGGCGAAACGCTTCCTATACGCGGAGACATTCAAAGGCCCTCCGATCTACGTATTTCCTATGTCCCTCAGGATACCTCGTTTTTATCCGGCAGCCTATCTGAATTTGCAGCAAAACAGGAAATATCCGAAAGCCTGCTGCGCGCAATTTTGGATAAGCTTGCTATGGGCAAGGATGAATTGGAACACGACCTTCGCTCCATGTCTGCCGGTCAAAAGAAAAAAATCCTGATTGCAGGCAGCCTTTGTGAACAAGCACATCTTTATATTTGGGATGAACCGTTGAATTATATTGATGTCATCTCCCGCATTCAAATTGAAACGCTTCTGCTCTCCTTCCCTTCCACCATGCTGTTTGTTGAACACGATGCAGCTTTTTGCTCTAAAATTGCAACCCGCACCATTTCCTTATCACGTTAACAGCACAATGCACACAGAGGCCCTCTTATTCATAGAATGAAAAGACGCAGGGCTGCGTCTGATTCAACTAAAGATAAGGAGTGTTTCTGCATGCCAACACCTTTAAATAACCAGGCCTCTGTAACCTACACCTATCAAGGAAGCACGGAACAAGGAACCGCCAATTCCAATATTACTACGACTACATTGCTTGATCCATACAGTATGACAGCGGTTAAAATTCCGGTCTTCACAACCTTCCGCAATGGTGACCGTCTTACCTATCTGATCCCGATCCGGAACACCGGAACAGGTACGTTGTACAACGTGACGATATCGGATAACCTTGGTTCGGCCGGCGGAGATCCGCCTACTTCCTATTTTCCTGATTCCGCTTACGTTTATGCCGATGGAAAATTAACTGCCTTGGTTCCAAAAGTGGCTGTCGGTACGGTTTCCTTTTCCCTGCCTTGCCCGATCTCTTCCGGTCAGGACGCTTTATTGATTTTCGGTACAAAGGTCGACAACGCTCTCGAAAATACAGTTTCTTCCATTCGAAACACTGCCACGGTCACCGCAACAGGTGGAAGTACTTCCGGCACGCTGGTCACCGTAGCGCCAGCTCCTACCGCCACGGTAACACGGGAACAATACGCTGATCTTTCAATCTATAAGCAAGCGGATAAATCGATTGTACAAGTGGGCGATACTCTGACATATACCTTTACACTGACCAATACAGGATCTGAGGCGGCAACCGGCGTTACCATAACAGATATATTACCCGCCGGCTTTTCTGTCAGTTCCGTATCTTTGGCAATCGGCGGACAGTCAACCGTTCTTCCTACCGGCAGCTACGCTTTGGACACCGCCACCAATACGCTGACAGTTCCAACCAAAGGAACCGTATCCATCACAGTCCCGGCCATGTCTGCCGGTACACCGGGCGTTGCAGTTTTAACAGTCTCCGGCACAATTGTCTCTCAACCATAAACCATCGGCAGTTTAAAATTCCTGTTTTAGGTTACTGAAAAGCAATGCAAAAAAACGCGGGTAAAAAGTAAATGCTTAAAAAGGTCTTTGCGATCTAAGAAGCGGCGGCAATAGTGCAAAAAAATCAATCTCAATATCTCTTGTTCTCAAAACGTTTACCGCATACCTTGTGCATCTACCAAATAGGAAAATAAAAAGGACGGCTTAAAGCCGTCCTTTTTATTTTCCTTAACAGGATTATTCACCTTTCATTTTTGCAAAGCAATCGCTGCAGTAAACCGGGCGGTCTTCTCTCGGCTTAAAAGGCACACGTGCCTCTGCTCCGCAAGCGGCGCAGGTTGCAGTATACATCTCTCTTTGCGGTCTTGCGCCGCCATTCTTACGCGCCATGCGGCACTCCTTGCATCTCTGCGGCTCATTTTCGAAGCCTTTCTCCGCGTAAAACTGCTGCTCACCAGCGGTGAATACAAACTCCGCGCCACAGTCTTTGCAAATGAGGGTTTTGTCTTGATACATGTTAAATACCTCGCTTAGGATAAATTTTTTACCGCCCGTCGACGGGGTCGCACCGTCTATTGGAAACCAATGCTTGATTTAAGAAAGCTGACAGGGCATATAATAAAACAGCACCCGCTGTTATGGACCGGGATCTGATTTTACAGATCGTTCAGAACTGCTTTCAGCTTTCTTCTTGCCCGCTGCAGGGCATTATCCACCGATTTCGGCGAGGAGTGAAGCTTTGTTGCGGCACTTTCGTATCCGCAGCCGTTCAGATAAAGAAAGAAAACCTCTTTCTCATAGGGAGAAAGCGTCTGGTTAATCAGCCGTTCTACCTCTGTCACTGTTTCCCGACTGATAAATAACCCTTCCGGATCGCCGTCCTCGCAGTATCCGACATCCCCAAGCTCATCGATCGACAAAGCATCTAAATGAATACGGGATTTCTTCGCCAAAGAGGCGGCGCGCATATTTTTTAAGCTGTTGCCGACACAAGTATATGCATAAGTGCGAAAGGAAGCACCACGCTGCGGGTCATATGAACGAATAGCACTCATAAGTCCCATATATGCCTCTTGCAGTAAATCCTCCGGATCACTGCCGACTACCGCAATACGGGATACAGACATGTGCACAAGACCGGCATATCGTGCAATCAAAGCTGCTGCCGCTCTCTGGCTGCCGCCGCGGCATTGCCGGATCAGTGAAAGATCGCTCTCTTCTATATAGTCCGCCTTTTTTCCTTGCTCGCACATACTATTCCACCGACTACAACTATTTATTATAGTATAGTTTTCTTTTCCCCCATTGTCAAGTCCTTTTTCAACAGTTTATACAAAAAATTTCTTCATTTAAAAATGCTTTCTGAATTTAAAGCAAGATCCGAAAGGATCTCCAATCCATACCACGTCTGTTTACCATATCGTGATGAGCCTTAGCTAAAAGCCGCACTTCATAAAGCCCAGCTGCTGCAGCAAATTGTAAAAAGGAAGCGCCCCAACAAAAGAGCACGAGCATCCCTTCTCCCGCTTTTACATATGCCGGCCAAAAACCTGAAATGCCTTATTCGGATCCATACTATAATTTCTCTCCCAATTAAGCACAATGCCTTGTTCGTCAAATGACACGGTCACATCGTCGATAAAAGGCGTCGTGTTCCAAACGAGCCGCATGCACAGTGTTTTTTCATCTTTCCATGCCATACTTGAAGCACACTGCTCATAAAAGAATGTAAAGCTGCCGCATTCCTGTTTTTCAAAACACCCTTTTCCTTCTTTAAAGCAGCCATATCCAAGCGGCAGCGTACAGCTGCGGCGTCCAATCCCTCTTGTAAACGGCGGCATATCGCAAAGTTCCATTGTAAACGTCGGATTCGTTTTTGAAAAATCAAAGCGTACAGATGCAATACCAGCAGGGTTTTGGGAGAGCGCATAGGTAATGCCGCTGTATTCTGCGGATGCAGTAACCGCTTCTTTTCCCTGTACCGGACAAATAGAAAGTTCTTTTAAACGTTTGCACAACGTGCTATAAGCGGAGGGATCAGGCGGAAGCGGTTTTTCATGCACTGCCGGAAGGATCGTCTCCCAAAGCACATCAAGCGGATCCTGAAGCCAGCCGGTTCCCTCATTCATCACGATTACCATATCCTGCTTCGGAAGGACAATACAATACTGGCCGAATGCACCGTCTCCACGATAAACACCTTCTGGCTGGCAGCGCCAAAACTGATAGCCATAGCCCTGCTTCCAATCCGGTGTTTCCCCGTGATTTTGATTGTCGGTCTGTTTGGCCGTTGCTGCATCAATCCATGCAGGATCTAAAAGCTGTTTTCCTTCCCACATTCCACGGTTTAAATAGAACTGACCGAATTTTGCTAAATCTTCAAGATGCACATTTAATCCATACCCACCGGTTGCATTACCCATAGGGCACTTTTCAAAATACCAGCCATGGATCCCCAGCGGCTCAAACAGCCTCGGCGCCAAATACTCGTCCACCGTCTGACCCGTCAGCTTAGTCAGAATAGCGGACAACATATATGTAGCGCAGGTATTATACGTAAAAATTGTCCCTGGCTCACAGTCCACATAGCTTTCAAGGAATATTTTGACCCAGTCCTTATTAAGTTCACCAAGCATATGCTGCGGCGCTACGGAATGTCCTGTATTCATTGTCAGAAGATGCTTAACGCGCATTTTTTCCATATTCTCACACGGACGGCACGAAAGCTTTTCCGGAAAAAAGTCCACAACCCGGTCTTCTATAGACAGTAGCCCTTCCTGCACAGCAAAACCAATTGCTGTAGAAGTGAACGATTTGCTTAGTGAAAACAGCATGTGTGTAAGATCCGGTCGATACGGCGCATACCACCCCTCGGCAAATACCTTGCCATGCCGCAGAAGCATTATTCCGTGCACGCCGACACCTTTTTCCAAAAATCCGTCCAACATCCGGCCGATAGCCGCACTCTCAACCCCTGCTTCTTCGGGTGTAGTGCGGGGCAACCGCTTTTCAGACATGTTAATCAACCCTTCCTTTCAAAATATAAACGGGCAAAAACGGGCAGCCGCTTTGCCTTTAAATACATTTTAAAAAAGCGCAAAGTTTTCTGGCAATCAGTGCATGCCCTACGTCGTTCGGATGCAATCCATCCGGACAAAAGCGTTCCCTATTGGCGGGGACAGATGGTACAATCCCTCCCTGCGCATAGAGGTCAAGCACAGGGATACTATATTCTGCCGCTATCTCTTTGAGTAATTCTACATATTCCTTCAAAGTATAACCTGTTGCCGTATTCTTCACAGTTTCTTCAGTCCGATGCAGAGGTGTAAGTACAACCACCCCATCCGGATATTTTTCTGTCAATGACTGAAAAAGCACATGGAGCGCACCGCAATACGTTTCCGGCGTGTGATCGTTTCTGCTGCCGATCGGAGCCGTACCATGCCCGTAATCATTTGTCCCGCCAAATACAACCACCAAATCGGCGTCCGCATCAAGCGTACGGCATCTATCCGAAAACGAAAGGCCGCCGTCATCCGGCTGCGCTGCAATACGCGTACCGCCGATTCCACAATTAATGGCCGCACGCAGGCCAAGTTCGCGCTTTACCCGCTCGCAGTAAATATTCTGTGGATCAGACACGCCAACCCCTTCCGTTATACTATCTCCTAAAAAAACTGCTTTTTTCCCCTGAAGCCAGTGCGCCTGCACAATATGCGCCCCCTTCTGATTCATCCGATTCTCAAAAATATGTTTAAGATGATGATAGCATAAAACCCTGCTCTTTACAATAAGATTTTGTCCTTATATAAAAAGCCGCGTTGATCCGGACGGTTTCCGTGTAGCCCGCTTATTTTACCCGAACGCCGGTGAAAACAACTTTGAAACTCTTGGCTGTCTCCATGCAGGATATACATGAAATGCACCGGTTTTTACCTCTTTTCTATAAAGATACGAACCCTATACATGATTTTTTCGCATTTTCATAGTATGGACACAATTTCATGCTATACTAATTTAAATTACAGACAGAAAAAAGGAGCGAATCAGATATGACAAACAATAACGACACGCGGTTCTCGGAAATCACTCCTGAAATTTATGAACTTTCCAAACTTTGCACGGAGAACGGACAAATCTGCCCCGCTCTTTATACGCAGTATCAGGTTAACCGCGGCCTGCGCGATGTAAATGGAAACGGCGTTTTAACAGGCCTTACCGAAATTTCTGAAATCCAGTCCAGCAAGCTTGTTGACGGCAAAAAAGTATCTTGTGAGGGAAAGCTTTTTTATCGCGGATATGATGTTGAAGAACTGGTAGCCGGCTTTTTAAAAGATAACCGCTTTGGTTTTGAAGAAACCGCTTTTCTTTTGCTTTTCGGACAACTTCCAGATAAAGCACAATTGGCAGACTTTAACGCTTTGCTTGCGCACTACCGCTCTCTTCCAACCAGTTTTGTGCGCGATATTATCATGAAGGCGCCAAGCCGCGATATGATGAATACGCTTGCAAGGAGCGTGCTCACACTTTACTCCTATGACGACTCCGCCGATGATATCAGTATTCCGAATGTTCTGCGCCAATGCCTGCAGCTGATCGCATTGTTCCCAATGCTCAGCGTATACGGATATCAAGCCTACAGCCATTATCACGATGGAAACAGCCTGTTTATTCACAGCCCGGTTCCGGAGCTTTCTACTTCGGAAAATATCCTGCATATTCTCCGTCCGGACAGCCAATATACAGAACTGGAAGCGCGTATTCTGGATTTGGCGCTTGTACTGCATGCCGAACACGGCGGCGGCAACAACTCTACCTTTACGACGCATGTTGTCTCCTCTTCCGGTTCGGATACCTATTCGGTCATTGCTGCGGCAATCGGCTCTTTAAAGGGACCGAAACACGGCGGCGCAAACATTAAAGTTGTACAAATGTTCGACGATATGAAGAATACGCTTTCCGACTGGAATGACGAAGGGGAAATCCGCGATTATCTGTGCCGTCTGCTGCGCAAAGAAGCCTTTGACCGGGCAGGGCTAATCTATGGAATGGGGCATGCCGTCTACTCCCTGTCAGACCCGCGTGCCAATATATTCAAAGGTTTTGTTAAAAAGCTTGCCGAAGAAAAGGGAATGGATAAAGAGTTTGCACTTTATTCAGCGGTTGAGCGTCTTGCACCGGAAGTTATATCAGCAGAACGCCGCATCTATAAAGGCGTCAGCGCAAACGTTGATTTTTATTCCGGCTTCGTCTATAACATGCTGGGACTGCCGACTGAGCTGTTTACGCCAATTTTCGCAATTGCGCGTATTGCCGGTTGGAGCGCGCATCGAATTGAAGAGCTGATCAATGCAGGTAAAATCATCAGGCCCGCATATAAAAATGTACAGGAGCGCCGCGCCTACATTCCAATGGAAAACCGATGATACTACTCTTTATCTTTTGCATAAAATAAGGAGGTAGTTCCTGTGAAATATGATTTTACCACGCTTATGGATCGGCATGGTAAGGACGCCATCGCCCTTGACCATATTCCGATTCCAGACGCACAGATCCGTACAGGCTTTTCCCGCATCCCAATGTGGGTGGCAGATATGAATTTTCCAACAGCCCCTTCCGTCGTCAACGCCATAGCAAAACGGATTGCCCATCCTGCTTTCGGTTATTTCGATATACGCGATGAATATTATGACGCGGTTATCAATTGGCATAAGACAAGGAATGGGATACAGGATTTGACGCGGGCATGCATTGGCTATGAAAATGGTGTGCTCGGCGGTCTGATTTCCGCCATCCGCGTACTGGCGGAAGACGGTGCAAAAATTTTAATCCACACACCCGCTTATATCGGGTTTACCGGATGTCTTACCAACAACGGCTATCATATTGTACACAGCCCCTTAATACGCGATGAAAAAGGGATTTGGCGCATGGATTTTGACGATATGGAACAAAAGCTCCGGGAAGAGAAAATTCATGTCGCGGTATTCTGCTCCCCACACAATCCCTGCGGACGCGTTTGGGAGCAATGGGAAATCGAAAAAGCGATGGACGTTTTCCGCCGGAACGATTGTTATGTTATCAGTGACGAAATCTGGTCTGATCTTCTGCTGGACGGACATCGCCATATTCCCGCTTATTCTGTATCTGAAGACGCAAAGATGCGCACAGTGACTTTGTATGCACCGAGCAAGACATTTAATCTGGCAGGCCTGATAGGCGCATATCATATTATTTACAATCCATACCTGCGCGATCGTGTGGAAAAGCAATCTTCTCTTTCCCACTATAACAGCTGCAACGTCTTATCCATGCACGCTTTAATCGGCGCATACAGCCCGGAAGGAGCCGAGTGGGTTGACGAATTGCGCCAAGTGCTTTCCCGCAATATGGAGTATGCCTGCTCTTACATCACGACACACTTCAAAGGGGTTTCTTTTGCGAAGCCGGAAGGCACCTATATGCTGTTTTTGGATTGTGAAGCATGGTGCCGCTCTCACAATAAAACCATTGATGCGCTGCAAAGGGCTGGAATTGCCTGCGGCGTCATCTGGCAGGATGGTCGTCCCTTCGGCGGGGCATACAGTATCCGTATGAATCTTGCGCTGCCATTTTCACTGGTAGAAGAAGCGATGGAACGTCTGGACCGTTTTGTATTTTCTGGTGGGACTGAATAAATAAACTTTGTGCATAGCCTAAAACGGCATATTTTAAAGCAGAGGCAGCAAAAAGGGAAGAGGGTACGCCCCTCTTCCCTTTTTGCTGTTAAGACCATATTATTTCACGAATGGAGATGCAGCTATATGTTTGTTTTATTATATTCCGTTAAGCAGGATAAACAAGCTGCTCAGGCGTCCAATCTTTTAATACAACGCTCATATCTGCCGCAACAGCTTTTGCTCCTTCCAAATCATGCTCCAAGTAGTTGCCGCACTCTTTCCGTTCACTTCCCGGTATCTTTCCTGAAAAGTTTTGGATAAAAGCAAAGCTTTCTTGCACAAGACGTATTGCACTTTCATGCCTTAACGTATCGCGCACCAACAAATAAAAGCCCGTACGACAGCCCATCGGCCCTACGTAGATGATTTCACTGCCATAAATCGAATTCCGCGCATATGTTGCGAACAAGTGCTCAAACGTATGCATTGCACCGTTTGTAAGATAATCTCCTGCATTTGGCACTTTCATACGAATATCATATGTTATCACATCCCCATCCTTGCGCGAAAGATACATTCCCTTTCTAAGCAGGTCATGATCCACATCAAAACTTGCAATCCGTTTCATCTTTTCCTCCCTAAACATTTGGTTCAGAATAAAACTGCCATATTGGCCTTCTCTCTTTTTCTTTATCTTATCACGCTTTTTTCAAAACAGCAAGTTAGAATGGATAAAAAAGGGAACTGCCTTTTTGTGATACAATAAATATGCCGTCTTTTGCCCGACAGAGAATTTTCAAACATTTCGACAAGGCGATACCGTCATATTTAAAAAGTGCTGGCCATTCAAAAGGCCTCATGCTATTATTAAACAGAAAAAAGGGCGTCAAAAAATCCTGTTGGCCTTGCTTTCGTTTTCCTTAAAAATAACCTTTCTCAAAAGACAGCGTGTTAAAAATGCAGAATTGTTTTCAAACTGTATCTGCGGTATAATAAAAAAGCGGAGAAATCGCCGGACTATTCGGTTTGTACATGAAAAATCGTATTTTTTTATTGACAAGCCGTCCTGCTTTCGATATAATAAATAGGCATGGCAATTGAGGTGTGATTATGGTACTGAATCTAAAGCAGATCTTTGACATAACCGGTGAAAACCTGTCGTTTTCTTACGATATGGATCTCTCGGAATATCCGCTTTATGGTGCTTATCCGTTTATCACTCCTGTACACTTAGAAGGCGAGGTTAAAAACAGGGCCGGTGTAGTGGAACTCCATTATACTGCACAGTTTACACTTTCCCTTGCCTGTGACAGATGCCTTACGGATTTTACGCGCGATTACACGCTGCCGTTTTCTGAAATCCTTGTGTCAAACGGGGATACGAACGATGACGAGTATATTGCGGCGGAAGACGGCATGCTTGACATGGATGCGCTTGCTGTATCAGATATCCTTCTGACTCTACCATCCAAGCAGCTTTGCAGGGATGACTGCAAAGGTTTGTGTCCAATGTGCGGCATGAATTTAAATAATGGTGTCTGCCAGTGTAAGAAAAAAGAGATCGATCCGCGGCTTCAGGCCCTGGGCGATTTGCTTCAATAAGCAAATACTTTAAAGGAGGTGCCAAAATGGCTGTTCCAAAGAGAAAAGTATCCAAAGCAAGACGTGATAAGAGACGTTCTAATGTATGGAAGCTTGACGTTCCGGCATTTTCCAAATGCCCGCAGTGCGGCGAGCTGAAAGCCCCGCATAAGGTCTGCGTAAACTGCGGTTATTACAAAGGCGTTCAGGTGCTGAAAAAAGAGGCGTAATCCGTCTTAGCCTTTTAAGGCAGGGCTTTTTTCAACCAGCCCTGCTTTCGCTTGTTTAAAAAAGCTGCCGTCCGAAGCTTTTGTGGCGGCAGCTTTTTTGTTTTTTCCTCGAGGATCATGATATCCCTTTTAAAAGGTGCAAGGAGGCATTTTTTTGAGTGTTACTGTCTTTTCTGTGGATGCAAAAAGCCCCGCTGCAAAAAAGCATATCAAGCCCGGTGATATCCTTCACACAATAAACGGCAATGATATAAATGACGTGCTTGACTATGATTTTTATGCTGCGGATAGCCGTCTTGTACTCCAAATGACTTCCGCTTCAGGAAAAGAACGAACAGTTCGGATTAAAAAGGATGAGTATGCCGATCTGGGATTATCGTTTGAAACATATCTAATAGATAGACAGCACACTTGCCGCAACGATTGTATTTTCTGCTTTGTAAATCAAATGCCTCCCGGTATGCGTGAGAGCTTGTACGTAAAAGATGACGATGCCCGCCTCTCTTTTTTGTTTGGCAACTATATTACCTTAACAAATATGCCGGATTCGGAAATTGACCGGATTATTAAAATGCATATCTCCCCCATCAATGTATCTGTCCATACAACCAATCCGCAGCTAAGGTGCAAAATGATGAAAAACCGTTTTGCCGGCGAGGCATTACAAAAGCTGTACCGACTTGCCAAAGCCGGTATCGGCATAAATTGCCAGCTTGTGCTCTGCCCGGGCATGAACGACGGGACAGAACTTGACCGCACACTTGCGGATCTTTCCGCATTTTATCCGGCGGTACAGACCATTGCATGCGTTCCGGTTGGCGTCACAAAGTATCGTGAAGGGCTTCCCCATCTTGAGCCATATACCCAGAAAACTGCTGCAGAGACGATCGATCGGATCGAAACGTTTTCATCGGCTTTTTTAGAAAAACATGGCTGCCGCCTTGCTTTTCCAGCAGACGAATTTTTTATTCTGGCAAAGAGAAGTATACCGGAAGCAGACTATTATGAAGATTTTGGACAGCTTGACAACGGTGTTGGGATTATCGCTTTGCAGCGAAAGGAATTCTTAGATGCGCTTGAAACGATTCCGGAAAGCAACAACTTCCGCCATGTCACCATTGCAACCGGTGTTGCTGCAGCACCTTTTTTAAAACAGCTTGTTGACGCAGCGAAAAAGAAATGGCATAATTTAAAGTGTGATGTTGTGGCAATTCAAAATGATTATTTCGGGCATACCATTACTGTTGCCGGACTCATCACCGGTACTGATTTGACTGCCCAACTCAAAGGCAGAGAGCTTGGCTCGGAACTTTTGCTTCCAAACTGTATGCTGCGCCACGAACAGGATCGTTTTTTAGACGACATGCTTCTTTCCACCGTCTGTGAAGTGCTCGGTGTGAAAGTACGGCTTGTTTCAAATGACGGCGCAGATGTGCTTGCTGCAATCATCGGGCAGGATTCCATTTAAGTTGCTATATATACCTTTTTATAGCTATCCTGCCTTTTTAGACAAATCCACCGGTTTTCCGGTACAGCATACAATGAGTGCAGGCACAGCCTGTCGGCGTGCCGCTTGCCGAAAAAAAGCGGCAGAACGGAGGTTATCTTTTTGGCAAAGCCTGTTGTTGCGGTGGTAGGACGGCCAAATGTCGGAAAATCCACCCTTTTTAATAAATTAATCGGACAGCGCCTTTCAATTGTCGAAGATACGCCCGGTGTAACACGTGACCGGATTTTCGCAGACTGTGAGTGGCTTGACCATACGTTTCTGCTGATAGATACCGGTGGAATTGAACCAAAATCCAACGACGTTATTCTGATTCAGATGCGGCGTCAGGCCCAGCTTGCCATTGAAAGCGCTGATGTTATTATTCTTGTAACCGATGTCCGCGAGGGTTTGACCGCATCGGATCGGGATGTAGCGGAGATGCTGCGTAAAAGCGGAAAGCCTGTAATCGTCGCGGTGAACAAATGCGATGCTATCGGGGAGCCGCCTGCGGAGTTTTATGAATTTTACAATCTTGGACTTGGCGAAGTTTTTCCTCTATCCGCTGCGCATGGTCACGGCACAGGTGATATATTAGACGCCGTACTTGAACATTTGCCCTCACAGGCAGATGAAGATGGCTACGATGAAGCATATACAAAGGTTGCTGTTATCGGCAAACCGAATGCTGGAAAATCTTCTCTCATTAACCGCTTGGCTGGAGAAGACCGAATGATCGTCTCCGATATAGCAGGCACTACTCGGGATGCTGTAGATACTATTGTAGAAAACGAATTCGGAAAATATGTTTTTATCGATACCGCCGGTATCCGCCGTAAATCAAAGATACTGGAAAAGGTCGAACACTACAGCGTGCTGCGCGCATATATGGCAGTGGAGCGCGCGGATGTCTGTGTTATCCTCATTGATGCGCTGGAGGGGTTTACGGAGCAGGATTCGAAGATTGCCGGATATGCCCATGAATCCGGTAAAGCTTGTGTCATCGCTGTCAACAAGTGGGACGCGGTGGAAAAGGACGACAAGACCATGCGTCAAATGAAGGAAAAACTCGAAAAGGACTTCAGTTTCATGTCCTATGCGCCTATCGTATTTATTTCAGCGCTGACTGGTCAAAGGCTGCATACGTTGTTTCAAACCGTCAACACCGTTAAAGCCAACAGTGAAGTGCGCATCACAACCGGACGCTTAAATGACCTGCTCGCCTATTGCACCGCGCGCGTACAGCCGCCCTCCGACAAAGGTAAGCGGTTAAAGATCTATTATATGACGCAGGCTTCCAACAAGCCGCCGACTTTTGTCTGCTTTGTCAACCGGGCAGACCTATTCCACTTTTCCTATCAGCGTTATCTGGAAAACCAGATCCGGGAAACTTTCAGCCTAACCGGCACGCCAATCAAATTTATTATCAAAGAACGCAACAATAAAGATACCAAAGCATAAGGAGACAGCAGCCATGGTCTGGAATACGGCATCAGTCCTCGTATTGATCGGAAGCATTCTGATCGCTTATCTGTTAGGCAGTGTAAATTTCGCTATTATCATTACAAAGCTTTTTAAAAAAGGCGATATCCGTGACTATGGCAGCGGCAATGCCGGTATGACGAACGTACTTCGTACTGTCGGGAAAGGTGCGGCGGCACTTACGCTGTTAGGCGATTTTTCAAAAGGAATCCTCTCTGTCTTAATTATGCGGCTCTTAATGTTCCTTTGCTGTGGAATAACGGATACTTCCCTTTTGGATTATATTGTAGCGCTTGCCGCACTTATGGGCCATCTGTTTCCGGTATTTTACGGCTTCAAAGGCGGAAAAGGCATTTTGGTCTCTGCAGGTGCCATGCTTATTTTGAATCCTTGGTCTTTGCTGATTTGTCTTGCCGTCTTTTTGTTGTTTGCATGTCTGACGCGCTATATTTCAGCCGGTTCTATCGCGGCGGGTATTACCTATCCTTTCGGCGTAATGTTTACCACATGGCTTTCTTTTGGATATGTCCATTGGGCTGAAGCAGGGCTTGCCGCTTTGATTGGGCTGGTTGTCATCCTCATGCACCATGCAAATATCAAGCGTCTTTTAAACGGCACAGAAAGCAAGGTTTCTTTTAAAAGCAAGAAGCCATGAAAATAGCAATTTTAGGATACAGCGGAAGCGGAAAGTCCACTCTTGCCCGTTTGTTGGCGGCGCGTTTTTCCCTTCCCTGCCTCCATCTTGACGCAGTACATTGGTCTGCCGGTTGGAAGGAACGCAAAGCGCAAGAAGCACTTTCTATTGTCTCCCATTTCCTCTTACAAAATAAAAGCTGGGTCATCGATGGGAATTATCGCAATCTGTTGCAGCAGGAGCGCCTCGACAGCGCAGACTTGATCCTCATTTTGCAATTCCCGCGTCTTGTTTGCCTGTATCGCGCATTTAAGCGGCTTTTTCGTTATAAAGGCAGGACGCGCCCCGACATGGCGGAAGGATGCAATGAAAAAGTAGACGCTGAATTTATCCGATGGATTCTCTACAAAGGACGGAGTAAAGCTGTGAGGGATCATTATCGTAGAATCCGGCAGCAATATCCCGATAAAGTACAGACATTGAAAAGCAGCCGGCAGATAAAACAGTATTTCCCTTGCATTGCCGGATCGATTTCATAAGGAGGCCTTTTACCTATGGCGCGTATTCTGATTTTAGGCAGCGGCGGTTTTGGAATGTCGCTCGCAGTAATGCTGCATAAATATAACCACGACGTATGCGTATGGTCGAAATTCCCACAGGAAATCGCAGATATTCGCCGATACGGTGAAAACCGCAAACTTTTACCTGGTGTGCCCATCGACCTATCTATCGAATTGACCAATAACGCCGCCGACGGCGCCAATGCGGATCTTGCCATTCTTGCCGTCCCTTCTTTCGCTGTACGGGAAACTGCCAAAACATTAGCCGGGATCATCCAGCCGGGAACCGTTGTTGCAAACGTTGCAAAAGGGTTTGAAGAATCCACCCATCTGCGTCTTAGCCAGGTTATTGCAGAAGAAATCCCGAATAATCCAATTGTTGTACTATCCGGCCCTTCCCACGCAGAGGAAATTGCACGCAATGTCCCCACCACGATAGTCGCTGCCTCTGCACTGCGTGAAAGCGCTGAATATGTACAGGATATTTTGATGAACACGAATTTGCGCGTCTACGTCAACGATGATTTGATCGGTGTAGAACTTGGCGGAGCCTTAAAAAATATCATTGCGCTGTGTGCCGGCGTCTGTGACGGGATGGAGCTCGGCGACAATGCAAAAGCCGCATTAATGACACGCGGGCTTGCAGAAATCGCGCGCTTAGGACTTGCTATGGGTGCAAAGGCTGATACGTTTACCGGTCTTACCGGGATGGGTGATCTGATTGTAACTTGTACGAGTATGCATTCACGGAACCGGCGCTGCGGTATCTTTATCGGGCAGGGTATTCCGGCTAAAGAGGCGGTTGAGCGTGTAGGCATGACAGTCGAAGGCTGTTCAGCTGCCCGCACAGCAAAAGAGCTGAGCCGTGAATATCATGTGGAGATGCCTATTACGGATGAGCTTTGCTGCGTCTTGGATGGAAAAAAGACAGCGTGGCAAGCGCTTTCTGATCTGATGGGGCGGCCGCGCCGTCATGAAAATGAAGAGGTTTGGATGCGTGAAAACGTAAGAAGATAAACGGCATCCCTATCTGAAGCGGATGAATCCCGGTTCAGATAGGACTTAGCGGTATATCGCCAATTCGCGGGACAAAGGAAGGAAAAAACATGTTTGACGGATTTATCAAAGTCGCCTGCGCTACACCGGAAATTGTAGTAGCGGACTGCGCGCATAATACTCAGAAAACGATTCATTTAATGAAAGAGGCTGCTGCGGCAGGGATCAAATTGCTTGTCTTTCCGGAATTAGGCCTAACAGGTTATACCTGCGGCGACCTGTTTTTCCAATCCGCACTTTTAAAAGCCGTAGAATGCGCATTGCTTGAAATTATGGATGCAAGCGAAAATATGGATATGATAACCGTGGTAGGCATACCGTTTGCCAATATTCATAAGCTATACAACTGTGCCGCCGTGGTATCGGACGGACGGCTCTTAGGGCTTGTACCCAAAACGCATCTTCCAAATTATAACGAATTTTATGAGCGGAGGCAGTTTACTCCGGCGCCGGACGGGACAGAGTTGGTTGCGTTCAACGGGGACACAATCCCCTTTGGTACCGATCTGCTTTTTTCGTGCAGCGATATACCGGAATTCACTTTCGCATGTGAAATCTGTGAGGATCTCTGGGCGCCCTGCCCGCCCTCTATACGCCATACATTGGCGGGCGCTACCGTTATCGCAAACCTTTCAGCGAGCGATGAACTTGTAGGAAAGGCTGCCTACCGGCGCGCACTGGTCGCAGGACAGTCTGCGCGGCTTGTCTGCGCTTATCTCTATTCCGATGCCGGCGAAGGGGAATCCACCACAGATATGACATTTGCCGCACATAATCTGATTGCAGAAAATGGTACAGTTTTAAAGGAGAGCCGTTATCAGACTGACGAACTGCTTATCACGGAAATTGACGTACAGCGCCTTGCAGCAGAACGGCGCAAGATGACAACCTATCCGGCTGCAGACGATGGATCACATCTCACCGTTTCCTTTTCTCTGACATCTGCCAAAACCTCTCTGACTCGCTTCGTCCCTTGCACGCCTTTTATTCCTGCATCTCAAAACGATCGAGAAGCAGTTTGCGAGGATATCCTTGCCATCCAAACAGCGGGGCTTAAAAAGCGCCTCTCCCATTCACGCGCCAAAACAGCCGTGGTCGGCATTTCCGGAGGGCTAGATTCTGCTCTGGCACTTTTAGTCTGCGTACGTGCAATAGATGCGCTGGGAAGGCCGCGCACAGATATCCATGCGGTGACAATGCCATGCTTTGGTACTACACCGCGTACCCGTTCGAATGCGCAGACGCTGTGTGAAGAGCTTGGCGTGACATTTTCCTGTGTAGACATCAAAAAAGCAGTAGATCAGCATTTTGCAGATATCGGCCACAATCCTAACCAACATGATGTAACTTTTGAAAATGCGCAGGCACGTGAACGCACCCAAATTCTGATGGATATTGCAAACCAAAACGGCGGGCTGGTAGTAGGCACAGGTGACCTATCAGAGCTTGCGCTGGGGTGGGCAACTTACAATGGGGATCATATGTCGATGTACGCAGTCAACGCTTCTGTCCCCAAAACGCTGGTCCGATATCTTGTAGCATACGAGGCGGCACGTTTTGCTCCATCCGCTTTGGACGAAGTGCTCCGCGATATATTGGACACACCGGTCAGCCCGGAGCTCCTTCCGCCAAATGAAGGGGAGATTGCCCAAAAAACAGAAGACCTTGTCGGACCGTATGAACTGCATGACTTTTTTCTCTATTATGGTATTCGATGGGCTTTTTCTCCAGCAAAAGTCTTCCGTTTGGCCTGTCATGCCTTTAACGGAATCTATCAACGGCCGGTAATCCTCTATTGGCTTGAAACCTTTTATCGCCGCTTCTTCGCCCAGCAATTCAAGCGCTCCTGCCTTCCAGACGGGCCGAAAGTTGGCTCGGCCTCCCTTTCTCCGCGCGGTGATTGGCGGATGCCGAGCGATGCTTCTGCTGCCATGTGGCAGAGTGAGATTGAACTGCTGAAAGAAGCGGAATCATCAAACAAGGATATCAAATGAAACTTAAACCAATCTGAGCAAACGATGCGCCGGACATTACACTGTCGTTCGCCTTTTTCCGGCGTGGCAAGAAAAAAAGCCAGTCTTTCTAAAAAAGAAAGGCTGGCTTTTTCCCTCCTGCCGAATAAGGAGGTTAAGAGCAGGAGGAAAACCGGGTATAAGGAAAGGGAAACGAGCAAATGGATTTTTTCCGTTTGCTCGTTTCTATGTTCAATAAGTGAAAATTTATTTTATGCGCTTCTCTTCTTCATTAAAATCACCCACATATAATCTTTTCCAAACACATCAAAGTTGTCTGTTTCTTTCATTTTTCTAAATTCACAAATATCAAAATAAAAGCCCATGATAGTTTTTATCTTATATTCCGAAAATCCCAATCCGCCATGCATAGAATAATCTCTATACACATCATAATCTGTTATATTCGCACCACCATCCAAATTGAAACATGTCATTAAATAATATCCGTCATTTTTTAATAATCTTTCGATTTTCTTTAAATAAAGCTCTCTTTGATGCGGCTTTATATGATGAAAGCATCCGCTGTCAAGAATTAAATCAAAGCTTTGATCTTCTGCTTCAAATTCGAATAACGATTCCGTTTTGAAACATGGGACATTTTTATTGTCGCAAGCAATTTTGTTTGCCCATTCTATTGACTCTGATGAAATATCAATCCCCGTTGCATCAAATCCTTGTTTTGATAAATATCTTGTATTTCTTCCGTTTCCGCAGCCAATATCCAAAGCTTTGCCTTTATGAAATATATTTGAATCGCAAAAAGAAATTAAATCTTCATCTGGTATATCTTTAAAAAAGGGAACAGGACGGGTTCTGCTTGAATAGAAATGATTCCACCATTCACTATCTCTTTTTTCAAGTATTTCATCGAGCATTTTAAAAACATCGTCTGACGATATCATAATTTCCCTATCCACATTTGTACGCATAGCAAATCCACCTATTCCTTCCCTCTCAATACTAAACGGTACTCTATCGATTTTATTGTTTTTATTATATCATATTTAAATACATTTTTCTATGATTTTTGTGTACAAGTAATATTATCGGCAATTCTTTTGAGTGGAATTTCTCCACTGTTTACAATACATTTATTCTTTCTTTATTTTAGAATTTTTAATTGAAAGATCTGTTTTCCAGCATACTGATAATAGAAGGCAAAGTCTTCAATAAATCAGACAGAAACTAGATAGAAAACCATGGAAAAAAGGATCTTTTCACGGAGACAAAGAACATTGGAATCCGGCGGAAAGGACGGAAGATGAAAATAGCTTTACACACAAGATACTGGTCGTTTACTTCAATTACATCGGAATGATACAGTAAACGGAAGGCATATCCAAAGATACGCCTTCCGTTACAAGCCAACTATACGTTCTTAGTAAGCCGGAGCTTTATTTCCTACTGTTTTTTCTTTAGTCCGGCACGCTTACGCGGCTATTCAGTTTATCCAAAACAAGAGCCGCCGCAACACCGCCCACAAGGCAGACAGTGTTGATGATACCGGAGGAAATGCTTGAAACAAAGCTTGCATAAGGGATGATGGGCAATGTCGCCGCAATGACGATACCGATAATCGCGTGGGAAATCGTCGAATAGTAGCGGTTTAACAGATAATTGACAAGCCGTGCGAACAGGATCACCGTGACGAGCGCACCAATCCCGCCGGGGATCAAGACGGAAAAATCAAAGTTTCCAATCCCATCTATAAACGGCGTATATAATCCAAGCGGCATTAGTAAAGTAGAAAAGCTCATACCGGGGGCAATGATGCTCAACGCAAGGCAAAAGCCACAGAATAGATACCAGCCCACATTCGGCGTAATGGTGACAGAGACAAATTGAAGCGTAAGAAGCAAAGCCAAAACGATTACAAAAGCAACGCCTAACGCAATATAATCCTTTCCGGAGACGCCTTTTTTCCGGCTTTCACGGAAAAGAGAAGGAAGCATTCCCAAAATCAAACCCACAAATACACAAACAGACGCATCGGGATAACGATTTAAAAGAAAGCCTAAAATTTTGGCCACGCCTAAAAAGCCGATCACCAGCCCTATTAGGACAGGCAGTAGCATGCGGGCGTGTTTTTTCAGCGCCTTAAAAGGATTTGACAAAAGCTCCATAATCGGTTTATAAATACCGAAAACTACACAGAGCACGCCGCCGGAAATACCGGGCAATACTGCCCCCAGCCCAATTAGGGCCCCCTGAAACAGGCGGATCAGAAACAATTTAAGGGAGAAGCCTGCAGCTTGTCCGTTTTCCATGATAGAGTCCTCCTTGTCGTGGTGCCTTTTAGATCAGTATAGGTCATCTTAGCACGTTTATTAGCATACCAGAAAGCAAGTCTTTTGTAAAGGCGCATTTCCTCCCCTTATAAAAGCCCCTTAAGGCCTCATTCCTTTTTTTCTGCTTTTGTGATATAATACGGATATTTAATAAACCAAAGCAGAATGCAGATGAGATGCCACGCAGCATAGTAGTATGGTAAGCATTGATGCAGCAAGCCGGGACAGCATATTAGCATACAAAAGAGGATGAATAGAAATGGAAAAGTGGTTTACGATAGAAAAAATAAGACCGAATACTTATGCTATCAGTGAATACCGCCATTGGGAGGAGACGCATTGCTATCTATTGTGCGGCACAAAGCGAAGTCTTTTGATCGATACCGGCTTGGGTATTCAGGATATTTCACAGACGGTTTCTCTGCTGACCGACAAGCCGGTAACGGCAATCCCAACACACATCCACTGGGATCACATTGGCGGCCTTGCACATTATCCTGACTTTTACGCACATGAGGCTGAAATCAACTGGCTGACCGGAGGATTCCCTCAGCCCACCGAGACAGTACGAAAATTTGTTACCGAGCGATGCCGCCTACCGGACGGTTTTAACATAAAGAACTATACAATTTTTCAGGGCATGCCATCTAAAATTTTGCACGGCGGCGAAAGGATCGATTTGGGAGACCGGTTTATTAAGGTGCTGCACACACCGGGACATTCTCCGGGGCATCTGTGTTTTTGGGATGAAACAGATAGTACGCTGTATACAGGTGATCTTGTTTATCACGGCGTATTGGATGCATGGTTTCCTTCCACCGATCCAGAAGCCTACCTGCATTCTCTTGAAACCATTGCTGCACTTCCCGCAAAGCAAGTATTTCCAGCACATCACGACCTTTATTTAAGACCAGAATTTTCTGCCTGCGTATATGACGCATTCCTATGCCTAAAAAAGATGGGTAAACTGCATCACGGCAGCGGGACGTACCGCTACGACGGTTTTTCTGTACGACTGTAGCAATCAGGTTCTCAAATGAATGCAGATGCAGATGCATATGTACAGCTATCCCACAAAAGGAACATTAAAGCTTATCCCCGAAGGAGGTTTTCCCTTGTTCTACATCACATATTTAAACCATAGCGGCTTTCTGGCAGAAACAGATTCCCATATTCTTTTATTTGACTATTTCCCCGACTGTGCACCTATAGATGGGACGCTTTCAGATGGGATATTCCATCCGAAAACATCCAGTGGCAAGCAGCTTGCAGTATTTATCTCACATAGCCATCACGATCATTTCACCCCTGCCGTTTTTGATTGGGCAAAAATATATCCGGATACGCTTTATTTTGTTGGAAAAGACATTCGCCGTATTCCGGATGGCGTACGCGTCTTTCGCATGCGCGGGGACGACATGGTAAATGCAGACGGCTTTTGTGTGTCAGCCCTTCGATCTACGGATGCAGGTGTTGCCTTTATCGTAAAGACTGACGGTTTGTTGCTCTATCATGCAGGTGATTTGAATGACTGGCGCTGGGAGGGTGAGACAGAATCTGACAATGCACGAATGTCTACAGCCTATCAAAAGGAGATGCAAAAGCTTTCCGGTATTCGCTTTGACGCGGCTTTTGTGCCGGTAGATCCCAGACAAGGTGCAAACATGCTAAACGGGCTTGCAGGTTTTCTCAAAGCAGCGCATGCGACACACGTTTTTCCCATGCATTTTTGGGGCGACTATACCGCCTGTAGTAAAGCGGCAAATGATCCTGCCCT
>ERZ1643247.715-NODE-715-length-37109-cov-16.328494_pt1 | contig 37109 bp, 60 predicted proteins | sample MGYA00579264_ERZ1643247 | MGnify/ENA primary metagenome ERZ1643247 (study PRJEB29033, sample SAMEA4952262) | chicken gut metagenome | biome: Broiler Chicken; feature: Gastrointestinal Tract; material: Caecum | place: Ireland | collected 2018 | study: Broiler... | reverse complement strand
TTCCGGTTCTGAATGTTGGGGGTTCGAGTCCCTTCGGGCGTACCAAGAAAAAACCCTGGAAAGTATTGAGTTTCAATAACTTTCCAGGGTTTTTTCATTTTTTAAACTGGAAGTAAAACATCATTGAGATGCATTGAAATACAATTCAGTGGTGTCCATGTGGTGGCCACTTTTATTTTTGCCCGATTCAAATTTTTATGCTAATATCGGCATTTTGCGCTTGACAAAACGCCAATATCGGCGTATAATAGAATCATCAAGAGGGGGACATCCCAGGAGGTAAAGAGTTATGTATAACAAGCGTGAGATCATGGTAAATGCCTGGCACATCCGCCGCACCGCTAACGTGAGCATGAGCACCGCCCTCCGCGCCGCCTGGGCCCTTGCCAAAGCCATGAACAAGGCCGAGGAGATCGCCGCTAACATCGACTGGAACACCAAAGTCCGTGTGAATGACTGGGCTAAGTACGGGAAGAATCGTACCTATGTTGAGGTAGCTGTCTACACCAGCGCTTGGAACCGCAAGCGCACTGAGAAGATCGGTTACGTCGACAACCTGACCGGTGAGTTTATGGCTGCCTAAAAAAGAAAGGAGAAAAAGAAAAAATGAAAGAAATTGAACTGATGACCATTATGGGAAAGGAACACACTACCCAAATACTGGATATACTTGACAGTCTGGGCGTAGACTGGAAGGAGAAAGAGTCGTTTTATCATTCTGCTCTGGACCGCGGCGAGAAGAATATTTTTACAGGCGAGCCTATAACAGCTGAGCAGGCTGCTAACGAGCTTTGGGCCGATCTCCACCGGGCGGCGGAAACAGCGTGGCTTAAATCCATAACCAGGGAGCAGGCAGAGCTCATTGAGGACACTGTCGGACAAAACTTTTATGGTCGTATCGTCGTCTGCGAAGGTCTTGATTTTCTGGCGCATACACTGACTCAGGAATGGGATCGCGTGAATGGGGAGAAGGAAAGTCAATGAAGGCAATCCTGACATTGGAGCTTTTCGGCGAGGATACGCGGGAAATATTTAGATTCTATCGCTGCATCTTTGAGGTCTGCAGCGCACGAAATCTGTTTGATGAGCTTATCGGGATGCCACCTCGTTCATCCTGGGCCGCTGAAATTAGCGGTCCAGATGAAATGTACCGTCTGAAGCGTAATTTTCTAAGGCCAAAGCTGGACTACTCCAGAGCCAACGGAAAGGGAAGCCGGGGCGTATTTGCTGAGTACATTCTGGAAAGTGGGAAAATCTATGAGGTACTTTCCCGCGAAACATGGCAGAGAAGCAGGCGGTATTTCTGCACCGTCACACAAGATGGGGATATAGTGGAGATACCGGAAGATGACGCATGTCACGCCGTCGGCGCGGAGACAAAGGAGGAAAGGAGGCTCCGGCGTAATGCCGAAAAACTATCTAAATATTGATGTTTTGACCGCCGCGAAGCAAAGAATCTCAAAGATTTTTGATGATTTCCCCAGAATTTACGTATCATTTTCCGGTGGAAAAGACAGCAGCGTCATGCTGCACCTTGTCATGGAGGAAGCTATAAAGCGCAACCGGAAAGTCGGTGTCCTCCTGGTAGACCTGGAGGGCATGTACAAAATAACGATTGAGCACATCCAACACATGTATGATTTGTATGCAGACCACATAGAACCATATTGGGTGTGCCTCCCAATCCGCCTGCGAAATGCGGTATCAGTTTTTGAGCCGCGCTGGATGTGTTGGGAGCCCGGGAAAGAAAACATATGGATTAGGCAGCCGCCCGAAATGGCAATAACTGACGAAAGTTTTTTTCCGTTTTTTAAACGCGGGATGGAATTTGAAGAATTTGTACCGCTGTTTGGAAAGTGGTATGGTGGCGGAAAGCTTACGGCTTGTTTTGTTGGGATCAGATCGGATGAATCATTGAACCGATATCGGACGATTAAGGGGAATAAGTCCAATTTTGAGGGCTTGCAGTGGACAACTTGGATCGGGGACGGTATATATAATATCTATCCTATTTACGACTGGAAAGTATCGGATATTTGGCTCTACAACACTCGATATAACAAGCCATATAACAAGCTATATGATTATATGCACCAAGCGGGGTTGACACCATCGCAAATGCGTATATGCCAGCCATACGGGGATGACCAGCGCAAGGGTTTGTGGCTTTTCCACGTAATTGAGCCGGAGACATGGGCAAAAGTAGTTGCCAGGGTAAACGGTGCAAATCAAGGAGCTATGTATGTCCGGGAAACTGGAGATATTATGGGGAATATCAAAATCACAAAGCCGGAGGGGCATACATGGAAATCATTTGCCGAGCTGCTGCTTGCGTCCATGCCGCCCCAGACAAAAGAGCATTATGAAAATAAGATTGCTGTATTTTTGCACTGGTGGAAAGAACGGGGATATCCAGACGGGATACCGGACGAAGCGGACATCCACCTGGAGGCAGCTAAAAAAGTGCCCTCGTGGAAGCGTGTCTGCAAAGCGTTGCTGCGAAATGACTATTGGTGTAAAGGACTATCTTTTACGCAGACAAAATCAACAGCCTATGAAAAATACAAAAAAGTAATGAGAAGGAGGCGGGAATCATGGGGAAGACTCTTTTGACCCAACTTTGTAAAGAAATTGCCGCGTTGCCGGAGGCAGAAAAGATCGCCGCATTAAATAAGGCAAGGCAGGCGCTCCATGAAATAAGTCCGTTTAAAGCTGAGCCGGTTGATTGTGTGCTATGGGTTCCGGCTGACCAGGTGGAGGCGAACGACTACAACCCAAACACCGTTGCGCCACCTGAAATGAAGCTACTGGCCCTGAGTATTGGGGAGGACGGATACACGCAGCCCATTGTTGCATGGGGGAAGAATAACTACTACGAGGTGGTAGACGGATTTCACCGCAACCGGGTTGGAAAAGAAGATAAGACCGTGCGGGAACGTATCCATGGATATTTGCCAATTACGCTTATTAACCATGACCGAGAAGATAAGGGAGACCGAATCGCGGCGACAATTCGTCACAACAGGGCCCGCGGAAAACATCAGGTAGCAGCAATGAGTGATATTGTGCTTGAATTATCGCGCCGGAATTGGTCTGACGCAAAAATAGGCCGGGAACTTGGCATGGAGCCGGATGAAGTATTGAGACTAAAGCAAATTACCGGGCTAGCCGAGCTGTTTTCAGACGCGGAGTTTTCAAAAGCGTGGGAGTAAGAAGGTGAATTTAAATGAGACGCAAATATGGTGACTGCCAGCGGAAAGACGGAAACTGCACCGTCTGCTACCTGGTCAACGACAGGCGGGACTGCCACAACAGCCCGATCTCCAAACTGGAGTGGGCCAGGCTGTCGTCTGGCCTCTCTCCAAAGGAGCTCTCTGAGGCCTCCGGCGTCTACATCCGGCAAATCCAAAAGGTAGAGCTGGGCGAGGCCCAGGCCGGGAACATGACCGCCAAAAACCTGCTGGCAATCGCCGACGCCCTCGGCGTCGACCCGCACGATTTGATATGATGTCCAACGTAGTGCGTCCCCGCACCTGCCGCCAGTGCGGAGCGACCTTTGAGGGCGGCCCCCGTTCCTGGTATTGTCCCGCCTGCCGAGAACTTAGAAAGAGGGAAGCCTTGACCAAATACCGGAAGAAGGGGCGTAAGGCGGATCGGCCACTTGGGAGCGTCGATAAATGCGTCCGCTGCGGCGCTGAGTACGTGGTAAAGTCCGCCCGCCAGAAATACTGCCCGGATTGTGCCTATGAGGGGGTCCGGGAGGCGGACCGTCCAAATAGCAAAAGGAGGGAGGAGCGTCAGCTCCCCCCTCCTTTTTTACGATCCGGCAATAGCCCTCCTGACCGCCTCCAAGATGGCCACCCCCATGGTGGCCATCTCCTCCCGGGTGGAAATCCCCTGCGGCCTGGCGATGGTTTTCCCGCCCTTGCCGTCGTCCACCCCGGCCAGAATCCCGGCCTGAATGGCCTTTTGGATGTAGGGTTCCGCCCAGCTGCTGGCCTCCGCGTTGTTCCGCTTGGCTTCCTGAGCGGCCCACTCCTCCCGTGCGATCTGCCGCACTTGCTCTTCCGTCAAATCGTCCACCTCCAGCATAGCTTTAAATTTCTCCCACTCCCCAGGCGCGTCCACCCAGGGTGCGGGACACCGCTTCCCGGTCACGTCGTAGTGTCTCAGGACGTTTTCCACGGGCACCCCATACTTGTCCATCAGCTCCCGCACAAAGGCCGCTGTGCGCTCTCTGGTGGCCGCGGGGACGGCCCACACGCTGTCGCACATCTCCACGCCGATGGAATTGTAGTTCCGGCACGCCGGGTGTTTGGGGTGGGTGGAGCCGCAGTGGTAGGCGGTATCCTCGTTCCGGACAGACTGCCACACCTCCCGCTCGTCCACAAAGTAGTGGGCGGACACCCCGGTATACTCCCGGGCGGAGTACACCGCGTTGTTTTCGGCGGTGTCGTTGGGGATGCCGGTATAGTGGATCACGATGTACTCCACCTTGCCGGCGCGGCCCGGGAGATAGTTCCCCCGGGCCGCCTGCTTGAAGGGGACGGCCATCAGGCCTCACCGCCCCGGGCAGCCTCCCGCTCCTCGTCCTCGTGGATGGCCAGCATCACCGCCGCGTCAAATGGGGCGAAGCCGCCCTGGTCGTAGGCGTCCGCCAGCTCCTGCTGGTGGCGGCCCAGGAACTCCCTGGTCTCCTGCATCTCGCAGTCCGCCCAGGCGTGGCCGCACTCCTCGGCGGCGGCCTGGAGGTGGCAGGAGACGTCCTCCTGGCCGGGCATGGCAGACGCCATGTTGTAAGCGGTAAAAAGTACCTTGGAATTGATCTTAGACATAAGTATTTGCTCCTCTCATTGTCAAAATAGGGTTGATTTTGTGAATAGACGGCTCAGCTGTCCTCCTCCTCTCCGCCGTCTCCGTCTAACTTATTCCCCGCGCTGTCCACCGCGTCCTGGGCCACCTCCAGCAGAGAGAGCAGCCAGGAGGGCACCGGCGCGCCCATCTCCGCCGCGTTCTCGGCCATGGAGCCCAGCTCGGTGATGATGTACCATACCAGCACAATGGGACAAATGAGGCCCGAGAACTCCACCGGCAGCTGGATGGCGGGCAAGTGGGCCAGCACCGTGGCCAACAGCAGATCCGCGCCGGCGGCCACGATCACCACCACGATCATCCCTGTTTTGTGCCAGATACCCTCCCGGGCCTTGGCGGAGCTCCAGGCCCCGCCCTTGGCCGCCGCGGCGGAGCCGGTGATGTAGTCCAGCACCATGCAGATGATCCAGCCCACCACCAGCCAGCCCATCCAGCCCCACAGGCCAGTGAGGGACCCGCTCACAGCGGCCACCGCCGCCTTGATTGCAGTAATGTTGTCCATGTCGTCCTCCTTACTCCTGCACCTGCCACCCCGCCGGGTACGCGTCCGGGCTCCACACGTTCCCGTTGATCTTCGAGACATAGTGCTGCCCGTTGTACGTCACCTTGTCCCCGGTGTTGTAGCAGTCGTGCGCCCCCGTGGGCTGCACCCACGCCGGCCACTCCTCCGGCTCCGGCGAGGGCTCCGGTGTCTTTCCGGCCTCCAGCGCCGCCACCCGGTCCCCCAGGGCCTTGATCTGTGCAAACGCCTGGTCGATCTGCTCCTGGATGGGCGCGTAGGTCTGCTCTGGGGTGGCGTTCTCCCGGGCCAGCTCCACCAGCTCGTCCCGCTGATCGTCGTCCAGGTCCCTCTGGACCCACAGGGTGTCGATCTTATGGAGCATGTCGGTGAGCTCGTAGCGCCCGGAGTTGATAACGTCCTTGATGGTGTCGTACATGGTTAACCTCCAGTCTGTAAGTTAAGGAGCTGCTTCTGGAGCTCCAGGATTTTGGCCTCCAGGATTTCCTCCCGGGTGGGAGGCGGAGCGGGCATAGACGCCAGGTCGGCGGCGATCTCCTCTTCGGTGCGCTCCACCACCCGGCCCCGATCCAGTTTGTACCGAGGGATGCCGTCCTCGGTATACAGAGGCCCGTCCAGGTAGTTGCCCTGGGCGTGGTGGTATTTGTCCCCCCAGCCCTCGTCGATCTGCGTCCAGCCCTCCGTGTCGGCCAAAAATGCGCTGGAGTTGATCTCCAGGACGCGGGATTGATCGTCAATGCGAATGTATACAATATATGTATCATCCATTGTGGTCACCTCACTAAAGCTCGGCGGAAATTTCCGCATCAAGGTCTGTCAGAACACAAGGAGTATAATTTGCCGTATTGGCCGGAGCATTTGTTTGGAAATGGAGAATATTTCCAGATAGAAGTGGACTAAAGAACGTAGTTGGAACGTTGCTTACACCGTTATTGATTATCGTTCCGTACGATTTAACGGTCATGGACGGTATTACCCTCATTTTGGTTGGAAGATACATTGCTAGAAATATCTTGCTATTTTTTATTTGTCCAGGGCATAAAATATTTTTTGCATAGTAAAAATACCTCTGACATTTAAGTAATTCGAGAGGGTCCGGGCGCTCCAAAAGCACCGGATTCCCGCTCGAATCAATGTATCCGAGGGTCTGTGTCTCACCCTCCTCCACCTTTGTTGCCATTACCTGTGCTGTCGCAGTTTGACCAGATACACCACCTCCAGGATAAAGAAGAAATGCGAGGCGATCTCCATCAGATACCTGGACGCCATGTATGGTACCAGATATAATTACCCAGTCAGATGATGCAGGGATGTTAAAGTTCTTGGATACTTGTTTTGAATCGTTGAATAGGTTAATACGGAATTGACCTCCTGGGTTTTTGACCAGCGCGGAAACGGTAATGGTTTTCCCGTTATACTGTTCCGGGCTCTCAATATAATTTTTTAAATAATCAAATCCGGTCCCAGAAAGCAACACTCCGTCGTCCGTCACCTGGACTGTAAGTGTGGTGGAACTTGATTTCCAGCAGTCCACAGTCGGTACAATGCCTGTATAACTGGTCTTCCCCCTCTGGTTGATCTTGAAAAACGGATTGACCAGCAGATTCGGCCGCACCCCCGCTCCCAGCGCCGCAATGGCCCCCTGGGGCGTGGAGGCTCCGCCCAGGTTGCTCACCGCGTCGTCGATCTCCTGGGCGGTGTGGTCAAACTCGGTGACGTTGTACGTCATGCCGTTTTCGACGATTGTACTTTGATGTGCCAAAATCTCGCCTCCAATCAGAAATAAACTAGGATGATGCCGTCGGCGCCGTCGCCGCCTACTCCCGGTAGACCGCCGTCTGCAAACTCAGAGTCCCAAAAACTGAGCGGTCTAGATGTTGCGCCTCCTCCGCCGCCTCCGTTTCCGCCGTAACCACCAGACCCTCGCACAGCAGGAACCGGAGGGATTGCTGTCGCGTCGGCTCCATCGCCGCCTCGCCCGCCGCGTATGCGCTCGTCGTTATCTGCCGCACGGCCTTTTCCGCCTGGATTTCCGTTCTGGCCAGCCGCAGGGCCTCCGCCGTATCCACCAGGAGCCGTTCCCGCGCTCCCTTCAACCGTTTCTCCCTGCGCGCCAGGCACATAGGTTACGCCCTGCCACACAACATTTTCCCCGGGCGCGTCAGCAGATGCACCGCGGCCCCCAGCGACCCCAGCAGGCCCGGGCGTGGCATAGATGTTCCCGCCAATCAACGGCACATACCCAACTTCGGATTGATAGCCGTTATCCGAACTGTATTGGCCAAACGTGGATGCGGTCCCGGCCTGTGCCGGAGCAGATACAGTAATATTACGACCCTCATCAACTGTAAACTCCTCTCCAGCTCCGCCCTGTCCGATACGGCACTGGATCACTTGTCCGGCGGATAGATTGATTGTAACAACTAAAATTTTCCCGCCGTTTCCAGGAGCCCCAGGAAGTCCGCCTTCACCCGGCTCTCCAGCGCGCCCAGGATCATCGTAGCTGTTAAATCCGGGCGCATCCTCGCCCTTGTTGCCGATATGCCCGCCATCTCCCCCTCCGATGACCACTGCCCGGGCTTTGCCATGCACGCCCGCCGGAGCCGTCCACGGACCTGTGGCCGTGATGACCGCCACTTTGGTGTAGTAGTTTCCGGAGGCGCTGGGGATGTAGCCGTTGATGATGACTGCGCGGGCCTTACAAATTGCGCTCATGGTCATATCCAGAGAGGCAATATAGCCGGAGGTCGGGTCCCCAAACGGGTCGTAAAACTCCACAGCGTCGCCCGGGCGCTGGTTGGTGACCACGATGTCCGTCTCCACCTCTTTGGAGTGGCCGTAGTAGGCCATGACCCGGTCGGCCACGTTTTCGGAGTTTAGGAGGTTGACCAGACCGCAGGCATTTGACTGTACCACGTTGGGAGCCGCGTTGGTGGTCTGGGTACGGGAGATGATCCGCTGCGTGTGGCTGTACCGCTGGCCCGTGAGCGTGCACTGGGAGGACTGGCCCAGGACGGCGTAGTTGGCCCCGGACTCCAGGATGGTGCCGTTGGTAATTTGCAGGTTATGGACCGGCTCGTCAAACTCCACCAGCACGGCGGTGAGCTCCTGGCCCTGGGGAGTGGTCATGGGCTCCGCCGCCGCCTCTCCGTCAAACAGGGTGACCGTCTCATCGGTGTCCAGAGCGATATAGGCGTGCTCCGTGATGTTGACCTGGGAGGCCGGGGACAGTCCGGCTACGCTGCCGCCCATGTACACGGCGCTGGGGTACAGGTCGTACGGCTCGTCCGCCTCACTTGGCACGATGGAGAGGTCACCGTTTGCATCCTTTTGGCACAGCCCCCCTACCGAAAACAGCACGTTGCGCAGGTTGTCCCGCCTGGTGGCCTTGGGAAGCCATCCATACATGGGGGTGCCCCCCAGCTCAGAGTCCAGGGTGTACGGGATGATGCCGTGGATGATGTCCGCCACCAGCTCCGCCAGGGTCTCGCCGGTGTAGATGCCGCCGTAATGGTAAGAGCTCAGCAGCAGGCCGATGCCGGAGATGCAGCTAAATTTCCACTGCTCCCGGCCCGTGCGGGTGATGGTCTCCACATACTGTTTGGTGATGAGGTCGTTGTCATGGTAATACCGCACAATGTCGCCGTAGTTGTAGCGGTTGAGCCCGTACCGGTCCCCCTGGGCCACCAGCAGCGTCCGGGCAATGCCGATGGACCCAGGTCCCTGGGCCACCACAAACTGCCTATCCGCCGCCAGCAGCCGGGTCTGGAGCCGCGTGTCCCGCACCACCGCCGTCAGCGTGTCGGCGGAGAGGGATTCCATGGTCAGCGAGTCCGCCAGCACCGCCGAGGCGGACATGATCCCGTCTCCCTGATAGGTCTGGCTGCCGTACTCCAGTTTGTCGTTGACGTTGGACACTGCTCCACCTCATTTCTCCCGCATGGTGATCTGGACCTCGTCATAGTACATTTTCCCCCGCATAGGGACCTGGTGGGACCCGCCCAGGGTCAGGATCACCACCTGGGTCACGGACTGACCGGTAAAGGGGCTGTCGTACACCGCCGTCACATCGGCCAGGCGGCACAGGTTGGTCAGAGCTGTAAACTGCTCCTGCGTCAGCCCGTTGCCCTCCAACTCAAAGGTGTCCTTGACGTCCACCAGGTCGATAATGGAGGTGCCGTCCTGGGCTACGCCGCTGTTGGGGCCCTCTACCTTTTCCAGCCCCGGATTGATGCCGTAGATGTTAAAATAGCCGGAAAAATCCACATTGTTGAGCTTGATATTCACCCGACGCCCACCTCCACCAGAGAGCCGCCCCGTAGGTTGTTTTCCCGGGCCACGTATTTGTACTGCCGCCGGGCCAGCGTCTGGCCGTCCAGCTCCGTGCTGAGGCTAAAGGAGAGCTCAATGGGGCGGGCGTCCGTACTGGTTCCGCCGACCGAAGCCGGCACGCTGGAGCGATAGGACGGCCCAACCGGCACGCTGCGGGTCATGGTGTCCGCCATCTCGGTGGAGATCCCCATGCTCCGCATTACATCGGCCTGGCTGCGCGGGATGACCATCTCACCCCGATGCAGTTCGGCAATGTAGCCGTCAAATGGGACATAATCCAGACCTTGGGCGTGAGAGCCGTCTACAAAACCAGTTCCTCGGCTGGACATGTCGCGGGAACCCTGCTCAATGCCCCAGAAGTCATTCCAACCCCTTTGAATCTTTCCAATTAGGTCGTCCCACCATCCAATCAGGTCATCAATGGCACCCGAAACCGTATCCACTGAGTCTGCTAGGAGATTAAACCCCGCTGTCCCCAGGTCGGTAAGGGCATCCTTCACCGGCGTCAGCTTCTCCGCCAGTCTGGCCTGTGCCTCCTCAAATTCCGCCTGGGATGTGTTGGTGTCAATGATGTCCTGGTTGTTTTCCTTCCAGGCGTCAGCGGACTCCTGCAGGCCCTGCTTTGCCATCGCCTGCATGACCAGATCGGCCCGCTCCGCTTCCGTCTGGCAGTCCTGGAGCGCCAAATTGAAATAGTCCTCAGCGGTTTCACACGCCGCTACCGCATCATTCCACTCCTTATTTGCTTCCGTGCTTTCCCGCATAGTCACCCCGAAGGTTTCACCCTCCTGGCTGCCCCAGTTGAGCACGTCCGCAAAGGTACCGGTGACTGTCCCCGCCCGGATCGTCTCATTGATGGACTCCGCCAGTGAGTCGATTGGGATGGAGTCCCCGTAGGTGGCCCAGGCGCCAATGGCCTGGTTGGTGATGGTGATAAGGTCCTCTTGTGACAGTCCAATGGCCTGCAAATTTGCGGTAGCCGTGGCCGCCGTCTGGTTGTCTCCTAACACCGAGTAGAGCAGTTGGTACTCCGCCGCCGTCTGCTCCGCGGTATATCCCGCCGCCTGGCTGGAGGTCTCCAGCGTGCCCATAATTTTCCGGTACTCTTCTGTCTCGTCTACCAGGCCCGTAATAGCCCCGGTGAGCTGGGTAACGCCGGAGATCACGGAACCCACTGCAAACCCCTTTGTCAGCAAGCTGCTAAGGCCGCCCAGGCCCATGTTCCCAAACAACCCACCTATGGAGTCCATGATTCCATCAAATGACAAACTGCCACTGTCCAGGTTGTCCATGGAGTCCCCCAGGTCGTCCACTTCGCTGGTGGTGCTTTTCAGCTGTGACTCAAGCCGGTTCAGATCCGTCCTGGCGTCGTTCACCGCCTGGGCCCACCGCAGGGTCTTGGTATCCGCCTCCCCGTACTTGTCAGTGGCAGCGTCCAGTCCTTTCTGGAGCTGCTGGAGCTTCTGTTTCTGGGCGTCAATCTGCCGGTTTAAAACGTCAGTCTTGGCTGCCAGGGCTTCCTCGCTCCGGTCCCCGGCCTCAAAGGAGGAGGTAACTGCCTTCATCTCACTGCCCAGGGTGCGGAGCTGCTGATTGATGTTTTGCAGCTCCTTGCGGAATTCTTTTTCGCCGTCAATGCCAATCCGGGGTCCAATATCTACCGGCATGTAACCACCTCCTATCGCACGTCCGGGATGATTTGCTCATCCGGCGGGGTCAAATCGCCGGGGTCCACCGCGATGCACCACTCATGTTTGACCTGCTCGATGGCTACATAGTCCATCAGCTCTCCCACCGGGATGTCCAGGGCCTGGTCGTAGGTCAGACCGATTTTAAGCCCGTACCAGATAAGCCACTCCCAAGTCAGCTTGACCCGGGAGCGGCGTCGTCTTTTTTTTTGCCTTTTGGCTCCTCATCAGGTTTGGCGTCCACTGTCCGCGCCCCGCCGCTGGTGATTGTCTCCTTGATTTTGCCGTAGAGCCCCACAAAATCCTGGATGTCAAACAGGTCATAGAGCTGGTCAAACGTCAGAGAGCCAGGGTTGTCCAGGCCGTTGAGGCCTGCATACCGGTCTCCGGCCTGGATCATCTGGGAGAGTACCCACACGGCGGCGTCCAGGCTCTTGACCTGGTCATAGTCCCCCAGGGCGGTGTACATCTCCTGTACCCCGCCGAAGCGCTCCGACACGTTGCGGAGCACGCGGCCGGAGAAGCACAGCAGATAGGACTTCCCGTCGATGTCGATTTTTGCCGTCCGCATGGCTTATCCTCCCGTGATATTGAGCCGGTCCTTGATGTACGCCTCCGCCTGGGCCTCGGTGGTAAATGTGGCCTCCCGTTTCCACATGTGGGTGGTCGAGTCATCCCGCATGATGGTGGCGGACAACTCCGGGACCTGCCACTCGATGCTCTCGCCCTGGGTGGTGGCGGAGTCGTTGGGCACGGAAAACATGATCTTGGTCAGCACGATTCCGCGCCACTTGGTCACGCCGCCCACCACTTTTTTGACGATAAAGCCAAAGCCCAGATAGGGGGTCACTTGGGTCTCGTCGTAGATCAGCTCCTGGACTTCCTCGTCGTCCACGCCCTCGATGGTGCCCAGCGCCTGCTCCTTCAGGCCCAGGATGGCCTTGCTGACCTGCTGGCTCAGATCGTCGGTGGAGAGCGTCAGGGCCCCGCCGGTAAACTGCCGGTCGGTCTCCGCAATGCCGTTGTCGGCGTACAGGTTGTTGTCCTCGCTGGTCTCGATCTCGATGTCCACCTGCGTGGCCTTGCCCATCACGCCTCCGGAGGCGTAGGAGACGGTGCTGCCAGTGTTGCTGTAAACCGCATAGTAGGGTTTGCTTACACCAATCGTTGCCATGCTATCACTCCTATCAATCCATAATTTTTTTGATCTCGTTGTCGATGACTTCGGCCATTTTGGCCTCCGCCTGTTTCCGGGTGGCATTGATGGCCGGGCGGATAAAGGGGCGTTTTTCCGCGATGCTGGACCCGCTCTCCAAACTGCGGGCAATCAGCACATTGGGCTGGCCCTTTGGGTATTTTTGGGTTTTTAAGCCGTTGTAACCGTCAAACCCGATTTTCACGTTGTAATAGCCGTTGTCATCCTGCATTGGGGCGATTCCGAGGCCATCTAAAAGCCCCTGTTTCGCCGTCTGAGTAAGAGGGGCAGGGTCTTTTTTGACGTAAGCATATAAGCCTGCCTCGTCGTCCACCGCCTGGAGGTTTTGGATATTTTCCCGGATTTTATCAGCCACGATCTCTGCCCCGGCGTGGATCGCCCTACCTGCAATATCCTCCGCGCCATCAGCCAATCGGGAGATCATCAGCTCATAGTCGGCCAGGCCCGGAAACGTGATCTTAGCCACTACGCAGCACCTCCCACACCCACTCGTAGTGCCAAAATCCGGTGTCCTCCTCAAACTGCACACTGTTGATGTACCAGGCGATTCCCCGCAAATTAAAACTCTGTTCCAGTTCTTCCGCCCAGGGGTCAAACTCCTGCTTAGTAAACAGGTCTGTGGTCCCCTGGACGGCCCCCTCGACGTGGGAGCCGTCCGCCTCCAGGTCGTTGGCTCCGTCCTCCTGCCACACAAAATACCGGCTGGATTTCAGGCGCTCTCCATGGCTCACCGCGGTGGTCACCGCCGTGTGGGCCGCGATGATGGTCTCATACCACGCCATTTCCGTGGGCCTCCTCTCCCTGCGTATACTTTGCCAGGGTCAGGTCCAGCGAGGGCGGCCAGACGTTATCCACAGATTGCACAAGGTCGATCCGATAGCGCCGGCCGTCCTCTGTCTCTGCCACGTCCTGGTTTGTGATCTGCCCGGCCCGTTGGACACGGATCACCCGCTCCACCTGGATCTGGTTTTGCATGGCGTCGTAGTACCGCTGGATTCCCAGCCGCTGCTCCTCATACCGGAGGGTGATTTTTTTGGTTAGCTGCTCCACCGGCTGATATCCGGGTCGGGCGGAGTCGGTCACGGAGTATACCGTGACCACTCCGCTGTTATAGGTCTGGGTGACCTCATTGCTGGGGCGATACGGGACCTTCCATGCCATAAGCGCTCACCAGCCTCCCATTCTGCATCCCCAGGAGCAGCGCCTGATAGTTGTTTTCAAACACATCCAGCGCGCTGTCCCTGGCATACCGCACATACTCCATCAGGAGCGTCCGGGGCATACCGTCCGCTGTATAGTCCGCGTCCTCGCCGTACTTGGCATTGAGGTAGATCATCCCAGAGGCGATGAGCCCGGACACCTTTTTGTCCGTGGCGTCATCGTCCCAGGTGATATTTAAGTAGTTTTTTACGTCGGACAGCAGGCCCTCCGGCAAACTATCCCGGCTGACCATATCAGGACTTGGTCACCGTAATGGTGTAGGTCTGATTTGTGGCTCCGTCTGCCGCGGTCACCTTAACGGCCACGGTGTTGGTGCCGGCCGCCCAGGTGATGGCCTCGCCGTTGTCATAGTTTTCCACCTGGTCCGTATCGTGGGTATTGGTGATGGAGATGCTGGCATTGGCGTCAGCGGGCACGGCGTTGATGGTGTTGGAGGCATTGGTGGTGCTGGTGGTATAGGACGTGGTAGCGGCCGCAAAAGCGGGGCTCAGCTTCAGGCTGCCCAGGCTCAGGCTGGCGAGATCGTCATTGGTGGACGCCGCAGGGGGCTCCAGCGTGGTGACCTGGAGGGCAGCGGGCCGCAGTCCGGAGATGTCCAAAACCAAAAAGGCGTTGTTGTCCATGGGGAATCCGTTGGCATACAACTTGATGAGATACACCCGGTTGTCCTCCAAGAACTGATAGTGGTCGCTGTACTCGATCCGGCCCTCCCGGCTCATACCGGCGCCGGCGAAGTACTTATAACCAAGGCCCATGATGGCCTTGCCCCGGGGCAGGGCCATGGACTGGATTACCTGCATGGGGTAGGGCAGCACGTCGTTGCGATAGGTGCCGTCTCCCGCCTGGATGGTAGTGGCGGGCATGACCTTCTGGTAGTAGTCCTGGGGATTGACCACCAGGATCACGTTCCGAAGCGTCCGGGGCTTCCCGGCGGGGTCCACGGCGATCAGGCTCAGCAGATTGCCCACCGTGGCGGGAGTCAGGTCGGTCACAGCCACCGGGGCCTTTTCGGGATAGACGCCGCCGGTAACGGTCACGTTGTCGCCCACCTGCCGGTCCATGCCGATAGGCTGGCCGTTGCCGTTACCGGTGACGCTACCAACTTCCAGGCCGTTGGCCAGGGCCTCATACAGCACCTGCCGGACAAAGCTGTCCATCCACTCGGGCCCCAGGTCCAGCATGGCCTTGCACACCGGAATAAAGGCGGAGAGCTTCAGCAGGGTCATGTTTACATTCACAAACCCGGCCAGCAGCTCCTTGACGATCTCGTCGCACAGGTCGCCCCACTGGGCGGTCTGCTCGCCGTTCCGGCTCATCAGGATGTTGGTGATGCCGGTGGTGTTGGTAAACTGGATGGCGCTGAGCAGGGGGTGGCTGGTCTGGAGCTCGTCAAACACCGCGTTCAGCACGGTCTCGGGCAGGGCCAGGTTGGCGTCCACCAGGGCCTGGCGGGGGTTGTTGCTCCGGGCGGCCTCGGAAAACTTCTGGTAATACTGCCGCTCCTGGCTGGTGAGCTGACGCACGCCCCGGGCGGCCAGCACACTGGCGTCCGCAGCGCTCTGCATCTGCTGGAGCTTTTCCTCCGCCTTCTGCTGCACGTCGGCGCCGATCAGCTGGACCATCTCATCAAAGGCCTGGTAAAAGCCCTCGGTGTTGCCGTCCTTGATGGCAGTCTGGATCTTCTGCCGCAACAGATCCCGCTGGGTGGTGTAATCGCCGTTTTTCATTCTGCATCTCCTCCTTTAAAGAGCTCAAAAAGTGGATTGGTCTTGTTCTTTGGCCCCGGCTCCCCCGGGGCGGGAACGGGTTCCTGGTTCTGGCGCTGGGTGAGCTGCCGCAGCTGGGCGGCCAGGCTGCGCTGGACTCTGAGCCTCTGCTCCAGATTGAGGTTTGCCTTCTGGAGCACGGCGGCGGCCTGGGACATATCCGCATCCTGCTCCGCGTACCGGTCAGCCAGGCCGTACTGGATGCACTCCTCTGCGGTGAGCCAGGTCTCGTCGTCCTCCATCTGGGCGATCATCTCCGGCGTGAGCTTGTCCCCGGCTTTCTGGAGATAAGCCTCCCGGCCGGCCTCGTTGATCTTATCCAGATCGTCCGCCGCTTTCCGCAGCTCCTCGGAGTTTCCCCAAACCCCCATAGCCATATTGTGGACCATCATCAGGGCGTTCCGGGGCATGACCACCTCATCCCCAGCCATGGCGATCACCGAGGCGATAGAGCAGGCAAATCCGTCCACGTAGACGGTTTTGTGTGCCGGATGCCGGCGCAGCTGGTTATAAATGGCCGTCCCCTCAAACACGCTCCCGCCGTAGCTGTTGATGTACAGATTGATCTGCTGGACGTCCGGGTATTTGGCCAGCTCCTCCCGGAAGGTGTTGGCGCTGGTCTCGCTGCGGATCACCTCTTCCTTCCACCAGTCATATCCGTCCTCCTCTACGTCTCCGTAGATGTACAGATCCAGGACGCCGGGGGTGGTCTGCTGTTTGATCTCCCACATTCGTTTTCTCATGTCGTTCCTCCTTCCTGTGTGCTCAGATTCCGGGTAGCCTCCCCCATATCGGAGATATTCCGCGTCATAAAGTGTTCATCCGCCCAGGGCTCGTTAATGGTGGCCTGGTTGGCCGCCCGGCGCACGTCGTTGATGGTATAGGCCCCGGAGCCTACCAGCTTCTCCACGTTGGCCGCGTTGGCAAACAGGTCAAAGTGGATGATGCTGCTGGTATCCACCCGCATATAATCGCCCCGGCGCCACTCCTCATAGGAGTAGCGCTTCCGGTTGACCTCCTCCTGGATCTGGTCGGCCAGCGGGTCGATGCAGTTGGTCAAAAATCGGGTGTTGGCGTCTGCCGTCCCCTCCACGCTGCCGTTCACCAGCACGGCGGGGATCAAAAACCCCCGGGCGGTAAAATCAAAGATGTCCTCGATCATGGCCCGGATGTCCCGGGTGTCCCGGCTGCTTCCGCTTCCGCCCACGTCTTCGTAGGCGTATCCGTCAAGCTCCGGGAGGATGGCCCCGTTGCTCTGCAAAAACGGTTTTACCTGAGCGGTAATCATGTCCTGGAAACGCTTTGCCCACCCGTCGTCGCCATTCGCCAGCTGGCTTATATGCACCTTCCAGTGCTGGCCGTTGTCCCACTGGTAGGCCTTCATGGCGGCGGAAATCAGGCGGTAATAGGACTGATACAGACCATTGATAACCGGCCGCATATTGGTGTGGTTCAGCCGGAAATGCAGCACCCCATTTTCGTAAAATGGATACCGAAATTGGTAGTTGCCCACCGTGACGCCCCGGTACTCGTTTTGCCGGGAGGGCCATTCCTCCGGCTCCTCCCAACTGTCCGCCACAACCAGGGAGGGTAGATCCCCCCGGGCCAGGGTATCCACGATCAATGCCTCGTTGTCCTGGTACAGCTTGGCCACCAGCTTGTGCAAAAACATGCTGCTGTTTTGGTTTACGTTTGGGCTGATGTTCCACAGGTAATACTCTCGCTCCTGGATCTCTTCATGGGCCCGGAACGTCCGGAACTCACACCGGCCCAGGGCGTTGGCCACCATGTTGGCACACACCCAAAAGGAGAGCTCCCGGACCTGGTACTCCTGGGCCGCTTCAAACAGCTCCTGGCAGCTGACCTCCACGGGGCTGGCCCGCTGATTCCCTCCGGTCAGCCACCGGAAAAAATTAAGTGCCGTGATCCTCACCTCCAGACAAAGCCGCAAGGCCTAAACTTCTTCAAATATCCCATTTGGACCAACCTGGAAATTTTTTGCGTGGCGGATATCATTGGTTAGATGGCATTCTGAATTGCATTTGCTGCACGCCCGCCGGTCGCAGGTAAAGACAATATCCGGGCGTTTTTCCATTTCGCCGATGAGCTCCCGCATCACCCTGTTTTCTTCTTCCAGTCTTTTTGCCGCGCTCGTCAAAAACGGGATGCACCTGGAAAAATCCTGCTTTGGTCCCTCGCACCAGCCAGAGTAGCTGGGGCATTCGTTTTTAAATTGACAGCTCATAACTTAATCGCCCCCACCAGAGGAGCCTCCACTGGAACGCCCGTCCCAAGAAGCGGCTCCACGACCATGCTTGCCACCAGGGCCATAAACGGATCGGTCTTTCGGCTCTTTGCCTCGATTTTTGCGTAGACATAATTTCCGGTGTCCACGCCCAGTTTTCGGCTGCTGGCTACGCGTTTTGTGTTGTTTACGGACCACCGCAAACATGGGTTATCCCCCCAATAAAATAGGCTTCGGTCGAAGCACTCCTGGATCACCGGCTCCACCTGCATGATGTCGGAGGGCCGGACCAGCTTGACGTGGTTTTTATCCGCTGCATCAAACCCGATTTTCCGCAGGGACTCCGATACCAGCGTCCAGCGGTGATGGTCCAGGGCCAAGATCCTCACGTTGTATTTCAGCGCGGCCTCCTGGATATAGGCCGCCAGGAGATCCGGGTGGATGGATACATCCTGTACCACCGTAACTAGCTCCTTCCGGGCCCAGTCCTTCCACGGGGCCTTCACCCTGGGCAGAGTCTTGGACTGAGCGCAGATCCAAGCGTGATTGATGTCAAACCGGTTTGCCCCCCTCCGGAAGTGGAGGTTGACCGCCGCCCAGTCAGATAGCTCCGCATAGTCCAGTCCCACCGTACAGGTCCACCCGGACAGATCAGGCAGCGGCTTGTTGGTTGCCAGCACCTTCTCGTAGTCTGTTACCGAGACTTCCTTAAACCCGGCCCGGATTCCCATCCGTTTGGTTAAAAAGTCTCCGTTCTGTTCCGGGTGCTCCAGCCACTCCCGATATTCGTCCTCGATCTCTTGCCGGAGATGAGGGAGAAAGGCCAGGGACGGATTTGCCATGTACCAGTTTTCCGGGTCGTGGACCTGATCCTTGGATTTGAGGCAGCAGATAAACGGCAAAAATCCGTTGTCCGCTTCCCCCTCAAACAAAATCCGCCGCCCCCGGGCCAGATAGTCGTCCAGCGGCCCGTCGTTTACCTCGCCGTTGGAGGTGAAGATCCCCACCCGGGGCTGGGCCACCTTTCCCTGGCCGGTGATAAAAACCTTGATGTTATCGTAGTTTTCAAATGCGTGGACCTCGTTAAACACCACCTTGCCGGAGCGCATGCCGTCCCGTCCCTTGGGGTTATTGGTACGGCCTTTCATAATGCCCTTGTTTTTCCGGCCCTGGATCAGCTCCTTGGTGTGGTAGTAATGCCGTTTGAGCTTGCTCTCCCACTTTGGCGTCTCCAGCACCTCCGCCAAGTCCTTTACCGGCGTGACCGCCTGCTCCTCGTTGTTGGCGCAGATGTCCACGTTGTAGTGCCCCACCGGGTTATAGGGGGAGATGGAGCATGCTGAGTCAAAGGCGATAAACCCGTCCTTTCCCGCTCCACGGCCAACCATACACAGCAAGGTTTTCCACCTGGGCGTCCCGTCCGCCTTGTAGGTACAATCCCACAAGGCAAGAAGGAACTCTTCCCACGGGAAAAGGCGTCCATATGGGAAATACTTCACAAGGCCGAGGTAATGGCGCAGCTGCTCCAGGTCTACATGGATGTCCTCCTCCGCAAACACTTTTCGTACATACGCGGCCAAGGCGTGCTGCTCTTCGCAGGCCCTGGGCCGGTCCGATTCCACGCTCTCCAAATACTGCAGCACTTCCGCCGGGATCTCACAACTCATCGTCGTCAACTCCCGACCTCCGGGCAGAGTTTTCCGCCGGCTTCAGCCCGAGGGCGGTATAGATGGCCAGCATCTGTTTGGACACCTGGGTGGCCAGGGACACGCTCCGGTTCTCCACCAGCATCCCGCGCTTTTCGTCCATAACGGTCACGCCGCGCTCTTCGATGTCCTCCTGGAGCTCCCGGAGCTGACGCCAAAGGGTCATGTACTCCTCGACCTTGTCCCGATAGACCTCCTCCACCAGCCCCCGCGCCTCCAGGCCATCCAGCAGGGATTTCCGCAGGGTCTTGTATGCTTTTGTCTGCTCAATCGCCACGAGATAACCTCCTTTCGCACGGCGAACGGCGCCAGCGCGCGCATGCGCCCGTGGCTCTCGGAAATGTCTAGGACCCACCCGATTAAGGCCTGAAGAGGGTGGACCCGTTTTTTGACCGGGGGGTATCAGTCCCAACGCTCCTCCGTAACCGGTGCGCGGATGCGCTTAAACTGCCTCTGGCTCTCTGGATGCTGCTCCTCGTGGCATGACTTGCACACACTGAGCAGCTGCCGCGCCCCGGTGTCCGGGTCCCACACGCTGAGCGCGAGGTCCGGGCGGTCCACCAGGTGTTTGACATGGTGGACAATCTTCGCGGCCCGATGCCGGCCCTTGGCCTTGCAGAGCTGGCACTCCCAGTTGTCGAGCCGGAGCACCTCCAGCCGCAGCGCCAGCCACTCCGGCCAGGTGTAAAACAGATGCCCCCGGCCCTGGCTGATGAGCCCGCGGAGCTGCGCCAGCCGCATTGCTGAGATTGCCATTGGCTCCTCCGTTTCTCCGGGCTATCACCTCCTGGAAACAAAAAACGCCGGAACCAATGACGCACCTCTCGTGCGATCACTGGCTCCGGCGTTCGACGCTCCGGCCTCGTGTGATGTCCAGGATAATTTCCGTTTTGCAGTCCCGGCAGTACACCGGGAGATCGTGTGCCTCGGTCTCCTCCTCGATGCGGAGCAGCCGTTTGTTGCGGCACACAGGACAGGTGATCCATCCGTCCTTTACGACCAGTTTACACGGACTCTGATTTGGTTGCAAGAGCCTCATCTCCTTTTCTACATGCCCTGTCCAATTATTAAGACTGGTTTCAAGGCAAAAAATTATTAGGCCGGCGGCTTTCTTCGATCCCTGGGCTGGTTGTAACTGTATCGCTTCTCCGGTATCTCAGGATACAGGAGATACCGCGCGCCGACGCAGTCCGCAAAGCCGTATGGATTGTGCTCACAAAAGGATTCATAGTCCACGGCCCCGTAAGGCGGCGCCAGCGTTACGCTGTCGCTTGGAATCTCAATGTACTCCACCTGATACTTCTGTAAATTTCTGGATGCTGTCCAGGATCGCTCCCCAGGCTTTGGCCGGCCGAACTCCCGCGCCTCCTTGGTGAGATACTTGGCCAGCTCCCGCAGATAGTGGACGTCCAGCCGCTCGATGCGGATATAGCCTCCGCCATGCCACAGACTGGTGATTTCCTCCAGATCGTTGATAGAGGTGGCGTTGAGCACTACATGGTGGTGGAGGCGCTGGTCCTCCAGCTCACCGTCCCCGTCCAGCCAATCCCAGTGCCGTTTTCCGTGGAATCCCTCCACATTGTATATGTATCGGAGCTCTTCCCCTCGCAGCCTCCTGGCCCGCCGGAGTTTACGGAAATGCTTTTTCATTTCAGCCTTGGCGGCCCGCTTGTCTTTGGGGAGATGATCGTCGTCGTAAGTGTAAGTCACCACCAACCCGTCCCGCCAGAAATTCTGGCCGAGCAGGAGCTCCAACTCCCGCCAAGAGCATTTATGGTTATAAAATTGTTGAGCCGCGGAGGTGGGCCCGGAGCGGGCCGCCCGGGTCCTGCGCCCAGGCGGCCGGTCCGGCACAGTGCCGATGACCTCAATATGGAGGAGCCCCGCCGTGATATGTTTGATTGTCTTTGCCATGATTACTGCACCTCCTCCAATGTATCCGGATCGATTTCGACTCTCTCATTTTCTTCCGCACCACTATAAAGCCAGTGCCTATCTAGAAATTGAACGCGTGCTCCAAATAATACGATCGTCTCATGCACGTACCATCCGGTGCACCAGATTCCGCTCCCGATCTCCATGGCCCTGTATTGACATGGGAAAGCCTTTTGGACTATTGGCCTAAGCCTGATTCTTCTTTTTGGTTTTTTCCGCTTTTGGCTCATAAGATAAACACCTTTCTCCATCACGTTTCCGCGCGTGGTGGGTCTGGAGGAGGTAGTGGCAGCATTTCATCCCGCATGAGGACTCGTAAATGTATCGGTAATATTTGCAGGTGCTGCAATCAGGTTGCAAAAGCTCCGCCTTGGTGCAGTCGCTCAGTTTCATGGGCGCCCCTCCTTTGCTCCGGCGACGTTCAGCTCGATCCTGATCGGCTTGAGCTGCGCCATTGGGTCACCATCTCCGCCGATGAGAAGCCGGAATTTCTCCCGGGTCTCACTGGCCTTCGGCTCTCGCGTGCAGTCCATGAGGTCCATGAATGCCTCATACATCCATTCGCCGCCCTTGTTGGGGTAAAACACCCCGTCCTTGATGTCTCCGCGCTCTACATAGAGCCCGGCTTCTGGAGTGTATCTGGCCGACACGCATAGCAGCGTGCATGGCGTTGGCTCCGCCTCATACGGGCTCTTGTAGGCCCGCGCCACCTTCATTTTCAGCTTCATATGGCCCTCCTATCGATTGCTCAAATACCCCCGCCGCCTGGGGGCCTTGATAAACGCGGGGGAAACGAACCGCAGATACCGGTATGCCCGATCCAGCCCCCGGTGGATGGTCCGGCTCACGGTGGCCGAATTCACCCCGTACCGCTCCCCGATCTGTTTCATGGTCATCCGGTCCACAAAATAGTGGAGTATGTACTGCCGCTGGGTCTCGGTCACGCATTCGGCCAGGACCGCCGGAAGGGCCCGTTTCAGGCGGTCCAGCTCCGCCCGGTTGTCCTCGCCCTCCGCATTGAGCCACAGCTCAAATGCCGCGTGCTGGAGCTGTAAATCGCTGGCCGCCATTCCGCTTCCCCCTCTCTCCCTCCGGCGGGCGTCGGTCAGGCGGTGCGGGAAGGGGCATCCAGTGGGTGACTTTACCCGCATCAGGCCCAATGTCCGTCATCCAGTTACCCCACAAAATCCAGCCCACAGACGTTCCAACGCGCTCGCAACGCACGATAACCCTCTGCTTTTCCTCCGGCAGCCTCTCCTCCACGCTCACCCACTCGTTCGGCGGGGTAAGGATAGGCTGGCGCATTACATACCGTTTAAGCGTTCCCGCTATAACAGCACCCATACCGCCGTGCTCTTCTGCTGCTGTAATATCGTCCAGCAGCTTATCAACATCAATCACCCTTGCCATCTCTCAGCACTCCTCTCAGCGCCAGCATCTTCTCCCGGGTGAGCTTGTCCACTACCCGGCCCACGTTCCGGCTCCCGGTCATGTCCGCCAGCTTATGCAGGTTGTACAGGGTCTGGGCGGTGACCAGCACCGACAGGCGACGCATATTTTTCTTTCTCCTCACCGTTTTTCCTCCTGTTCTCCCTTTAGTGCGGCCTCGGCCTCGGCGCGGGTCACCACCTCAAATTCCCACAAGGCGCAATAATCATTTGTACCTATATGCCCGCATCTGTAAATCCATTTCGGTTCTCCTGAAAGTAGGAGGCGCTCCACCGCAGTAACTTCCCAAGCATCACCAAATCTATCATAGATCGTGTCGCCTATGGTGTACTTCGGTATTTTCCCCTTCCGGTCAGCCTGGGCCAGTTCGCGGAGGCGGTCAAGCGGGAGACCGAATGCCGTAGTAATAGGCTCTGCTCCCCTTACACCAATTCGCTCGGCAAGTAGCGACTGGGCCACATCCCGTTCCCGCTTCACCTGCTCCAGCTCGGCCCGCAGTTTGGGGGCGTCAGTCAGGTCTCGGATTTGCTCTGCCTTGACCGCCGGGATGGAGCACCCGGCACAATACCCTTTTTTGAGCGATTCAACTTCGGCCCGCAGCTTCTCGTTTTCAGCCTGGAGCGTGGATAGGGCGGTTGCGGCATTGTCCAGCACGTCCTCCTGATCGGCAAACGCCCGCCCAAGAGTTTCCCCATTTCGATATGCGTCGGCATCATTCCGCAATCGTCTAATCAGCTTCTCAATGTCCATCAGATGTCCTCCTCTCCCTCCGGCGGGCGGCGGTAAACTGGGCCGACTAGCTCGATCTCTTTGTCTGCATACACGATTTCGCCATCATTGGAGATCAGTTTAACGCGCTCGTCGTGCTTTGCGATGACTAGCGCCCAAAATCCAAGCGGAGTCACCCACACCGGCTCCCCGTCCATCTCCCGCAGCTGCTCCAGAGTCATCGGCTCGTTTGGCTTCTTGGTAGGGGCATTATTGTCCTTGCCGGGCGGTGCAGGAAGGGGCATCCAATACAGGATGTCCAAGGCCATAAGCAATTCAGAACAATTAACGTTGTATCTCTGCCATTTCCCACGCTTGTTGATGTAAAACTCTCCGACAAATCCGCAGTCCGTAGCAAGCACTCGCTCACCAGGTTCCGGCAGCCGGTCATATACGCTCACCCACTCGTTCGGCGGGGTGAGGGTGGGCATATCGTAGAGCAACTGCATCGCGCCTTGCCATGCTTTTTCCGCTTGGCTATTTCCAAAAGATTTATGATGTAGATACTGCTCTTTGAGCAACTCCATGTATTTTTCAGCATCAATCGGACGTACTTTCATCTTTCAGCGCCTCCAATCTCTCCATCACCATCTCCACGGCCTCGCCCGTCATGGCCGCCCGCAGCAGGGGCACGGGTCACCGGCTTTTAACAGTTTCATTTACGCGATCCCCTTTCTTTCATCGGCTGAGACCACCGGCTTTCCCCGCTCGTCTCTGGGGGCTCCGGCGCGCACCCAGCTCAGCCACAGGTCCTCAAAGGCCTGGACCTCCGGGGTGCGGGGACAGTTGCGCAGCCCCCGGTTCTGCCGGACAGTCAGTTTTTCCTCGTCCAGCTCCAAGGTGTAATAGGATTCCCCCGGCCTGGACTTCCGGCGGATGAAGAAGATGGCCGATTTTCCCTCCGCGTGGCGCTGCCCGTAGGTGCTAACGCAGTGGTGCAGGTGGTTGCCCTCGTCGGTGAGGTCCTGCTGGCTGGCCGCCGGCCGAATCAACAGGCCATCCGCCGCGAAGGCCCACTTGCTCAGATATTTTCGCCGGAGGCGGAACAGGTTGGCCCGGCCTGCATCCGCCCGCTGCCGCATCAGCTCCGCAGCATCGTCGTGGGCAACCATCAGGCTGCGGGGGTAGCGGACCTGCGCGTCAGTCAGATCCTGCCCCAGCTGCTCTGCCATGGACCAGTAGTCCAGCAGGATCTGCACGTCCGGAATGGCGGCGTCCGGTTCGGGGTCCTCGTTCTCCGGCTCCGGCTCATAGGCGTCCTCCCACTGGCCGCACTGCTGGAGCAGATACCGAATGCTCTTAGCCACCGGCCCCCGGCCCGCCAGCTGGTCCACATGCTCGTCGCCAAGATAAAAGGCATTGACGAAGTCCTCGCCGGTGAGCACCTCCCCCGCCGCCTTGCTATTCCGGAACAAGTTCCAGAACAGCACGCCCCAGTCTTGCTCCTGGGCCAGGCGCAGTTCGTCCTTGGTGAGATGGAGCATCTGGGCTGGGCGGGTCTGCGTCCAGTCCAGCTCTGGCAGCTCCATTCGGCCCCGCTTGTTATCCGCCCACTGGCGCTCCTGAGTGTGGTCCCGGATCAGGTCGTCCAACACTCGGGGCAGGCCGTGGAGAAGCACCGCATCCACATTGGGGTGAGCTTGACAGAGCCGCAGCCAGGCCACCGGGTAGTGGTTCGCTCCCGGCCTGTGGGCCATGTACACATCCAGCTTGCAGTGGGGCAGGCAGCTGCTCGCCACCAGCTCCGGCGTCAGACCGAAAATGTGCTCCTCCTGCCCCCACCGCTCTGTCCAGTCCTTGGGCTGCCTCCATGCCTGGGTGTACTGGATAAAGTAACCAGCTGTGCCGCTGTGGCTGTTCTGCCAGCCCATCAGCTGGGCGCACTCGGTGGCGGAGAACACATAGGCCTCCGCCGGGATGGCCGCTAGATAGCTCCCGCCGCCAATTCCGGCCCGCCGCTGGATCACCCAAGCGGTGAGGACCAGGAGCCGGTCCTCACCCACCACGGCGGCACTCATGGCCTGGGAGGAGGCCGTCACAAAACAGTCCCCATTTTTCTTCACCGCGGCCCGCCTCCGGATGAGCACCGGCGTACCGCACTGGGGACACAGAATGTTCTCCCCGTCCCCGTAGACAGTGCCGCCCTCCACCTCGGCGTAGCTCTCCGGAAGGACAAAACCGTATCCGCCTGGCTTCCATCCAGTTATCTTTCCATAGTGATACAGGTCCTGGTATCCACAGCAGGAGCACTCCACCCGTACCATCCGGCGTTTGCGGGGCCTGGCATACTCGTCCAGGAGCTGCTCCAGCCCCCAGTCCTCCACCCACTCCTGCTCATAGAGCATCCCGTAGGTATCCAGGTCTCCGTACAGCTCCTTAGCAGCCCACTCCAGAAAGCCCTCTGGCGGCTTCCGGGGGATCAGTTTCCGCAAATCACGCATGTCCTCACCCCCAGAAGTCGGCCAGATCCAGCCCCAGGCCGCCGGTTGGTTCCAGACCGTCCCCCGCCCCGCCGGGGCGAGGGGGAAGACCGTAGAACTCCCGCAAAATGCGGTCGGACTCCACTGGAGTTACGCAGGAAAAGCTGCCGGTCTTGTGACTGTCGGCAAAGGCCTTGATCTTCTTCTCGGCCTCGGTGATGGACATGGCCTCCACCTCCAGGTCCTGGGCGAGGATCTCCGCGCACTGGGGTTCTGCCCGGACCAGGTCCATCAGCTGCTGAGCCACCATCCACTGGGGAGAGCGCTCCTTTACCTTGCTCTGCTGCTCCCGCAGGCGCTGAATCGCCAGTTCCACACTCATTCCGCGCACCTCCCCACAGCCTCGGTCAGGGCTTTCAGGGCCCGCTCCATCCCTTGTGCGGCGGTCTGGTCCTTCCGCCCCCGAGCCTTCAGGAGCAGCCCCCGCATCTTGTTGGCCAGCTCCTGGCCCTGGTTGAACAGCACTTCAAACTGGGCCACGTCCTTGTCGGAGCCCAGGGCGGCCTTCTTCCCCGCCTTGGCCTGCTCCTCCAGCTGGAGCCGGGCCTGTTCCAGGGCCTCCTCTGCGATCTTTTGCCTATCCTCGGCCCGTTTTTTTGCCTCCCGGGCCTTGTCCAACTTTGCCTTGATCTCGGCCACCGCCTCCGCTTTGGCCTTCTCGATGGCCTCCGGGTCCACCACAGTCTCCACGGCCACCTCCACGGGGCGGGCTTTCAGGGCGGCCAGCTCATTCTCCAGGCGGGCGGCCTCCTGGTCCGCCTTTTGCTTCTCCTCTCGGGCCGCCGCCAGGGAGGCATTGACCACTGCCATATCCGCCTCCATCTTGGCCCGGGCCTGCTCGGCGGTGGCGGCGTCGGCTTTGGCGGCCTCGGCGGCCTTCCGGGCCTCGTCCCGCTCTCGGATGGCCTGCTCCAACTGGCGGGCGGACATGTCGATCACATTGTGGTCCTCCACAAATTCCTCTCGCTCCTCCTCCGGAAGCGCCAGGAGCATCAGCGCTTTTGTAGCCCCCAAATCTGCCAGCGCGGACGGATTTGACCACTTTTGCGCCAATCGCATAAACTTTTGGGCGGTCCGCTCGGAAAACTCCACCCTCTCATTGAGCCATGGGAGCCACTCCCCATGGGGCAGCATCCCCTTTGCCTCCAGCAGCCGGCGGCCGATGTCCAGGATGACCTCGCCGCCCCGCTGCTTGAGCTCCAAAATCTCCCCCGTGATGGCCTCGATGGTCCGGCCCTCCGCCGGTGCCTGGGCCTCGACGGTCTCTATCTGTCTCGTGGTACTCATCCATCAAACCTCCATTTTGGTCTGCTCGTGGTCCGGCTCGGTCTGGTAATACCGCCGCGCCGCGTCTCTCGGGTCGTTGCTCATGGCCGTAAACTTGGACACAGCCATGGAAAATGCCAGCTCACACGTCCCGGTTGCCCCGTGCCGGTTTTTGTCCAGGATGACCTGGATGGGCTCCGGCTCATAGGCGGGCCGGCCGTCCGGGTCGTAGTACGCCTCCCGATACAAAAAAATCACTCCGTCGGCGTCCTGCTCCAGCGCCCCCGTATCCCGCAGGTCGGAGAGCTGCGGCCGCTTGTCCCTCCGCCCCTCGTTGGCCCGGTTGAGCTGGCACAGGGCCAGCACCGGGAGCCGGAGCGCGCGGGCCATCGTTTTCAGGGCCCCGGAGATCTCCGTCATGTAGTTGTACCGGTCGCTGTTGCGGTAGCTGTTGGCGCTGGGTGTGATCTTGCCCACATAGTCCACCACCACCAGGGCCAGCCCCTGGACCCGCCGGGCCAGCGCCTCGATCTGCTCCACGGTGGCCCCGGGCCGCCGGTTGATGTACAGGGGGATCTTCTCCAGCTTCCCGGAAGCGTCCATCACTTTGGCGTATTCCGGCTCCGAGAGCCGCCCCATCAGCAGCCGGTTGGCCGGGACCCCGGACAGCCGGGCCGCCCGTTTGGCCACCAGCTGCTCCACGTCCATCTCCAGGGATACAAACAGCACCGGCCCCGTCCGCTCCGCCACCCGGTCCGCGATATTCAGGGCCAGGGTGGTTTTGCCCATGCCGGGCCGGGCGGCCAGGATGTACATGCCACTGGACAACATCCCGCCGCCCAGCATCAGGTCGATGTCCCGGTAGCCCGTGGACACATACCCGGCGGAGCCGCCTTTGTCGATCTCGTCCCGGTGGGCATAAAACGATAGCATCGCCTCGTCCGGCCGGATCAGCTCGTCCGTCACACCCTCCCGCTGGAGCTCCGCCGCGTCCCTGGCCAGGCCGGCCAGCACCTCGCCCGGGTCCCCGCCTGCGGCGGCAGCCTTGGCGTCGTCGCACAGCTTGTCCAGCGCCCGGCGCAGGGAGTGCTGGCGGGTGATCTTGGCGTAGGCCTCCACGTTTTGGGCCGTGGGCGTGGTGTCCATCAGCTCCAGGAGGTAGGCGGTCTCCAGCTTTGTCCCCTGGCGCCCCGCCTCCTCCTGGATCAGCACCGGGTCGATGGGGCGGTTTTCCCGCCGGAGGGCCAGCGCCGCCCGGTAGATGGCCCGGTTGACCTCCAGGGCCAGGTCCTCCGGCCGGAGCAGCTGCTCCACCACCGGCAGGCAGCGGTCGTCGATCAGGATGGAGCCCACCACCGCCGCCTCTGCATCCAGAGGCCGAATATTATTAACCATTGTTGTCCTCCTCTCCCTCCGGCGGGCGGCGGGTAACTTTCTCGAATTTTAGGTTATCAATCCCGTCTGTTGTATCCGCACAATGGGCTGGGTATCTGGCTGCTACTCCATCGATGTCATACAAAGGCTCTATACACCCCACACTGTCCTCAAATCCTGGATATGCCCACACAATTTCCAGGTACCACCCGACCTGGAACGCCGGGGCGCAGTTATCCGGGTTGACATTATGGCTCCCGTATCGGACTGCGTACACAAAAAATTTGTCAGCCGCTACGGTATCCCCAGCCCTCAGAGGCATGCCGTGTCTGTCTACCAATCCGCAAGTCATCGGCTCGTTCGGCTGGGACAGGGCTGCAATAGCCATATCAAGGGCTTCTTTTAACTTTAAGTGCGGATATTTACCAATTCCGTGATGTTCCATGTGGTCTTTGATGCGTAGGATTGCCTCTTTTCTATCCATCTTCACTCCTCCTTTGTCGGCGGTGCGGGAAGGGGCATCCAATAGGTCGGCGTAAAAGTCATTTTCTGGTGCCAGCTGTCCATCCACACACCATAACCTGCACAGCTTGCTACAACAGGATAGTCCCAATGCGGATTGCCAATCAGGACCGGCACGCCATTTTTGGGGAGTTTGTTATCTACGCTCACCCACTCGTTCGGCGGGGTGAGGGTGGGTGCAGGCGCAAGGGTAAATGTGCAATTCTCAAATCCAGTACAACAGTCTTTGCAAATACAGTTCCCCTTTTTGAGCCCATAGCACAGTTCGCCAACCGGAATATCTCTCCCGCATATATCACACTTACTCCAAATCTCCATCTTTCAGCGCCTCCAACCTCTCCATCACCATATCCACGGCCTCGTCCGTCATGGGAGCCATACAGTGCGGACAGAATCGGTATTTATCTTTATCGTAGGTATGGATTTCAAATTCCTCTCCACAGCGCGAGCAGTAATACTCTGACAATCCGTGGATTGACCTCCACTCTCCCCGCATCCGCTCCACCCACTCCCGGCTGACGGGGCGGAGGGCGAGGTGGGTCCGCGCCGCCATCATGTTCGCGCCGATTTTGATTTTGTCAATCATGAGCTGCTCCCCCTGAATTGTGAAAAACCCATCTCAGCAGGCACAAAATTAACCATATCCCCGTAGCAACGGGCAAAGAAAATCCGATGGAAAGGCACATCGTAATCAGTTTGATAATCCCGACGATAACGGCCCAGCTTATGACAATCTCAACGATTAACCCCAATACTGCAATCAGCAAATCAATCATAGACGGTCACCTCCTCACCGTCGATGATCTCGATGTGGTACGGTCTGGGGGCGGTCGGGGCCATATTGCCATCCGCAGCTCTTGGGTTTCCAGGCAGAGGCTTGTCCGTGTCCTCCCAGCGCCGGTTGTTGATCCAGGTGGAGGCGTAGGGGATACCAATGCCCCGCTGCCAATCCTCCCGTGCCATGGCCTGCTTGAGCCCCAGGGCCATTTTGTGGATCAGGTCGTCCCCCGGCCGGAGCTTGTCCCAGGCCCGGATGGCCGCCTGCCGGTCCCGCCCGCAGGGGTAGGCCGCCCAAAACGCCTCGAAGCGCTCCGGCTTCCAGTCGGCGGTGGGCTTCCACTCCCTGGCCCGCCGCTTTTTCGGCACGGGCTCCGCCCCCTGGGGGGCTTTAGGGGGTTCTTTTTCTTCTGGAGTCTTTAACTCTTTATTCTTTTCCGGCGCGTTCTCCGTCGACGGTCCAGCCGTTGACGGATCACCCGTCGTCGGTTTTTCGGGCAACGGTGCGTTTCCCGCCCCACCGTTGCCCGGAAACCCGTCCAACGGTGGGGCCTCGTCCTGGAGGACGTAGACCGCCCCGGAAAACTGGCCGCCGGCGTCGTGGGACTGCTCCCGCGCCAGGTAGCCAACGGTCTGGAGCTCCCGCAGCAGGCGCCGGGCCTTCTCCCGGCCGCACCCGGCCTTTTTGGCCAGGCCGGTCACCGAGTATTCCCAGTTTTCCGGGAGAGAGATCATCAGGGCAAACAGGCCCCGGGCCTCCAGACTCAGGCGGTTGTCCTGCGCCGCCGACCGGAACAGCACTACAAATCCCTTTTTCCGCCCGGATTTGATTTGGCTCTCACTCATGCTATCAATCCCTTGTGTTTTGTCTCGCGGTGTGGTATAATACAGGTGTCTCGTGGTGGATCAACCCCATTGATCCCCTGCCCCGGAGGGCTGTGTAGCCCCCGGGGTATTTTTATGCCCGGACGGCCATGTACACGGCCAGGGCAAGGAGAAACGATCCCAGGGCAAGGCCGAAGGTCACCCACTCCAGGGCCTCGTACAGGCGCGGCCAGCGCCGCCGCAGCTTGTCCCACATCGCTCACACCTCCTCACACATTTCCCGATACTCCCGGAACTCCTGCATAATGGGGCAGTCTTCGCACTCAAATTCGTCAACCTGGTAGTACTCTCTATACCAAGGGCATTCGGAGTTAAATCGTACGCATTTCATTTCCCGGTCACCTCCCGCTCCGGAAGGTTGGCAATCTCACGGGCCAGCCTAATGTACTCCTTTTTGTCCCCCATGAAATGTGCAAATGACCAATCTGAGAACAAATACCCTTCCCCTTCTCCAGCAAACGGAGTACATCGGCCATGGGGCCACACCAGGACGCATTCCGTTCCATCTCTGCAACTACCGCCGTGAATCTCGCACGCCCAGCACAATGATACATGTGCGCGCCAATCCTCGTCCGGCCAGAGCGCAGAAAATACGTGGATTTTAGAGAAAAGTTGGCCGGTTGCTTCTGCCTGATCCGCCAGCCAATTCCACATGGTCCGGTGCCGCCGGATGGCCTCCTCCCGGGTCAGCTCGTCTCGTTGCATGAGCCCACCTCCAGCCTGGACACCAGCTCGTCGGCCAGCTCCAGCAGATCCGGGTCTGCGCCGGTGTCCATCATCAGAGCCCGGAGCCGCCGGGCGTGGTCGGCAGGCTGGCCCGCGTCCGACATCCGGACAAGGACCCCGTTTTCCGTCGGGACGATGTCCAGCGGCGTCCCGGGGGTCCATCCAAGCTGCCGGCGCATCTCCATTGGGATGACGACTCTGCCAAGGTCATCCACTCTGCGCACAATGTATGCCATGTGCAAATCCTCCTTTGTTGCAGTCTCGTGGTTATGTGGTGCTTGCGCCCCTGGTCTTTCCGGGGGCCTCCAAGTCCTCCGGGAAAACCCGGTTGACTAGGCACATAAACTCATCGCCGCATACGCCCGCGTCCAGCACGGCCTGCCAAAGGATCTCCTCTTGTTCGGATTTGCTCCCTGCAGCCAGGAGTTTATCCAGATACTCCCGGTAGGTCATGGCCACTCGTCCTCCAATACGTCCCGGATCTGGGCACGGCCCCCGCAGTTCGGGCAGCGGCAATAGATGGTCTGCTCCACAATACGGAAGTCGGAATACAGGCAATCCGACTCCATATCTGCCCGCTCTGCCTCAAAGACACACCCGCAGCCCAGGCACTCGAACTCTGCCCGCAGGGGGAGATGGGGCTCATCCATCTTCTGGCCCTCCCGGATGATTTTGACCATACAAACCACCCCCTCTCAGCACATGCCCCGGCTCTGGACGATGGCCTGGGCCACAAGCCGGGCCTCGTACCGCCGGGCGCGCCCGATGGCGCTGACCGGGACCCCGTGCTCCTCCGCCCACCGGGCGGCGGTGCGCTTGTCCTGCACCCCCAGCTCTTTGGCTAGGGCTGCCCCGTCCAGCATCGGCCCGTTCCGGCCGATGATCTCCTCCGCCTTCTCCCGGATCGCCCGGTAGAGGGCGGAGCTGTTTTTTACGATCTGTCCCATGGTGTTGCCCCTTTCTTTTTTTACCGCCGCCAAGCGGTCAGCAGCGCTGCGCGCAGGCTCTCAAACTTCCGCCCCTGGTACCACCAGGCGCCATTGTGATAGCTCATCCGTGCCCCTCCTTTCTGATGGATTCCAGATTCCCCTCCAGAGTGAGCACGCCCTCCTGGATGATCTCCAGCCGCTCCTCTGGCGTGCGTGTTTTGGAGTCCAGGGCGCCCTTGACCCACCCGTAGAAGCCAAATAGGGCCATCAGCTTCCGGTCCTCCTGCTCCGCCAGCTCCGCAGAGACGGTGATATATTTGTCCTGCATGCCGTCTGCTCCTTTCCTGAGCCCGCCCCAGTCAGGAGGCGGGCTCCTCCGGCTTGTCCTCCACGGCCGGGGCCGCCGGTCCCTTGGCCTCGGTCATGGCCGCCACGCCCTCGGCGTAGCCCAGCAGAAACTCCCGCTTGCTCTCCGGGAGGGCGGCCGCAGCCTTCGCCAGGCTGTCGGCCAGCTTCTTTTCCATCTCGCTCAAAAAATCACTCCTTTCCTGTGGCTCCCCACGACCGCCCGGGGGCGGTTTCGGCCGGTTGCCGTCCGGCTCTCGTCAGGTGGGGGTTATCCTTGGCGGCTTGCCCAGTGTTCAGCGTCATCAGAGGTGGTTGCCTCATAGACAACGGCGTTATTGTGCCAGACTTGCCAAACAAAAGTTGACCGATTATAGATAACGGTATAGCTTCTCGGGTTCATTTTCTATTCCTTCCTGCCCTCGTGACCTCCGGGGCGGGCGCTGGTGAAATAATCGGTGCTCTTGTCCCCCTCCCCCGCCCGTGGTAAAATGTGGAGGAGAAGGGATGTGGAATGATTGGAACAAGTCAAAACCACTCTGCTGAATGCAGCTAGTTTTCTTTCGGCGGTTACATTGGACAATTGGGTGGATATTGCTGGGATTTTAGGGTTTGCCCTTTCTGTGTATCTCGCGATTCATCAGTTCTTTGCGAATCGGATGAAGATCTCAGCAAAACCGTTTGTTTTGATCGAGGCGTACAACAAAGCGCCAAACTCCATCTTTTTGCTTGCGACGATCTACAATAAGACCAGCAATCCATTCTCTCTGATAAGCCTCCATGTACGAGACCGGAAGAACAAAACAGACATTCCCGTAGAGCCTACTGTCCGTACCTTCGCCGCAAGAGCTACGGATGATAAAGCAGCGGTAAGACCCGTCGTACTTTCGCCAAGGTTTCCGGTGAGATTTGAGCCGTATGAAGCTCACGTACTTTTACTTGAGCTAGACCGTCAGAATATAGACACGAAACTGCTTCATCCGGGTGATCCAGCTCATAATCCAGAGGGACGTTCTCGTATACGGCGCTTGCTCTGTAAGCCATATATTCATCGACTTCCGCTTCGGTTAGTGTTGAGCACTTCAAGAGGGCGTCGCGCAATCCCCATTTATGTGTCATCGGCTGAGACTTGGGATTATCTTGAGAGCTACGCTGTCCGGAAAGCAGCCCATGAAGAAAAAGTCGAATTCCCACAGTAACCACCCCCTTCCGCTTCATTAGCTGCTTATACCATAACATAAGTAATCTACGGTGTCAAGTGTTTTTTCATAAGTCACTTATATTTTTCTTGACTTTTTATATAAGACGTGGTTTAATGGACACAGAGAGGAGGTGGAACTAATGGAAACAATAGCAGAACGCATCTCTTGGCTTATTGTAGACAAAGGCTATACCAAGACAGCTTTTGCAAAAAAAATCAATGTTTCACAGCCATTTATATCTCAGGTTGTCACAGGAACAGCATCCCCCAGTGACCGCACAATAGCGGACATCTGCCGGGAATATGATGTAAATGAGGATTGGCTGCGCACCGGGCGGGGAGATCCCTATATTCAGCTCAGCCGGGACGAGGAGCTGGCCCAGTTTTTTGGGGATGTAATGAAGGGGGAGGACCCCGACTTCCGCCGGCGGCTCCTGTCGGTGATGTCACGGCTCACCACGGATGAGTGGGCCCTCCTGGAGCAGATGGCCTGGAAGCTGGTGGACGAGCTCCGGCAGGACTCCGGCCAGGAAGCATCCTCAGAGGAGGGCAAAAAAAATCCCGGCCCCCCGTAAGGGGCCGGGCTCCGGCGGATCATTTGATACCCAGAACGAACCGATAAACGGCGTTGATCTTTCTGGCGTCCATGCTGGACAGGAGCTTCACAATTTCCTCTATGATCTCCCGCTCCTGCATCCTCTGTTTCCCCTTGTTGTTCATCGGTGCGCCTCCTCTCATGTTCCGCTGTCTCTATTCCCATTATAGAACATACGTTCGAAAAGTCAACTAGAAATTCCCACCCGTCCAATAAATAGGACTTAACTTCCACGCCGCTCGGGGCGGCAACATGTAAAAAAGGAGAATTAAAAATGAAGAAGCCGTTTTATAAGCGCTGGTGGTTTTGGCTCATCGTCGTTGTGGTCGTGTTGGCCATTGCCGGGGGCTCCGGCGGCGGTGATGAGACCCCCGCGGGCTCCATCTCTGGCACGGAGAGCAGCCAGGTAGGAAGCTCCGCAGATCAGTCTGTCCAACCGGATGCACAGGATGCCAGCGAAACTCCCGTGGACGACGGTGTCCCTCAGGAGTATAAAAATGCTCTGGCAAAGGCGGAATCATACAGCAGTCTTATGAACATGTCCAAACAGTCAATTTATGATCAGTTGACATCTGAGCATGGTGAGGGCTTCCCCGCGGAGGCCGCCCAGTATGCTGTGGACAACCTCCAGGCGGATTATAACGCAAACGCCCTGGCGAAGGCGGAGAGTTACAGCAATAATATGCACATGTCCAAACAGGGGATTTACGACCAGCTCACCTCTGAGTACGGCGAGCAGTTTACCCCCGAGGAGGCCCAGTACGCTGTGGATAACCTCCAGGCCGACTATAACGCAAACGCCCTGGAAAAGGCAAAAAGTTACTATTACAATATGAGCATGTCTAAGGACGCTGTTTGGGACCAGCTCACCTCTCAGCATGGCGAGCAGTTTACCGCCTCCGAGGCGGATTATGCGATTGCAAATCTTGAGTGAGCAAAATCCGCCCGCGCAGACGGATTTTAAACAAAAATATCCCCCGCCCAGTGTTGGCGCACCGGACAGGGGCAAAAAGGGCAGATTGCATGGGACAGCCATCTGCCCTCTTATTGTATCAAAAATAGGAGGATAATGCAATGGGACGGTACGTCAGAAAAACCGCCCGTTATAACGGGAAAAAATACGAGGGGAAGGGAAAGACAGAGCTGGAAGCCCTCACCCGCCTGGCGGAAAAGCTGGCTGCAGCCAAACGAGGCGAGGAGCTGATCTCCGGCGCCATGACCGTCTCCGCCTGGTATGACCAATGGAAAGAGACTTATAAGGAGCACAAAGGCCTGACGGCCAAAAGCCTGGGAATGTACGACGAAAAATGGAAAAAATACATCAAGCCGGCCATCGGACATATGAAGCTGCGGGACGTGAAAGACGTCCACCTCCAGCGCATCCTCAATGCCCAGGCCGGCATGTCCGCCAGCCACGTCAAAAAGGTCCGCATGGTGTTGCAGGAGATGTTTAAGCGGGCACGCCAGTCCCGCCTGATCCAGTACGATCCGGCGGAGCTGCTGGAGCTCCCGTCCTGCACCCAGGGGACCCGCCGCTCCATCACCGAGGCGGAGCGCGCCGCCATCCTGGCCGTGGCGGAGGTCCACCGCTCCGGCCTATGGGTCCTCACGCTGCTCTATACCGGGATGCGCCCGGGGGAGACCGCCGCCCTCAACTGGGCGGATGTGGATTTTGCCAACAATGAGATCCACGTCCACGCCGCCCTGGAGTCCGGGGCCACCAACGCCATCAAGGCCCCAAAGACCGCCGCCGGGGTCCGGGATATCCCTATTCATGCCGCCCTGCTGCCAAAGCTCAGGGCGGCCCAGGGAGAGCCGTTCTCGCCGGTTTTTAAGACCGGCGCCGGAAACCGCCAGAACTCCAACAGCCTCCGCCGCCTCTGGACCGGATTTAAACGGGATCTGGACCTCTACATGGGGGCTAAAACGGAGCGTAACCAGATCGTGGAGAGTGTGGTGGCTCCCGATCTGACGCCTTATTGCCTGCGGCACACGTTTTGTACGGACCTGCAAAAAGCCGGGGTCCCTATCAACGTGGCCAAAGAGCTGATGGGCCACTCAGACATCCAGACCACGGCCAATATCTACACCCACCGGGACGGCGCGACGCTACACGCCGGGATTGCCCTCCTGGACGGCTCCGGTGGCCAAAAAGATAGCGATGGTGGCAAAAGCGGTGGCCACAAAAATGGAAAAACCGCTCGCGCCTAGAGCGCCAATGGATACAAGATTTTTCAATTTCTGCTTCCGGTTCTGAATGTTGGGGGTTCGAGTCCCTTCGGGCGTACCAA
>ERZ1643247.714-NODE-714-length-37111-cov-17.411593_pt1 | contig 37111 bp, 55 predicted proteins | sample MGYA00579264_ERZ1643247 | MGnify/ENA primary metagenome ERZ1643247 (study PRJEB29033, sample SAMEA4952262) | chicken gut metagenome | biome: Broiler Chicken; feature: Gastrointestinal Tract; material: Caecum | place: Ireland | collected 2018 | study: Broiler... | reverse complement strand
TGGCCAGAAAGAAAATGAAAACGGAACCCCCCCTGGGTGATGAAAAATAAATTTTAAAAACCTCTAATGGCTGGGGTAAACATTTCCAACTCTAAGCAAAATTTTGATGAAAGGGGTGCAAAATGACAAAATCCAAATATAAAAACTTAATATTGGAGCAGCTTTTGGCCCTGAAAATCTATGAAAGCAGCTATGATCATGTGATAGAATCCCTGGCCGCGATCCTGGAACAGAGGGATAAAACCTTCCGGGAATTCAAAAAGTCTGGAGGGAAGTCGGTGATTGAGTACACGAACAAGGGCGGATCTACGAACATGACGAAGAACCCACTCCTTGGGATGTGGGATGAGCTGAACAAAACCGCTCTGGCATACTGGCGGGAATTGGGGTTGACGCCATCCAGCTATAAGAAGATTACGGGAGAGGGCGCGAAGAAAGAAATAAAGAAGAAAGGCCTGGCAGCAGCTCTTGCGGAAATTGAAAGGTAAAAATTGGCCGGAAGTTTTAGAGTATGCCGAAAGTATCAGAGACGGCCGTAAGATTGCCTGCGAAGAGCTGAAGCAGGCAGTAGAGCGGTTTTTTCATGATCTGGAAAATCCTGATTATTGGATGGACAGTAAAGATCCAGAATTTTGCATTCAGATCATCGAAAAAACGATCTGCCACCAGCAGGGGGAACGGCTGGATGGAACCCCGCTTAGAGGAACACCATTTTTATTGGAGCCGTTTCACAAGTTTATCATTTATAATCTGGTCGGATTTAAGCTAAAGGGCACGGAGATCGTAAGATTTCATGAGGCCCTTATTTACATTCCCAGAAAAAATATTAAGACTTCATTTGCCGCATCCCTGGCCTGGGCACTATCGTTGCTCTATCGAAAAAGCGGAGCCAAGACATACATTGCTTCAGCGGCGCTTATGCAGTCATTGGAGAGCTTTAATTTTTTGAAATACAATATCAACCGGATGGGGGAGAACATAAAAGATGGCGGATCCATTAAAATTATCGATAACAATAATGAGCACAGCATAGAATCCCAATTTGGAGACGAAGAGGGATCCTTTTTTATTCGCGCTTTGGCAGCCAATCCGGATGCCCAGGATTCTCTGAACTGCAATATTGCGATTGCGGATGAGATTCACGCATTCAAGGTGCCGAAGCAATATAATTTGTTCAAAGAAGCCATGAAGGCATATACCAACAAACTGATTATTGGGATCAGCACCGCAGGAGACAATGAGCAGTTATTTTTAGGGCAAAGACTGAAGTATTGCCGGAAAGTATTAAATGGAACAATCAAAGATGAGCAGTATTTTATTTTCGCTTGCTGTGCGCCGGAGGGGGTCAAAGATGGGAGTGTGGATTTTACAGATCCAAAGGTGCATGAGATGGCAAATCCGGCTTATGGAGTATCCATCCGGCCGGAAGAAATTCTGAATGATTCCCTCCAGGCTCAGAATGACCCGCAGCAGCGAAAGGATTTTTTCGCAAAGTCTTTGAACGTGTATACCAATTCGTTAAAAGCCTACTTTGACATTGATGAATTTAGGAGAAGCGATCAGAAATATGACTGGACCTTGCAGCAGCTGGCAAAGCTGCCGGTGCAATGGTATGGAGGCGCGGATCTCTCAAAGCTGCATGACCTGACAGCGGCTGCCCTGTTTGGAAATTATAGTGGCGTGGACATTATTATCACCCACGCATTTTTCCCGGTGGTCGCGGCGCATCTAAAAGCGGAGCAGGATAACATCCCACTGTTTGGATGGGCGGATGATGGGTGGCTGACTATGTGCAACAGCCCAACGGTCAACCATTCGGATGTGATCAATTGGTTCATAAAAATGCGGGATATGGGATTTAAGATCAGGCAGATCGGGCATGACCGAAAATTTTGCCGGGAATATTTTATCGGCATGAAACAGGCGCATTTTAATATCATTGATCAGCCTCAGTATTACTATAAAAAGTCGGAAGGATTTCGACATATTGAAAAGAGTGCTAAAGACGGCACTCTTTATTATTTGCATTCGGAAGCCTATGAATATTGTGTCGAGAATGTATCGGCAGTCGAGAAGACGGATGACATGATCCAATATGACAAGGTTCAGCCAGAGCACCGGATCGACCTGTTTGATGCGTCGGTGTTTGCGTGCGTCAGATACTTAGAAAATCTGGAACGAAGCAGGAAAGGAAAGGCATGGTGGGGAGATGAGTAAGGACAAAAAGAAAAAGACAAGAGCAGAGCCAAAAGGAACGCAGCGCCGGGAAAAGAATGTGGTTTCCTGGCTGTGCAGTTCGGACGCCTATGACATTTTAACATGTAAGGGATATACAAGCCTATCACAAAATCCGGAGATCATTACTGCGGTAGATAAAATTGCGAAACTGATCGGATCCATGACGTTATATCTGATGGAAAACCAAGATGATGGAGATGTCCGGATCCGCAATGAGTTGTCGCGGAAGATTGATATTGAGCCGTGCAGCAGCATGACCAGATCGACCTTTATCCAATGGATTGTTCGCACCCTGTATCTGGAAGGAAACGGAAACGCTGTGGTACTTCCGGTCTTCCGACGTGGATATTTGCAGGATCTGAGACCACAGCCGGCCAATACGGTGAGCTTTAATCCGTTGAGCCACTGGGATTATCAGGTGATGCTAGGAGGAACGCCATATGAGCCGGATGAAATACTGCATTTTGTCTTAAATCCGGACAGCACGTACCCATGGAAAGGAGATGGGTATAAAGTCGCTCTGACGGATGTGGCAAATAACTTAAAACAGGCCGGAGTCACTGAAAAAGGATTCATGGAATCCAAATGGAAACCGTCCATCATCGTGAAGGTAGACGCTATGACCGATGAGTATTCCAGTCCGGAAGGCCGCAGAAAACTGCTGTCAGAATACATCGAAACGGGGCGAGCTGGAGAACCGTGGCTGATCCCGGCGGAGCAGTTCTCTGTGGAGCAGGTTCGGCCGCTGTCTCTGGCTGACCTGGCACTATCCGATATGGTACAGCTGGATAAACGGACGGTGGCAGCGATCCTGGGAGTTCCCCCATTTGTTTTAGGGGTTGGGGATTTTAACCGGGAAGCATGGAACAACTTTATCAGTTCCACGATCATGCCGATTGCACAGGCGATTCAGCAGGAGATGACAAAAAAGCTGTTGTATTCTCCTACTCTGTACTTTCGGTTCAATCCACGGAGCTTGTACAGCTATGAACTGCGGGATATGGCCGCAATTGCGGATGATCAGTATGTGCGCGGAATTATGACGGCAAACGAGGTCCGTGACTGGTTGGGACTGTCCCCGAAAGACGGGTTAAATGAATTGGTAATTCTGGAAAATTACATTCCGCGAGGAATGATTGCAGACCAGAGTAAGCTGCAGAACGGAGGTGAGACATAATGGAACATCGAATCTTGAAGATGAAGAACGCGAAAATCCGGGAAGATGGCGGGAGGCGCTATTTGGAAGGGTACTTTGCAGTATTTAATGAGCCCTATCAGGTATTTGATGGCTGGGTAGAGACTGTGGAACGCGGTGCGTTTGCCCGGTATTTATCCACCGGGGAGGATACGAAGGTGCTGTGGAATCATGACAGCAACATTGTCCTTGGGTCTACAGCTAATGGGACCGCTGTACTGCGGGAGGACGAAACCGGTTTATGGGGCAGCGTGGAAATCAACGAACAGGACCAGGAGGCGTTGAATGCCTATGCCAGAGTGGGCAGAGGGGATGTCAATGGATGCTCTTTCGGTTTTGACATTGCGAGGCAGGAAGAATGGTGGGACGAGGATGGAGTGTACCGGACAAAAATCACTGAAGTGGATCCGCTCTATGAAGTTTCGCCCTGCACGTTCCCGGCTTATAAAGCCACCAGCATATCTGCCAGGAACAAGCAGCATCTGGCAGAGGCCAGGGAGAAATATAAGCAGGCACAGGAAAAAAGACGAGAAGATTGGCGCGTAAGTATGAGAAAACGCCTGAAAGGAGAATGAACATGGCATTAAAAGCAATTATGCTCCGGAGAAGCATCGAAAAGAAAACCAACGAGCTGACAGCTTTGAGGGAGAAAGATGGTGAGTTTGAAAAGAGAGAGGCCGAACTGGAAACAGCCATCAATGAAGCGGAGACGGAAGAGGATGAGGCGGCCGTTTCTGAAGAGGTAGAAAAATTTGAATCGGAAAAGGAAGCCCATGAAGGGGAGAAGAAGCGGCTCCAGGAAGAAATCGAAGGATTGGAAGCCGAACTGAAAGAGACCGAGAGCAAGGCGCCTGGAGAGCCGGAAAACAGAACAGGAAAGGAAGGGAGCAGAAGAACGATGGAAAGAAGAAAATTTTTTGGAATGAATATGCAGGAGAGGGAGGCATTTCTGGCCGACAACGACGTAAAGACGTTTCTCTCCAGAGTCAGAGAGATCGGAAGCGCTGCTCCAGTCAATAAGCGGGCTGTGACAGGAGCTGATCTGACAATTCCCGTGGCAGTGCTGGAGCTGATCCGTCAGAACATTATGGACTACTCGAAGCTGGTCCGCCGGGTGAGATTAAGAACGGTATCTGGAACGGCCAGACAGACCGTGATGGGGACAATTCCGGAAGCGGTTTGGACGGAAATGTGTGCAAAACTGAATGAAATTGATTTCGGCTTCACCCAGACAGAATTGGATGGCTATAAGGTGGGAGGCGTCATTTACATCTGCAAATCCACCCTGAAGGACTCTGATCTGGATCTGGCTGCTGAAATCATTGATGCCCTGGGAATTGCCATCGGAATTGCTCTGGATAAGGCAATTCTGTATGGACTGGGGACCAAAATGCCGATGGGAATTGTAACCAGACTGGCGCAGGAGAGCACACCTTCCGATTATCCTGCAACGGCTAGACCCTGGCAGGATCTCCACACCAGTAATATGATCACGATCCAGTCAAGCTCCACGGGACTGGAATTTTTTAAGGAGATCGTACAGGCTGGAGGAAAGGCATCCAATAAGTATGCCAGAGGAACCAAATTCTGGGCAATGAATGATACGACATACACCAAAATCAAGGTAGAGGCCATGAATTTTAATTCTGCCGGTGCAATCGTGTCTGTGCAGGATGGAACGATGCCGGTTGCCGGCGGGGATATTGTAGTACTGTCGGATGACATTATTCCGGACAACAATATTGTGGCCGGCTACGGAGAATTATACCTGCTTGCAGAACGGGAAGGATCTGAGTTTGATAGGGCTGATCAGTACCGATTTGCGGAGGATCAGGTGGCGTTTAAAGGTACGGCGAGATACGATGGAGAGCCGGTGATCGCAGAGGGATTTATTGCGATCGGATTGGGAGCAGCTCCGCAGACATCGGCCACATTTACCGGAGATACGGCAAATGATGCCACCCTGGAGAGCCTGGATCTTGGATCCACCCTGACTCCGGAATTTGCTCCCAACAAATATGACTATACCCTCAGTACCACATCGGCATCTGCAACGGTGGAAGCGATTGCCACCCAGGACAGCGCCAAGATTGCCATGACTTTTGACGGCAAGAAAATCAGAAACGGCGCATCTCTGACGCTTGCAGACACCAAAAACCTGGTGATTACCGTAACAAATGGACTGGGCAAGCAGACTTATACGGTAGCCATTACCAAAACCGGAGAATGATCGGGAGGTAGTTTGTGGACAAGGCGGCAAAGTTAATTATATTGAAGCAGGATTTGCAGATGCTTACATCTGCAAATGATGAGTATTTAAAAAATCTTTTGGGCCTTGCCGCCGGTGCAATCCAGCGGGAGGGAATCAAGCTGATAGAAAATGATGTGGAATGTGATATGGCGGTAGTACAGTATGCCGCCTATCTCTTCCGGAAGCGGGCGGCAGCGGATACGGCGATGCCGCGCTTCCTCCGCTGGCAGTTAAATAATCTGCTTTTCAGTCAGAAGGCGAGGGCGGAAGATGACGTTTGATGATGGGATCCTGACGGTTTACAACGTGAAAAACATTGCGCAGCCCGGGGATCGTCCGGTGCAGGGCCTGGAGAAAAAGGGTCAGTATTATTTTGGCTATGCTCAGATTGGAGTCACCAGATATTATAACGCCATGCAGGCCAGCCAGGAGGTATCCGCCGTGGTGAATATCCCGGGGTGGAATGATGTCAAAAACACAGATGTGGTTGTCGTCTCAGAAACACCGGATTTGCAGTATCAGGTAGGGTTTGTGCAGCCGGAATTCGACGAGAATGGATTGCGAATCATGAAACTGACATTGGGAAGGATCGGACAGAAATATGAAGTGTCTGCAGAAAGTGAAAACAGCGCTATTGACGGTGCTGGATGAGGGAAATTTATATCATCTGGAAGCGCTGAAAGCGGAATATCCTTACTGCGTATGGGCGGAAGATGGGGCCGGAGAGCAGCTCAACGCTGATAATTGTATGGTGCAGCAGACAGTACAGGGAACCATTGATTATTATACGCAAGAGGAATATGATCCAGTGGTGGATGAAATCCAGAAGGCGTTAAATGCGGCCAGAATATCCTTTTATCTGAATTCCGTCCAGTATGAGGATGAGACGAAGGCCACACACTGGGAATGGGTATTTGAGGTGAGCTGATGGCAAGAATGACGATCAAAGGGGCGGACGAGTATGCTCTGAAGCTGTCAAAACTGGGGAAAAGCACAGAAACGATTGCCGGAAAGGCAATTTATGGTGCTGCTGATATTGTGGCAAATCGAATAAAGAAAAACATCCAGGCGCTTTCGGCAGTTCCGGATATTGAAAACATAGAGGCATACCGATCCGGAGAAAAATCGCATTTGTCATATACCCAAAAGAAAGGGCTGCAGGAGTCGTTTGGAGTAGCGAAAATGCAGCAGGACAATGGATTTTATAATGTAAAACTGGGATTTGACGGATACAACGAGGTTAAAACCAGGAAATATCCGAGAGGGCAGCCCAATCAGCTGATTGCACGAGTAACAGAGAGTGGATCGCCATATATGGACAAAACGCCATTTATGAGGACGGCTGTCAATGCAACGAGAAAGCCGGCATTGGCTGAGATGCAGAAAGTTATTGACGAGGAAAGCAAAAAGATTATGGATTAGGAAGGAGAAAAGAGATGGCAATTAAAGGATTGAGTATCCCGGTTTTTGGAAAATACCAGTACAATCCCACGAGCGGGAATGTGAGCTATGTGGATGGACTGGTAAACCCCCATGCGATTGAATATACCATGACGCCGGAGTCTTCGGATTCCAATCCATTGTATGGGGATAACCGGGTAATTGAAAACGACAACCCGACCTTTAACACAGCAACTTTATCCCTGGGAGTGGATGATCTGGATCAGAAAACATCAAAATATGTGCTGGGAGTAAAGACCTATGAACAGACATATGGAAATGAGAAAAAAGTAGAGGTGACCGTATACGATGACGATCAGAAGGCGGTAACTCTGGGGGTAGGGCTCATCGAATTACATCAGATTGATGATGTGGATCATTACCGCGCTGTGTTATTAAAACGAGTTGTGTTTAATCTGCCGGAAAATACAGCAACGACAAAAGGAGAGTCCGTGGAATGGCAGACAAAGACCATCGAGGGGACCGTCAGCAGGAGTGAGGCCGTCACGGAAAACGAGAAATATCCCTGGATGACGGATGCCTGGTTTTTGTCAGAGGCAGATGCCCTGGAATGGCTGCAGTATAATCTTGGGGTTGGTACGCTGAAAACGCTGGAAATAAAAAGTGCAGCCGGGACAACGGAAGGGACAACAAAGATTACTGTCAATCCGAAAGCGACGGGGGAGAATGTTTACTATTATCAGCTTGGACAGGGACTGGAGGTACCGGGATATAATGCTGACTGTTCTGGAATGATGCAGTGGGATGGGGACGCTGACATTCAGGCAACAGCCGGGCAGCAGATTATGGTCGTGGAATGTGATGGTGTCAATGCGCGGGCAGCGGGGATCGCAACTGTGAGTGTAAATGGAGGAGTATGATGGACAGAACCGTATACATAGAGATTGCGGGGAAACAGTATCCGATGCGTTTTTCGGTCGGGGCATCCATTGCAATCACAAAAAAATTTGGATCTCTGAAGAAGATGGCAGATAATTTAAAAAAAGGGGACGATGTAGATGAGGAAAAAGCATTTGAGACCATTATCTGGATGGCAGAGACGCTGATCCGGCAGGGATGCGCCTATAAGAATCTGTTTGAATCGGATCTTCCAATTCCGGAAAATGCACCGGTGAAAGATGGAAAATATATGCCGCTCACGGCAGAAAATCTGGAAATCGCACTCGACATGGCGGATATGGGAGAGATTACGAAAAAAATATTTGCGGCCATTGGATCAGGAAATAAGAAAGAGATCCACATGAAAGAAAAAGAAAACAGTAAAAAAAACGAAAAAGAAGCCATGTAGGTGAGGAATCTCCCGCATGGCTTTTTATGTGGAAAGGAATCCTGGGGGTCGACCTCCAGGAATTTTTGCTGTATGCTCCGGGCCAATTTATGGATATAGTGGCATGCTGGCAGATATCTCAGGGAATTTTGGACGAAGGAACGTCAAAAGAAGAAGGAGAGGTAAAAGAGTATATCCCAGATTGGAGGTGACAAAATGGCAGTAGACATCGGCCCTAAAATCGGAATAGATGGAGAAGCGGAGTTTCGGAAGCAGATCAATAATATTACCCAGCAGGTAAAGACCTATGCGTCTGAGATGCAGGTGCTCTCCACCGCATTTGATGATAACACGGACGCTGAGGAGACAATGACCAGGAAAAGCGCTGTTTTGTCCCAGGAAATTGAGGCACAGCAGAAAAAAATAGAGCTCCTGCAGCGCGGGCTGAGCGAAGCGGCTCAAAAATTTGGTGAAACAGATGATAAGACACTGAAATGGCAGCAGGCAGTAAACCGGGCGACTGCGGACCTGAACAAAATGCAGGCGGAGCTGAAACAAAATGAATCCGCTATGAACGGACTGGAAAACGAAACCGATGATGTCTCAGAGGCGATGGATGATGCCGGAAGAAGCGCCTCCAGTTTTGGAGACGTCCTGAAGGGGAGTCTGGCTGCTGAAGCGATAGGGGGCGCCCTGGGGACCATTAAGGATGCTGTTAAGGAATTGGGACAGCAGTTGGCGGATTACAGCCTGCAGAGCGAGAATGCGACCGTAAAAGCCACCGCATACTTTGGAGAGACAGGGGACGCGGCAAGACAGACTGAACAGGTTATAAAGGACGTGTTTGCCGGTGGCGTCGGAGAGAGCATGGATGAGGTCGCCAATGCGGTCATAGCGGTCAAGAGTAATTTGGACGATCTCTCACAAACGGATCTCACCAATTTGACAAACCAGGCAATTACACTGGAGTCGATGTACGGGATCGACATGAATGAAACGCTTCGGGGTGTCAATTCATTGATGCAGCAGTTTGGGCTGAGCGCGCAGGAAGCCATGGATTTTATCGTGGCCGGTACGCAGAATGGACTGGATAAAACACAGGAATTGGGAGATAACCTCAGCGAATACGCGGGAAAATTTGCCCAAGCGGGATATTCCGCGGAAGAATACTTCCAGCTGTTAAACAACGGCCTTGATAATGGAGCCTATAACCTGGACAAGGTGAATGATGCCATAAACGAGGTAACCACCCGGCTGGCAGATGGCACGATTGCTGATGAAATAGACAGCTACAGCATAAAGACCAGGGAGCTTTTTAAAGCATGGCAGGATGGAGAAGCAACACAAAAAGATGTGATTGATTCCATCGTTTGGGACATCGCAAATGTAGCAACCCAGCAGGATGCCCTGACCTTAGCGGCAACCGCATTCGGGACAATGGCCGAAGATGGAAATTTAAAGTTTATCACCTCACTTACCAGTGTTGGAGATGCGTATTCAGACGTAACCGGAAAAGCCCAGGAGATGACTGATGCCACAACAACCTCACAACAGGAGCTGGACGCAGCGCTCCGCGGAGCCCAGGAGCAGCTGGCTCCAATCGGCGACAAGTTGGTAGAGATTGCGACGGCTGTAATTCCACAGGCATCGCAGGCTTTTTCTGATTTTGCAGGATTTGTATCCCAGAACGGCCCGGCGATTTTAAGCGTTATTGCCGGAATAGGGGCAGCTCTGGGGGCGTGGAATGTAGTGACGATGATTCAGGGGCTTGTAGGCAGTATCAATGCGTTCAAAACTGCCAATGAAGGCGCGACGATTGCCCAGTATGCGATCAACGCAGCCATGAACGCGAATCCGATTGGATTGTTGATCACTGCCATTACGGCTATAGTGACTGCCATAGGCGTGTTTATAGCCACCAATGAAGATGCCAGAAACAAAATATCCGAAGTTTGGGAGACCATTAAAAGTACCGTATCGTCAGCGATTGACACCGTAAAGCAAATTTTGGAGTCTATCATACAATTTATCCAAAATAATTGGCAGGCACTTTTGCTGATGCTGGTCAACCCATTCGCGGGCGCCTTTAAGCTGCTATACGATAACTGCGAGCAATTCCGTCAGACCGTCGATCAAATGGTTGAAAATGTCAAAAATGCGTTCCAGAACCTCTACCAGAATGTCACGACGAAGGCGCGAGAAATTGGAACGACGATCATAAATGGAATCAAAAGCGCAGTCGATTATATCGCGTCTCTGCCGGGACAGTTTTTGAATTGGGGCAGAGATATGATCGATAATCTGATCAACGGAATCAAAGAGGGAATCGGAAAAATTGGGGACGCAATCGGATCGGTGGCGGATACAATCCGCAGTTACATCCATTTTTCCAAACCTGACAAAGGCCCTCTTGCTGATTTTGATACCTATATGCCTGATATGACCAAAATGATTACCAGCGGGATCCGGGCGGGTATCCCGGAAATCGAAAAGGCAATGCAGGAAGAGGCAGCAGCCATGAGGCCCAATTTACAGGAGGCGAATGGAACCGCGATTGCCTATAACCGGTTAGCGGAAAAATTGGAAAATCTTCAGATAGTGCTGAATGATGGAACGCTGGTCGGCAAATTAACCCCCAGAATTAATCGTACTCTGGGAGGATATGCCAGAAAAGAAGGGAGGTTTGGCGTATGATCATACCGACACGATGCTATTTGAACGGAAATGACACCTGGAAGCAGTTCGAGCTGGTCATGTCGTCAAAGAATATTGCACCGGCGGAAGCCAAGCAGAATTTCCAGTCGATTCCGGCCAGAAATGGAGATCTGGATTTGTCGGAAGCATTAATGGGGATCCCGTTTTATGGGAACCGGGAGATCACGATTACACTGGGAGGAAAGAAGGCAAGAGCAGAATGGACAAGAACATTATCAAATGTCCAGAATAAATACCACAACCGGAAAGTGCAGGTCATTTTTGAGGATGATCCCAGTTATTACTGGGAAGGAAGATTGACGGTCAATGATGACTTTGAACTGGGAAATGAGGTCGGAACTTTTTCCGTTACAGTCAACGCACAGCCATATAAAATGGAAACGCGCGATGGAGGAGAGGGAACCTGCCAGGCGTGGGATACCTTTGTGTTTGCGACAGATATATTCCGGAATTATCATGGATTACAGGTATCCGGCACCCTTACCGTAAATGTGTACGGTAACCAAATGCCGGTAATTCCGGAATTTGAAGTGAGCGAAGCGCAAAATTTAACAGTGGAATATCAGGGGAAGACCTATCAGCTGCAGAATGGAACGAACAAATTTTATGATATTGTGACGGGACCGGGAGATAACCTGTTTACGTTTTCTGGGACTGGAGTCGTAACGATCCATTACAGGGGAGGCAGTCTGTAATGCACAGATACCATGTAGAAATAAAAAACGGGACAACACGGGAAGTCCTGTACTATCCATTGGATCCGGACCGGCAGATCTATGATGATGAGTTAAATGATTCATTAGGCAGTACGGCCACGTTTAATTTTTCAATTCCTCCGCAGAATCCGGCTTATTTGCGGATAGAACCGTTATCCACAAAGGTTTACGTCTATGACGGGGATGACGTGATTTATGACGGACGAGTATCCAACGACAAAAAAGATATTTTGAATACAGGGACTGTGGAAACGGTGGGATCGATGTCATATTTGGCGGACAGTATTCAGCAGCCGTTTTCGTTTTCTGGATCTCTGGAGGCATATTTCACAAAGATTCTTGGCGCCCATAATGAGCAATGCGAAGCCAAATTTCAGGCTGGCGATATTATGGACGGGACAATTGTGGTGGTATCCAATGAGTATAAGGATACTCTGTCCATTTTGTCGGAAACAACACAGGAAACGCTGGGAGGATATCTGCGGATCCGTTATTTGGCAGATGACAGCTATGCATTAGATTATCAGACCGGATTCGGTGAAAATAGCCAGGTTGTACGTTTGGGAGAAAACATTGTGGATTTAAACTCCGAGCGCAGTCCGGAAGAGATCTATACCAGAATTATACCGCTTGGAGCCGAACTGGAAGCAAATGATCAGAGTACGCTGCCACGATATGTCACCATCGACAGTGTGAATAACGGTGTGAATTATGTGGAAAACCAAACCCTCAAAGACAAGTATAGGACCATCGTAGGGGTAAAACAATGGGATGATATAACCGATCCCGGAGAATTAAAGAGAGTGGCACAGGAATATATCAACGGCATGACATTGCCGGAAACATTTTCGATACAGGCAGTGGATTTATCATACATAGAGGACGGAGTGGCCGCGTTTGAGATTGGCAAGAACACGAGGATTATATCTCCGCCGCATGGAATAGACACCGAGTATTTACTGGCGGAAAAGACCATGCACCTGACAGGTCCGGAAAATGATTCGATCACCCTAGGAGAAGTGAAGCAGAGTCTGTCAAAACAGGTGGTAAGCAATCAGACAGAGGCAGAAAAAAATAATACCAATACAAAGGTGGATCTGGGAAATACCATTGTACAAACCGGTATGACGATCACGGGGGCAAAGGGTGGGTATGTAGTCCTGGATACCTATGATGATCAGGGGAATGCGGTATCTCCCTGGCAGATATTGATCATGGATCAGCCGGACAAGCAGAGCGCTAAAAATGTGATCCGAATGAACCAAAATGGGATTGGATTTTCCACGAATGGATATAACGGCCCATATACTAACGCGTGGACCATAGACGGCAATCTGAATGCCACGTTTATCCGATCTGGAACGCTGATTATAGGAGGAAGTACCTGGAACACGGATGGGGTGATCCGAATTTTGAACACCAAAGATGAAACGCTGATGGAAATGAGTAAGGATGGAATTACAATCAACAGCGGAAAAATGAATGCCCCTGAGATTTCCGGAGGAAAGATTACCGGTGCGCAGATTGATATTGGCGATGGATTTTTTTGTGCGGATGACCAGGAGGTTGGAATTGGCGGTTTTTATTCCAGATTATCTTGGGGAAGAAATATTTTCCAGTCGAATGACGGACAGTGTGGAATGTCGGCGGAGCCCACATCAGATGGAGGTCTGTGGTTTTGGGCCGGATACAGTGATTCCGGAGATTTTGATTTTGCTGTAAACAATGGCGGGCAGTGCTGGGCACGGGATTTTATGATCGTGGGCGAAGGATCCATCAGTGATCGGCTCAGAAGGATCGAAAATGACATCGAAGATCTGCAGAATGGAGGTGGAGAGTAATGGCAATCACAGTAAGTCCTATCAACCTGGAACCGGAAATCCAACAGTGGGAAGACGCGTACTGCGGGGAAGATGTAAGGCAGGCAAACATAGACGCATTTGAAAAAATACAGGCCAGTGTAAATGAAGCAATAGCGGGAGTGACGCAGGTGGCCAATAGTGCAGATCAGGTTCAGCAGTCAGCAATCCAGGCCGCAGCGCAGGCGGCAGCGGCAGCCGAGAACGCCAATCAGGCGCTGGAGAATGTGGAGGAAGTACGCCAGGATTTGGCTGACCGGGTGGCGTCCGGTGAGTTTGACGGCGCACCCGGAGAGCAGGGGCCTCCGGGCCCGCAGGGAGAGAGCGGACTCATGGTGCCGACATCTGGGATGTTTTCGCTTTACCTGGATTCTGCGACCGGGGATCTCTATGCGGAGTACCCGGACGGCAGCACGCCGCCGCAGTTTGAGTATGATTCCGAAAGCGGCAACCTGTATTTTATCACGGATGATTCGGGGGATTGATTATGGTAACGGCATATTTTAATGGTTGGACCCGTGTCAAAGTATATGGCCTGACGCAGTGGGACTATGGACAGGACCTGCAGTTGGCAACGGACGGGGAGATTCCGGACGGGACGGAAGTGCAGTTCTACCAGGACCTCTTGACCAGTGTGGCCTACACGGTAGGCGGAATCATCAGGATACCGGATGTTATGCTGCAAAACGCGAAGGCTATTACAGCGTATGTGTATGTCCGGTCCGAGGATGAAGGAGAAACCATCCTGACGGTCACACTCCCCATACAGCCGAGACCCAGGCCGAGTAATTATGTACTGCCGGCCTACGAGGAGTATGCGCGGCTCCTTCCGGTGGGCGGCAGCCCGGGACAGATGCCGGTAAGGACGGAAAACGGGATTGAGTGGGGAAATGCCGCTGACGATATGCAGCTGACAGATGGGGTGCTGCAGCTCTTGTCTGCCGGCAGTCCGATTGGGCAGAGAATCCGCCTCCCTTCCGGAGGAGGATCTGGCCGGGAAGTGGAACTGAAAAATAATGGGACGGCGATACAGTGGCGCTACACGAACGAGAATGAGTGGCATGACCTGGTACTCCTTGCGGATTTACGGGGAGAGGACGGCCAGACGCCGGAATTTGAAATCCGGGAAGGCCACTTATTTGCAATATATCAAGAGTAAGAAAGGAGCTTATCATGGCAAGAGAAGTGGATTTAGGGAGCATTATCGGACCGCAGGGACCTGAGGGTCCGCAGGGTCCAAAGGGAGCAACTGGCCCGCAGGGCCCACAGGGAGAACAAGGAGAACGTGGTTTACAGGGAATCCAGGGAGAACAGGGTCCCAAAGGCGACCAGGGAGAAACCGGACCGACTGGACCGACCGGCCCACAGGGAGAACAAGGAGAACGTGGACCGCAGGGGATTCAGGGGCCGAAGGGTGACCCCGGGGAGCCGTTTGCGATTGCCAAAACCTATAAGTCCATTTCGGCAATGAATGCCGGGTATGCGACGGACGGAGTGGCTGTGGGACAGTTTGTCGTAATCGATACGGGCAACGTAGAGGATGAGGACAATGCAAAACTGTATTTAAAAGGGAGTACAGCGTATGAGTATATCACAGATCTGTCCGGAGCGGCCGGTATGACTGGACCGCAGGGCCCGGAAGGTCCACAGGGTCCGGCCGGCGCCAAAGGGGAGACTGGCGCGCGTGGTCCCCAGGGATTAGCTGGCCAGGATGGTAAAGATGGAGCAGATGGGGTTACGCCAGAATTTGAGATCCGGAGCGGCCACCTGTATGCCATTTATCCCGACTAAGGGGGTGATTGGGTGGCGAGAGAAGTAGATCTGGGGTTTATAAATGGTACTGATGGATCTGCGTGGTACCACGGCACCTCAGCCCCGTCATCTTCCATCGGCAAGGACGGGGACTGGTATATCAACGTGGCGACCTGTGACGTCTACGAAAAGGCGGCGGGGTCCTGGGGACGGCAGGTCAACATTAAAGGAGCAAAGGGAGACCCCGGAGATAAAGGAGACACGCTATTTGAGCTTCAGGTTGACGAGGACGGCAATTTGTGGGCGATTTATGCGGACGGAAGTACGATACCACAGTTTGACTATGATAAGGAAACCGGAAACCTGTATCTGATTGTGGATGATTAGGAGGTAAACATGGCAAGAATTTTAATAGGTAACATCAAGGGGCCTAAAGGGGATACCGGAGCACAGGGACCCCAGGGACCTGTAGGCCCTCAGGGACCCCAGGGACCATTGCCGCCGCTGGTCAATAATGCGTTGGCGACAGAGGCCGGAGTAGCTGCCCTGGATGCGGCGATGGGAAAAACGCTGCAGGAGCAGGTCACAAACAATAAAAATGACATTACTGAGTTAAATAGTAATTTAGGATCCATGAAATCATCAGAGGCAGGCCCGGACGAAATCCCCGCCAGTCAATGGTACTCACTGCAAAATAAAATTGAACTAGATCCTGGTACATACATTATAACTGGCAGCCTTTCTGGAGCTGGAGAACAGGCCGGAAAATACACAGGTTTTCAATTTTTCAATGAAACTGATAACGCTGAATTTGGAAACCGTGAATTAGTCTGCAATCCTGATGGCAATACTTTTGGCGCAGTATCTACGTTTTGCCAAAAATTTGGTAAAAAAACAAACATTACCATGAGATGTTGGACCGCTGTGGGCTATAAACTGAATGGTAGTAGCCTAAAAGCAACCAAATTGAAATAGTAATTTGGAATCCATAACAGGATCCTCTCCAACTGGAGGGAAAAGCCTCAAAGCCCCTGGCGGATCTGGAAATTGCTCTATTTGGCACAACTCGTCCGGTGCGCAAAATTATGGGTCTGTCATAGGTGATTACAACAGTACTGTAAACACGGAATTGCTGATCTATAATGGCAAAATCACATTAAAAATCACCCGTGCAGATCAAACGACCGAAGAAAAAGTCATTGCTTCTATTGACCCGTAAAATAGTAATACAAGCGACAAAGTGTCCAAAACTACTGACAATACTATTAACTCTAAAAACTATTTCATGCGGAGCGTGGGTTTAAACCAAACCAGTTATCGAGATGCCGGTTTATGTGCAAGGGTAAGCGCCGAAAGTTCATCGTGGGCCCGTCCCGGCATTGGTTTTGAACGCGAGGGGGTTGAAGGGGCATTTTTGTACTACGAAAATAAAAAAATGTATTTTATCGACCACAATGGAACAAAACATGAAATAACTTCCAGCTAAATAGTAATTTTTCTAGCATCGATGCCATTAGTCCTATATCCAATCGATGTGCATTATACGGCGGATATATTAAGGTCGGGAAAATTATCATCGGAACAATATCCATTGGCGGGTTGGTTGAATACAATGGAACTATTGCATCTGGATTCCCAATTCCACAGGTCAATAATGTATATGATACAGAGCCTTCCAAAAGTGGAATTCCAATAACATTTAACCATCAAGGAGAACCTGTCACCGGGTATATTTACCATGACGGTAGACTATCTCTTAACATAATTCAATCACACTGGTATTTTGGATCATTTTCTTATGTGTCAGAAACGTAAAATAGTAATAAGGTGGGATCAGTGACCGTGGAATCCCTGAATTATGCCATTTTGAGCGATGGAATTTACATCCGATTTATCATGAAATCGGGAGCCGTTTATCGTGTCAAAGTTGACAGTACAGAAACAGAGTAAATAGTAATACGGCAAAAGCCATTTACGCTGAAGACTTGAAGGCAAATTTTTCGTCTCCAACTTTTGTCCGCTGGAATGAATCTACTCTGAATACCCCATACAAAGACGGTAAGACAACCGCCTCATTAGGATGGGCCATTGCATACGGCAGTGACATGAAAACCATATTAGCCGGTGCCATGGGGGCAAATACTTTGTGGATACGAACTATTACGAGTTCCAGTGACACGAATTGGACTGCGATATAGTAATTTGGGAGGCATTGTCCAGCGCGGGATCGCACATCTTACATACTTGGATGCCAACCGGGCCAGCACCACAATAAATCTCGACAAAACCTATACTGGCCAATACGGGTATGCAGTTGCCGCGTTGGCGTTGTCTGGAAATTTTAGCACCGCGTCTCTCTCTTACATGCCGGTAGATGGCGCATCATTTATCCTGTACTGTGCCAACCGCACCGGCACCTATGAGAACGGTATAGACATTCCCGTGGCCTGGATCGCCATAGGATCCCCGTCGTGACAAAATCCCAATATAGCTGAGATTTTTGGCGGATAATTGCTATATTTTTTCACCTCTTGTACTCTAAAAAAGTACGAGAGGAGGGAAGCACAATGGTTGAAGAAATCATACAGTCTATTAAGCAGGCTATGATGTCGGATCTGACGGACGCACAGCTTGAGAAGCTGGAGAATGTGCTGTATATCCAGTTTCATGGTAAGAAAATCGCCGAAGAATGCAGCGAACTGGCACCAACTGGTGAGGATGGGGATGTGGCCAAAATCAATATGTTTTTAGGCAGTAAGAAGACCACCGGCCGGGCAGATGGCACGTTGCAACAGTACAGTAGGGAGATCTACAACATGCTGGATTTTTTAGGCAAACGCCTGGAAGACATCACAGCGATGGATCTGCGGTACTATTATGCTGTGATGCGGGAGCGCCGCGGGATCCAGATGAGCACTATGCAGACGCGGATCCACTATCTGTCATCGTTTTGGGATTTTTTGACGCTTGAGAAATTGGTGCCGGACAATCCGGTGCGACGGATCGGCGGCCTGAAAGTGGAGAGCGTAGTCAAAAAGCCGTTTGCCCAGGAGGAGCTGGAGGCACTGAGACTGCATTGTGACCGGTCCAGAGATCGGGCACTGGTGGAGTTTTTATTGGCCACAGGTCTCCGGGTATCGGAGGTGTGCAAGCTGGATGTCGGAGACATTGACTTTTATCGGATGGAGTTTTACGTCCGTGGAAAAGGAGGCAAGGAGAGACTATGTTTATTGGATGATGTGGCAAAATTCCACCTCAAGCGTTACTTGAGAGAGCGCCAGCGGCGAGAAAGGATAGGAGAGGATGATCTCCGCCAGAGGCCGCTGTTTGTGGCAGCAAAAGCACCGTTTAAGCGCATGACCATCGCAGGAGTGCAATACCTGTTAAAAGAGCTGGGCCGAAAGGCCGCAGTGGCAAATGTACATCCGCACCGGTTCCGTCGGACGTTTGCGTGCGATATGATCGGGCGCGGGATGCCGGTAGAGCAGTTGATGGTCCTCATGGGGCATAGTAAGATCGAGACAACCATGATCTATGTCACGGTCAAGACCAGCAGTGTCCGAGAGGCCTACAGGCGGCTGCGGGCTGGATAAGATATAGGTAAGTTTATATGATTTTTTTTGGCCGACCGGCGGGGCGGTCTTTTTTGCGTGGAGGAAATGCGCAGAGCGATGGGATGGGGACAAAGAGGGCAGAAGAGTAGCCTAAAATCGTAAGATTTTCATGGTTATATTGGGATTAGTCGAAGGTAGCAAAGGACTTAACCTGCGGCGATCCATTTACCACTTTATTCGCGCTTGCCCCATTTTCGTCCACCCTGAGTTCAAGATACGAATTTGTCCCGGTATTTAAGCGCAGGTAAAGGGCACCAGAATTCTCAAACGCCGATACTCTCGGATAGGTTCCCAAAGCACTGGATTGTATTTGAGCTATTCCAGAAGGGAAATGGGTATCTAACTTACTATTTTACGACCATGTTTCCAGGTCTTTTTGTGACCATGTGGATCCGTTAAAATAGGCTATTACTAGCTTTTTAGCTTCAAAATTAAAAATAAGCTGAAAGCGAGTAGCGTCAGTTGTGCGGGTAATATCTAAAATCGCTTGGGTCGAGGAGAGACTTAACTTAGCATTCATTTGCTCAATGTTATAACATTGCAGCTTATTACTATAAAACAAAGAAAGGAAAATGAGATTATGAAAGACAAAATGATTTTAAAGGACAACACAACAATCGAGCTTGAGGCAGGAGCATCCCTGTCAAACGTCCAGGTGGCAGCAGCTGATCGGGCTGGTATGGTGGCGATCTGGGAAAAGATGACAGAGGATAATCTGTCCAGTGTCCAGATCCAGACGGGCGACGGACTGACGATTGGTACATATACAGACCTGGTGCTGGTATCAGAGACATCTACAGTGGCATCTGATGGATCTGTGCTGACCAGCTATCGCCTGCGGGAAAAAACGGACGAGGAAAAGCGCCTGGATGCCCTGGAGGAGGGACAGGCGGTGCAGGATGGAGCCATCAGCGATTTGGGGAGCGCTACCAGTGCCCTGGCGGATCAGATTGGGGGTGAGCAGTAATGGGTAGATTTTACGGGTTAAAAATCCAGGCCGGAGAGATGACACTTGAGGACGTGCCGAAACTTTGGCGGAATGCTACGGAGACGTGGCTGAAGGAGAATGAGGAGGAAAAGTAATATGAATTTTGTGGATCGCTATAATGCAGCTGTGGGAGCAGCTGTGGCTGTGCTTACGGCCCTGTTCGGAGTGTACTGGTATCTGTTTGCTGGATACCTGATTTTAAATGTGCTGGACTGGCTGACCGGTTGGTATAAATCGCGGAAGCTGGGGAAGGAATCCAGTGCAGTGGGATGGCGTGGAGCGGCAAAAAAAGTAGGCTACTGGGTGATTATCCTGGTAGCTTTTTTGATGCCAACACTCTTTATCCATCTAGGGCAGGATGTACTGGGAATCAATCTGGACTTTTTGATGCTTTTTGGATGGTTTACTCTGGCATCCTTATTAGTCAACGAGATCCGGAGTATCCTTGAAAATCTGGTAGAGTGCGGCTACAATGTCCCGGAATTTTTAATTAAAGGCTTGGCGGTCACTGAAAAACTGATCCAGGCTGGAGTGGACGTTGGAGATAAAGAAAGTAAGTGAGGAGGTGATCCCACATCTCCGGGCCGGGACGGTATCCCGGCGGCCGAAAGGTCAGCAGTAAAAAATCACAAATAGAAAAGGAGATATGAACTATGATCAAAGCAAATACTGGAAAGCACGAAATGCAGGCACCCCACACGGCAGAGGAATGCCGTCAGAACGAGAGTATCCACGCACATCCCGACACTGCGTGCGAGCATCCGGTTATGTCTGGTCCCGGCGTGGATCTGGTAGACAGCGATGCGCCGGGAAATGATGATACAATGCGGAAAGAAGACGCTGAGAATGGCCCCGGCGTGCAGATTGGAAAAGATACGGTTACAGGTCCTGGAGTAGGAATCTGATTTACTGCGATGTCGTAATACCGGCCCCGGGAGAGATCCTGGGGCCTTTTTATGTGGAGGTAAATATGTCAGGTAAAAGGAAAGCCGCCGGTCTGGTGGCGTTTTGCGAGAGTAAAATTGGTACGCCCTACGTGTATGGGGCAAAAGGTGAGGTGCTGACGGAGGAGCGCTTACAGACCCTGGCAAAGCAGAATCCGTCTATGTACACCAGCAGTTATTTGTCCAAGGCCCGGCAGTTTATTGGCCAGCGCTGCACCGACTGCAGCGGCCTGATCAGCTGGTACACCGGCATCGTCCGGGGCAGCTACAACTACCACGATACGGCGGATGAGCGGGTGGCCATCGGCGCCCTCGACGAGTCCATGATCGGCTGGGCGCTGTGGAAGCCCGGCCATATTGGCGTATATGTTGGGGGCGGGTACTGCGTTGAAGCGAAGGGCATCAACTACGGAACCATTAAAAGCCAGGTAGGCGCTACCGCCTGGCAGAAGATCCTGAAGATCTGCGACATTGACTATAGCGTGGATCCGGTCTACACGGAGGGATTCAAGCAGGCGGCGGACGGCCGGCGCTGGTGGTACCAGTACGCAGACGGATCCTGGGCGGCAAACGGCTGGTACTGGCTCACGGAGCAGACCACCGGATCATCCGGCTGGTATCTGTTTGATTCTGAGGGTTACATGCTGACCGGATACCAGCAGGATCCGGCGGGAGAGTGGTTCTTTCTCTGTCCAGACGCAGACAGCCACGAGGGCCAGTGCATGATCACGGATGCCCGGGGCGTGCTTAAAATTGTGGGCCGGTACGATTTTGAAAATCACCGGTATGTGGAATAAAACGAAGCGGCAGGGGATAACCTCTGCCGCCAAATTCGTGTTGCATTTCGTGTTGCATAGTTTCTTAAAATATCCCGTTTTTTTGAAAAATCACCGGCATATCCCAAAAATCATCCCATGAAAAAAGCCTGATAATACAAGGCTTTCTGAGAAAATCCCCATATCATCAGGCAAAATAAAAAATGCACCTGATAGGAATCGAACCCGCCTGTATCATGGGAAAGTCCTTGATCTTACAGCACTTTCCCCTTTTTGTGTTGCATTTCGTGTTGCATGTTATTAAAGTGGTCTAAAATTTTCTTGTTTTGTCGGGCCGCTTCCGCATCAATGACATTTCGATATACCGATTTCATTACATGATCAGATGCCCAACCGCCACGTTGCATGATGTATTGGTCGGGCACACCAATAGCGTGCATGATGCTGGCAGAATAATGACGTAAGTCGTGAAACCGGAATTTTGGCAAGCCGGATTTTTTCACGGCTCTGCGAAATTGTTCTGAAAGCGCATCAGGGTGCAGATTGACCAGTGGTCCCCTTATTGGCCTGATTTTATCCATAACGAAATCCGGCAGTTCAACGGTTCGATTGCTGGAAAAATTTTTGGGTTCTTTAATGATCCAGTTATTGTTTTCATCGCGAACATAGGATTTATTGATTCGTATGGCCCTTTTAAGCACATCCTGATCAGTCAGGGCGCAGATTTCTCCTCTTCGGAGAGTACCAAAGGCCGCCAGGAGCACCGCAATTTCCAGATCTGTTCCCTCGATCTGCGCCAAAAGTTTTTCGATGTCCTGATCTGAAGGAGTATAGAACTGAGACGCTTTTTTCTGAGGAAGCTGGACCTTTACTCGAAAATCAGGACGAAACATATTTAAGGCGGCTACCAGCAGTCCATAGGTATTCCGCACTGTTTTAGGCTCTAGCCTTATCGAGAGGCCGCTGATCCATGCCTGAATGCTTGTGTTGGAAATATCGCGGATAGAAATATCACCCAGATCCTTAAAATGAGTTCTCCTAGCGCTTTTATAGGTACGCACAGTGGTGGGAGACAGAACGCCTTGTTTTAACTGTATGTATTTGTCTATGATTTCGTAAATGGTCATATTTTCAGGGCGCTTAGCATTTCCCTTGTTAGCTGAAAATTCAGCGGCTAATAATTCCGCCTCTTTTCTGGTGGGGGCTGTAAAAGATTCGTAGTGCCTTTTTCCATTCTGATCCGTGTAGTCATATGCCAGACAGCGCCAGGATCCGGATGGGAGTTTCTTCGCTTTTGCCATAATCATTCCTCCTAAAAATGAGTATAAAAAATACGCCCCTTGCCAGGACGCTTCAGGAATGATATAATTCAGGTGTTGATGCTGATTATATCTTCTGGAGCGATCCGGTAAGAGATAATCTATGTGAAAGCCGTTCGGTGCTGGTAACACCGGGCGGTTTTTGCATATTTGACATTTTCTTTGATTGACTGTATAATATACTTAACAAGAGAACCGAAAGCTAGAGTACACCTAGCCGCCGGAAGTATTAGCCTAAAAGTAGCGCCTTACTTTACCAGAGCGAGGGCGCTACTTTTTGCGTTGTATGTAAACAACAAGAGTTATTACCGCGCAAAGCATAGTCACAAAGGTGAAGAGTTCATCATAAGTAACCATAAGCACCAGCCTCCTTCCTATGCAGTTCGGCGGCTGACGTAATCGCCCCTTCGGTCCCCTGGGTAAGTATATTATTGTCAAGGTACGGAGCTGCCCTGGAAGACCGGGCAGCTTAAGAATTATTTCAACCTCAATTCTATCAGCTTTTTATGGTATCCCAAATACCTGGCTGTCTGTTCTATTGAAAAATCACGGCAGTGCATACATTCCCACAGATCATCATCAGATATTAAAAACTCAACAGCAAACTTATTTGCCTCGATTTCCAGCCGGTCCACAGATTGATAGGTATTGGCGATCAGGAATGGCGTATTGGCTTTCGGGTGCAGGATCGCGTGCCCCAGCTCGTGGGTGCCGGTGAATCGCTGCTGGGAAGAGGAAAGATTATAATTTATGTGGATCTGTTTCTGGCGGAGTACAAGACTGTAGTATCCATTGATACTTCCCAGGTCCTCATATAGCAGCAGGATTTTTTTGTAGGAAATCACATCAAAAGGATCCTCCGTTTTATAAAAACGTTTTAGGTACGCAACTTCCTGTCTGATGTTCAACAAAATCACTCCCCTTGTTTTTCGTCTGTATGGAGATATTTTTTAGGGGTAAATTTTTTTGCGTTGATTTTTGCGATCCGGATGCTGTTCTCCAGGCTGGCTTTCAGCAGTTCTCTGGTCTGATCGTCCATGGGAGCGCCATCAAACATCAGGGCGTCCTGTTGGTTTTCCAGATCGTCCAAGGTCTTTTCCAGCCGCCGGCTGATGTCACGCTCATCGCGAGCTGAAAGAAGGTTTCGCTCATGTTGATTCTTTTCTTCTATCAAATCAGAACGATTAATTCCAAAATATTTTGCTAAAGCATCCACCTTATCCATTCTGGGCAAACGGGTACCATTACACCATGTGGAAACGGCTGATTTATTATAGCCTAAGTCATTAATAATATCGCTTTGAGTTTTTCTATTTAAGCTCATATAATAATTCAAATTTTGGGAGAATATTTTTTTGTACGTTTCGTCTGACATAATGAATACCTCCTATGTTTATAGTATAACAGAAAGTAGAAAAAACACAATACTAAAGTTATATTTATTCTACAAAAAGTATTGACAGTTTACAAAAAGTAGAATATAATGTGGGAAAGAAAGCGAGGTGATATAGTTGGCCGAGTTTCAGATCAGCCTTGCGGCGGCCAGAGTAAATGCTAAAATGACTCAAGAAGATACCGCAAAAGCTATGAAGGTAAGCAAATCTACAGTAGTAAATTGGGAAAAGGGAAAGGTCATTCCGGGAATACCTGAAATGGAGATGATGTCGAGATTATATGGAATTCCGCAGGACTATATTTTTTTACCCTGTTATTCTACTAAAAGTAGAAACAAAAAGAAAGGAGAGTGAGAGAAATGGTTTTAATTGTCGCTGTATCAGTATTAATTTCTGTAGTAATATCGGCCGTTATCTCAGTAAAGATAACGGCCTGGATGAGCGGGAAAATTGGAGAGGAAATGCTCAAACTTTATGGGGAAAGTTTAGATCATGCAAATGAAATAAAAAATATTGTTATTTCTGCTTTAGAAGAATTTACAAAAAAATTATGCAAAGCAGACATTAACAAAAGCGACTCCGAAAGGAGTTAATTTGCAAAGTTGTCCTTCAACGCGAGAGCTTTTGTATTTGCCTTGTGCGATGCGCTCTTGTTCACATTTCTGATAAAAAGAGCTGCGTGTAAATGAAGAATCAGAAATTTGATGAACAATAGCATCGTCTTCAAAAGCCAGTATTCCTAAACGTAGCAAGGAAGATATTGAAATGGATATGTAGTTAAATAGCTCAGGTTCAGGATACTCTGCAAATGTATATGGAATATATACATTGTAGTCCGTGCGGTCATTAAATTGCGTATAGGTAATTATTTCTTTTGGCCTTGTATCAACGAAAAATTTTAAGATTTTAGCATCAAAAGGAGACATTTGTCTAAGAATTTCGGAAAAAGATGGATGCAGAAAATCTTTATAGTCTATATTGCAGGATCTGGAAAGAAGGTTAGCAAATAAATTTCTTAAATCTTCGGAGTTAATGCAGGGCGCTAAATTATCCATAGCAAGCATTATAGTTTGAAAATCTGGAACCATTAATTTTTCGATAGGAATTTGTTTAATACATGATTTGAGACGCTTTTCCAGTTCCAGGAGACCATATTTTTCAAAAACTTGTCGCTGCTTTGCTTTATAAGAAATATCGCCAAATTTAAGGTATATTGCATCACTTATAATTTGCCCGATTCTCTTAGTAGGGCAGTCTGTAAGATTTTTAATAGCATGGTTTGCAGAGTCAGATATGTCAATAGGATTAAAGTCAGACATAAATTGGTTCCTCCTTGTACTTAGCCCTGGCGGGGGCCTGTAAGAGGAGTATACCACGGGAGAGGAGAAAGTGCCAGAAGAGAAAGGAGAGTGACCACATGCCAAAGTTAAAACCATCCGATCAGGAAGAACGCAACCGCATTGTGCGGGCTTGTATCGCAGGAAACCAGGAGCGGCAAGGAATCGACGACGCCGGTCTTGCTAAGTGTTTGGGAGTGGTTCCGGACACCGTAAGGAACAAAAAGAAGCGACCAGAGACTTTCACACTTCGGGAGCTTCAGACCGTAAGCCGGGCACTCAAGTTTTCGCCGATTCAGGCAGCAAGTATTGTGCTGGGGCGGGATCTGACAACGTCAGAGATTCGAGATTTCATTTTGGGGAGGTGATCTGTATGGAGGAGAGAGTAGGATTGTCTGTTATCCAACAGGAATGGAAGATGATGGACAAGCGTGCAGGCCGGCTCCGCGCTGAACGGGACGACGCACTGGCACAGCGGGATGAGGCCCGCGAGTGGTGCCGGGCGATGTTGGCGATTATTTTGGTACTGGCTATGGCATTAGGCTATGTGTTGGCCCAGGGAGTGATCTGAGAGAATCAGAGAGGAGTATACAAAATTGAAGAGGATTGAATTAAAGCCGTGTCCATGTTGTGGAACTGAACCGTATACACGTCTTTTGTATATTAGAGATGACGAACTGAAAGGGTATGTGTCCTGTAATAATTCAGAATGCCGTTTGAAAATGGAATTTACGATCAAGCCTACACGTACCATGTTAGATTTTAATGATGTTATTAATGGATTGTATGATACCGCAGATAAATGGAACAGGAGGGAAGGTGAACAGAGTGACGACAATAAGAATTAGACGGGGGCTCAAGGGGGCCAGATATGCGGCCTGCAGCAATGACGGGAGCTTTATCCGGAACTTCAATCGTCTGGCAGATGTGCGGGAACACTGGAAGTTGGAGATCCAATGGGGGCGGGTGCAGTTGATCCGTGAGTTGGACAAACTGCCTGATCTGTCAAAAATGGATGAGGGCAAGGCAGCTCTGGAAACATTTCTGAGAGCGGCTTATGGGAGGAAAAATGGGAAGAAGTAGAGCGACAAAGCCAACCAGGGCGCAGAAAGTGCTGATCAGCGCAGCGGGGCTGGTGGTACGAAACTGGCTGGTGATCAGCGACACGGAGACGGAGCTGCGTCTGGTCAGCAGGAGATCCGGATCGACCCGGATCATAAGAAAAGGCCCGCCGGCAGCAGCCGACAGGGCCCAAAAACGATTATGAATAGAAACACTTATATTTATTTTATAAACAAAGGACCAGAAAGTCAATGGCAAAGACGTTGAAAATCTATACAGATGGGAGCATCGCTACGGTAGACCTGGATTTTGATGATTACCAGGCGATCCGGAAAGAGATCGGCGGGTATTTTGAGACAGTAAAGACCAGGAGAATGAGGGATTATTTTGAGCAGCCGGTAGTGATGCTGGTGGATGAGGATGGGTTCAGAAAGAAGCTGCCGATGAATCCGGTGGCAAGCCTGTTTTACGGATCAATCACTACCGGAAACTATATTGTTGGGGATGTTCTTCTGGCGGTCCAGATGGGCGAGGATATTGTAGCGCCGTCCCGGGAGGACCTGGACTGGTGGAGGATGATGCCGAAACGGGATTTTTACTTGCAGGAGAGAAACGAATGACGGAGCGTCCGGAATATTATCCCGGCAGCAGGGTTCGGATCACAGATCCGTTTTTCCTTCACCGGTGTGTGGCCTGTGGGTCATACAGCTGGTCTCTGCTGGGAGAATTGGAAATATGCCCGCAATGCGGCGGGAGAATGGAGCTGGTACATAATGACGCACAACGATAAAATCTCCGCGCTGATGGCGGCGATCAATGACAACATTGTCCTGGGAGACGAGGAGAAGAAGGTGATCTCATCTGCCCTGGTGGAAGGGTTTATCCGGATCCTGGAGGTGGAGGATGCGGAGAAACGGGCGCAGCAGCCGCACACCTATTTCCCGGTGGAATTCCGGGCGGGGGACGGGTTCTGCTTCTGGTGCGCTGGCGGATGGAGTGTCGGCGCAGGAAAGGGAGAATCCTGGATCAGCGTCGGGATTGACGGGAATCACACCAGGATCCTGAAGACGATGTCAGAGATCAATGGCCGTCATCAGCTGGTAGCTGTTTATCCGGGATGTTATATCGGACATGCCCGGACGGTGGATCCGGCGGATTCCCCGGCGATTGATATTTACCAGATTGTTGGGTTTGTGCGGAGTGAGAGCGGGTACCAGGCGAAATGCCGGCGGGTCCTGCAGACGGTAAGCAACCTGGACCCAGACCGGCAGCAGCTGTTTGGGCTGTTATTAGCAGTCTGCCGTCAGGTTGCGATGTCGCAACGGGTACGGGGGATCATATGGAGAGAGGAGTAGACCATGGGACGGATATTTTTAACTGTTGAGCAGGCGGAAAGTGTACTGCCAGACGGAGACAGCATCCACACATTTTTTAACGCTGGTTTTGGGTTGCTGGGAGCGGATTGGAGCAGAAAGAATATCCGGGACCGGCTGAGATCGGTGAACCGAATTGAGATCTGCGGGGATAACGCGAAGAAACTGGGGCATGGGATCTGTGCTTACAACGATGGGTGCTCACATGATTCCGTCCTGTTCATCGAGACTGACATGGACACGCTGGACAAACTGGAAAAACAACTGGGAGGATGATGCAACGTGCAGGAGACGGGAGAAATAATCGGATATGACGTGGATCAGGACGGCAGCCGGATCCAGATTGCCTTCCCTGGCCGGAACCTGATGGATCTGATTGCCGGGAAGCACGCCCGGTCCTGTACGGTATGGATCCCGGACGGCCGGGGGATCACGCCGGAACAGCGGAAAAAGGCCTATGCCACCATTGCGGACATCGCGGATTATACCGGAGAGCTGCCGGAGGTGGCCAAAGAGTGGCTGAAGTATCTTCATATTGCTAGGACCGGAAGCAGATATTTTTCCCTGTCTGACTGCACCAGGGATGAGGCCCGGGAATTTATTTCCACGCTAATGGATCTGGCCCTGGAATGGGGGATCCCGTTAGGAGCTCCGGGGATTGACCGGGCAGACGATATTGAGAGGTACTTATGGAGCTGCTTAAAAAACAGGAGGTGCGCGGTATGCGGCCGGCCGGGCGAGATCCACCATGTGGACGCCATTGGCATGGGCCGGGACCGAAAGCGGGTGGATGACCGCAGGATGCGAAAAATCTGCCTGTGTCGGGAACATCATACGGAGGCCCATAAGATCGGGCAGCCGGAATTTATGCGTAAATACCATGTACACGGTATTTACTATGAGGAGAGGAGGGAGCAGGATGCTGTCATTTGACACAATCGACGGCGGGGAGCTGGCGGTGCAGTTTAAGCGGGCGCTGGCAGAGATCGGCCGGAATATCATGGACCCCAACACGGATCCGGAGGCCACCAGGGGGATGACGATCAATTTTAAATTTAAGCCGTCCGGAACAGGGACCATTGCCATCGAGTATGAGGTAAAGCCCAAACTGGTGGGAGCGAAAAAGGCAAAAACTACGTTTTTGATCGGCCAGGATGCAAAGACCGGGCGGATCGAGATGCAGGAGTATGGGGCCAGTCAGCGGCCGGTGGTAGCTGATGTGGAGCCGATTGCAGCGCGGCAGGAGCCGGCAGCAGGAACATACGATCCGGAAACAGGAGAAATCTACGGCCAGGAAACCGGTCCGATCGATTTAAGAAAACAGGCGTAAAGAAAGGAGATCAAAATGGAAAACCTGAAAGAAGCAATGGAATTTTTGACAAACTTAAGCCGGGAGGCGGACAAGCCTCAGGTGCTGGAAATCTGCGGGAAAACATACGCAAACAAGAACCTGACCAGATATGATAAAAAGCCGAAAGCAGACAATATTACGGCCAGAACATTAAGCTCTATGGTGGACTATATCGAGCACTGCAACAGCGAATTTCCCGGAAAGATGATCATTCAGATTCTGAATGAGAGAGGTTCTTCTGATGTCGGAACTGAATGAAGAGCGGGAGAGGGAGATCCTGTTTATAAGCCGGGCCGAAACTTCGGAATTTCGGTTCGATCAGTGGTATGACCAGGAACGCTTTATGATCGAGCTGCAGGCTAACTTCCAGGAAAGTGAGGATCGGGAAATCCTGCTTAAGATGGCAGGAAACGTGGAAAAGAAAAATGATATGGCGTTCTCCGATGACGGAAAGACCCAGGTAGCCACTATGCAGGTGGGCGTAGCATCAAAAGCCGATGTGATCGTTCCCAATCCGGTGACGCTGATCCCGTTCCGGACATTCCAGGAGATCGATCAGCCGGAAAGCAAGTTTGTATTCCGGATCGGAAATGATAATATTCCGAAATTCAAGCTGATCGAGGCGGAAGGCGGAATCTGGAAGACCAAAGCGGTGGAAAGCATTAAGGAGTACTTCTCCGATATGCTGCATGATATGCCGGCGGAGATCGGAGACCAGATCACGATTATTGGATAGGGAAGAGGCAGCAGGATAAAGCCTTATCAGTAACTATTAACATTCATGGGTGCTTTTGTTTGTCACGGAACTTTAAGCGTTACCTTACATAGGGGAGAGGTGGTCTCTCCCCTGATTAAAAGAACATGAAGAAGAGCAAGGAATATTTGGAGCGGCTGATAGAGGAAAAAAGCCGGATGCGGAAACAGTACCTGGATGAGATCGAGGAACTGCAGGAGCTGAAAAAAGAGGCCTATGCCATGGATGGGATTATGGCCACACAGCTGTATGCGTTTTATGATATGCGCCTGCAGCATTATCAGTGGGAACTGGAATTAAAGGATAAAAAGCTGGAAGAACTGCATCGGCTTTATGAGGCCGTGATAAAAACAGATTGAGATCAACAGGAAATGTAGGTGGTGCGTATGGCCAGACCGGTCAAAAAAGGACTATCTTACTTTCCAAAAGACGTGGATTTCTATAACGATTATAAAATCATGGACCTGTTGGAAAAATACGGGCCCATCGGCGTGACCGTGTATGATGTGATCCTCACAGAGATCTACCGGCATGGCTATTACCTGGAGGAGCCGATTGATAGAGTAGCGGCCAATGTGGCGCGAATCATCGGCAGCAAATGGGTGCAAAAGCGCTTTGTGTCACAAGTCATTCTTGATTGCGGGGATATAGGACTCTTCGAGAGAAACCTCCTGGAGCATGGGGTTATGACCTCTGTGGGAATCCAGCGGCGGTACTCCACCGTCACTGCACGGAACAAAGCCTCAAAGGAAAAATACTGGTTGATTGATGAGGATGGTCAACCTTTATTAAATGCACCCAAAAATCAAATATCTGAAACAGAAACGGGAGTTTTTGAAGCAGAAACCAGAGTAAATACCGCGGAAATTCCACAAAAGGAAAGAAAAGAAAATAAAACAAAACAAAATAAAAAGATAGGGCGGGAGCTGCAGAGCAGTCCCACCCAGCCGCCCGTGTTCCGCCTGTTAATGTTAAATGGAGAAATGTATCCGGTATATCAGGAGGAGATCGAAAAATACCAGGATCTTTATCCGGCCATTGATGTACAGCAGGAATACCGGAAGATGATCGGATGGATTGATTCCCATCCTAAAAACAGGAAGACTCCTGACGGAATGCAAAAATTTATCAACGGGTGGCTGAATCGGGCACAGAATTCCGCCAGGCCGGTGGAGAGAATGCAGACGGCGAATAAATTCCATAATTTTGAAGAGCGTAAGACAGATTATGACGCTCTGGTAGCCAAAGAGTGGGGAGGTGGAGAAAGTGCGTAGAGAAGACGCGATCCGGTTGGGATGGGCCGGAATTGGGGTTTCAAAGTTGGCCCAGTTGGAAAGAGATAAGATTACGCAGGAGGAACTGGATCGGATCCGGAAAGAAATCAAGCCGGGAGACCATGTAACCTGGATGGTATACACATTTCCGAAGGAGTATTTGGGCGGCAGCCGGTATCCGGTTGTCAGGAGACGTTTGACAGTGACCGGGTGTTACCGGCATCTGGTCACAGCCAGAGACCGGGTTGGAAGGAGCTATTCCAAAACTTACGTGGAAATGGCGATAGAGGACAGAAGAAAACAAAAATAAGACAGGGAAAGGAGGCGGAGTTTCCGGGAAGATGCGCATCGGCTCCTTTTCACACATGACATACAAAGAATTTTTAACCAGCAAAATAGAGATTGCGAAAGACAGCGGATTTGAAATTTCAGACAGCGAGATCAATCCGGCATTAAAGCCTCATCAGCGGGACGCCGTGAGATGGGCCTTAAAAGGCGGCCGGAGAGCGCTATTTGAGAGTTTTGGACTGGGAAAGACGGTTCAGGAGCTGGAGTTCTGCCATCAGGTAGTCCGGCGGCTGGGCGGTAAGGCGTTGATTGTCTGCCCCCTGGGGGTCCGCCAGGAGTTTATCCGGGACGCGGCGGAGATCCTGGGATATGAGGCGCCGGTTTATGTCCGGACGATGGAAGAGGGAAGAGACACGGAGGGAAAGATCCTCCTGACCAATTATGAGCGCGTGAGGGATGGAGACATCCGTCCGGAATTTTTCATGGCAACGACGCTGGATGAGGCGAGCGTGCTGCGCAGCTTCGGCAGCAAGACCTACCAGACATTCCTGGAGAAATTCCGGGGAGTACCCTATAAGCTGGTGGCTACGGCCACCCCGTCGCCCAACCGGTATAAGGAGCTTATTCACTATGCCGGATACCTGGAGGTAATGGATACCGGCCAGGCCCTGACCCGGTTTTTCCAGCGGGACAGCACAAAGGCCAATAACCTCACCCTTTATCCCAACATGGAGGATGAATTCTGGCTTTGGGTCAGCAGCTGGGCCCTGTTTATCACAAAGCCATCGGATCTGAATCCGGAATACTCCGATGAGGGATATGAGCTGCCGCCGTTAGAGGTGCGCTGGCATGAGCTGCCGATCCATTATGGGGATGCGGTTGAGAAGGACGGCCAGATGGCGCTGTTTGAAGAGGCGGCAGCCGGGCTAAAGGAAGCGGCCAGGGTGAAGCGGGAAAGCATTGACGCCCGGGTGCAGAAAATGCGGGAAATCGTAGAGGAGAGCCCGGAGGATCATTTCATCCTGTGGCATGACCTGGAAGCAGAGCGGGCGGCCATAAAGAAAGCCCTTCCAGAGGCCGTGGACATTTATGGGGCGATGGATCTGGAGGAGCGGGAGCGCCGGGTGATCGCCTTTTCTGAGGGCCGGGTGAAACTGTTTGCCACAAAGAAAGAGTTATCCGGATCCGGATGCAACTTCCAGAGGCACTGCCACCGGGAGATCTTCGTGGGGATTGATTATGAGTTTAACGATTTTATCCAGGCGATCCACCGGTGCTACCGGTTTTTGCAGACGGAGCCGGTGATCATTGACATCATCTACATGGAGAACGAGAAGGAGATCCGGGAGGCGCTGCTGGAAAAGTGGAAAAACCACGACCGGATGGTGGAAAAGATGGTGGAGATCGTCAGGAAATATGGATTATCCACCGCCGGCCTGGAGAAACGACTGGAGCGGAAGATGGGAGTGAAAACGGTGAGGATCAAAGGGCAGCATTATACCGCGGTCAATGATGACTGTGTGGAAGAAGTCAGAAGGATGGAGAGCGACAGCGTGGGACTGATCCACACGTCCATCCCGTTTGGAAACCACTACGAGTACAGCGCAAACTATAACGATTTCGGGCATAACGAGAATACCGAGCGGTTTTTTGAGCAGATGGATTTCCTGACGCCGGAGCTGCTGCGGATATTGAAGCCCGGCCGGGTGGCCGCCATCCATGTCAAAGACCGGGTGCTGTTCGGAAATGCCACCGGGACCGGGATGCCAACCATTGAACCGTTCCATGCCCTGTGCATCGAACATTACATGAAGCACGGGTTCCAGTACTTCGGGATGATTACGGTTGTGACGGATGTGGTGCGGGAGAATAACCAGACCTACCGGCTGGGGTGGAGCGAGCAGTGCAAGGACGGCAGCAAGATGGGAGTCGGCTGCCCGGAATATATTCTGCTGTTTCGGAAGCTGCCCACGGACCGATCCACGGCCTATGCGGATGAGCCGGTAAAGAAGACCAAAGAGGAGTACACCAGGGCACAGTGGCAGATCGATGCACACGGGTACTGGCGCAGCTCCGGAGACCGGCTGGTGAGCAAGGAAGAGCTGGAGAGGATCTCTGTGGACAACCTGCAGGCCGTCTACCGGAAATACAGCCGGGAGCATGTGTACAGCTATGAAGAGCATGTGGAACTGGCCAAAAAGCTGGACCGGGACGGAAGATTGCCGGCCACCTTTATGGTGGTGGCGCCGGGTTCCTGGAATACTCTGGAGGTGTGGGACGACATCAATCGGATGCGGACATTAAACACGACCCAGAGCCGCCGGCGGGCACAGATGCACGTCTGCCCCCTGCAGCTGGACATTGTGGAGCGGATCATCAACCGGTACAGCAACAAGGGGGATCTGGTTCTGGATCCGTTTGGCGGGCTGATGACCGTGCCGATGATGGCGGTAAAGATGGGCCGGGAAGGGTATGGGATCGAGCTGAGCCCGGATTATTTCCGCGATGGGGTCGGGTATCTCCAGGCGGCGGATGAAGAGCGGGAGATGCCGACGCTGTTTGACTTTATCAATGGGACGGCGGAGAGTTGATGAATCGAGTTGATTAATTGATGTATCCAGTTGATTAGTTGATGGATCAGTTGAGGTATGCAAAGGAGGATGAGCGGAATGAAAATGTTGTTTACAAACAACAGCCGAAAGCTTGCAGGACGCCCGCTGCATAGAAAGAAAAATAAAAAGAGACGATGGTACACGAGAAACAAAGCAGATGAAACAATAGATGCATTTTTAGATTATTGTTATGGACGGTGAGTAGATGAGAGAGATACTCTTCAAGGCAAAGCGAACAGACAACGGCGAGTGGGTAGAAGGATATTACATATATCATATCAGAAGGACGATCTGTCCTTTTGGAGACAGCGTAAAGCCAGAAGACGAGCAGCATGTTATCATGCAGGACGGCTTTTCTGATTGGAATATGCCTAGAGATACAGTGTTCTTTAACATTAACCCAGAAACTCTCTGTCAGTATACCGGTTTGAAAGATAAGAACGGAAATCGGATATGGGAGAATGATGTATTACATACTCCATATCGCTCAAAAGATGATTGTATCGTTGTGTGGGACGATGGAAGATTCTGTTTTAAAACTATACATGGGCAGTATAATCAAGACCCAATGACATTATTAAGTTTATGCTGTGTGCAGAAAAACGCGGAAAGACTTAAGGTCATCGGAAATATCTTCGACAACCCGGAATTATTAGGACAGGATGGTGAGTAAATGCACAGAAACAAAGAAGGCTATCTGGATCCCACCGCCGGTGACGCGATCCGGGAGGCGGATCGGCCGCCGGAAGATCTATCTCGGGCCATCCGGCTGATGAAATTCGCGGCGGACTGCCTGGGCTTTGAGGTGGTTGGACGGATCACGTTGCGGGATGCGGAAACCGGGAGAGTGTGGAGGTGAACCGGAGATGCCTCTGAGACGCACAGAAATGCCGTTTCCTGAGACTTTAACGGTATATTTGATAAAGTTATCAATTAAGACATAAAACGGCCTTAAAATGGCAATTTGGAGGTGAGAGCCACGGAGAAACAATTACCATCGAAAAAGTTAGAGGATTTCCTGACATTTGCAAAGGAGTGCAGGGAGACCTACCAGATCTCCTACTCCTGCGTGGGAGATGAGGACAAGCGGCTCCAGGATCTTCTCCATGCGCTGGAGTTCACGGACAACAAGTATGAGATGCACGCGGAGGCCCTGAAGCTGTGGGAGAGCCGGAAGGAGCGCCGGCGGAACAAGGATACCGCCTTGCTGTACTCCAACCTGGCGCAGTATTTCCAGAGCGCGTCTGGGCAGAAGTTCCTGAACGAGCTACGGCAGCTGCTGGGCCGGCAGCGCAAGGAAGAGGAGTATCTGATGGGCCGCAGAGAGTACCGGAAGAGGGCAGAAACATGATGGGAGGTGATGCCAGTGGACAGAGAACTGACAGAAAATGAGAAGAAAAAGTTGTTCTTGAAGTCTTATCTTCGGGACAAGCAGGCTGTGAGAAGGATTGAGGAGCAGCTGGCGGAATTGCGGTTGAGCAAATTGTCTCCGGGGATGAGCATGGGGGATGGAATGCCTCACGGATCTGATATGAGAGATTTGTCTGACTATGCGGCAAAGGTGGACGAGCTGGAACGGGAGCTGATCCAAGCAAGGTATGACAGAATACAGTCATTCCGAAAAGTTCAGGCAGCTATTGAGGAACTGGAGGATGAAACAGAAAAGGATCTGCTTACATATCGGTATCTAAAGGGAATGAAGTGGGAGGAGATCGCGGTTACGATGGGGTACAGTTGGCAACATATTCACAAAATACATGCAGCGGCATTGAAAAACTTAAAGATGCGATAGAATGCGACTATCATTCTATGATATGGTTAAAGTGCAGTGAATGGATGCAGAACCCATTGCGTTATCCTCCTGAGTTGACTCGCTCCGAATTTGATTCGGGGCGAGAATTTTATATCAAGGAGAAAAAGAAATGTTTCCGTATGGATCTACAAGATGGAAAAAGAAAAGACAGCACATTTTGAGGCTGGATGGATATAAGGATGTTCTGGCGGCCAGATACGGAAGAGTGGAAGCAGCTACCATTGTACATCACATTTATCCAGCAGAGCTGTATCCGGAATATGCCTGGTGTGACTGGAATTTGATCAGCGTCAGCATGGGAACCCATAATAAGCTGGAGAATCGAACATCCGGAGAATTAACGGAGGCTGGGCGAAGACTGATGGATAAGATAAAGCCAGGAGAGAATTGGAGAAGAAAGAATGGATGAAATTATCAGAGGGTTAAAGGAACTGAAGGATGCAATTATAGCAAAAGGAATTGCAGACTTAAAGTATGTAGATCTGGTGAACGATCTGATAAAGGCTGCCGAGAAGAAAGAACAGATGGCAGCAGGGATCAGTCAAGGAGATTTCATAGGGATAGAAAGCGTTAGGGAAACGAAGTGCCTTCCTGAAATGGTGGAAGGAATCACGATCAACGCGAATTATGTGGAAATTAATTTTGGCCAGAAAGAAAATGAAAACGGATCCCCCCTGGGTGATGAAAAATAAATTTTAAAAACTTCTAATGGCTGGGGTAAACATTTCCAACTCTAAGCAAAATTTTGATGAAAGGGG
>ERZ1643247.711-NODE-711-length-37303-cov-26.062017_pt1 | contig 37303 bp, 25 predicted proteins | sample MGYA00579264_ERZ1643247 | MGnify/ENA primary metagenome ERZ1643247 (study PRJEB29033, sample SAMEA4952262) | chicken gut metagenome | biome: Broiler Chicken; feature: Gastrointestinal Tract; material: Caecum | place: Ireland | collected 2018 | study: Broiler... | reverse complement strand
CGTGATGGAGGTCATGAACATCATCGGCGACATCGAGGGCAAAAAGTGCCTGATGGTGGACGACATGATCGACACGGCAGGCACCATCTGCCAGGGCGCGCAGGCGCTGATGGACCACGGCGCCAAAGAGGTGTACGCGGGCTGCACGCACGCGGTGTTCAGCGGCCCCGCCATGGAGCGGCTGGAACGGGCGCCCATCAAGGAGCTGGCGGTGCTCGACACCATCTGCCTCCCGCCCGAAAAGATGCTGGACAAGATCAAGGTCATCTCGGTGGCAGACATCTTTGCCGCCGCCATCGAGAACGTCTACCTCGATAAGCCCATGTCGAAGATCTACGACTGAGCGATCGGCGCGAAAGAAGTACGAAAACAGCGATCAGCGTTTATGCCGCGTTTTTATAACGCGGCGTTCGCACGTTTACAATACAGAAATTTTCCCGGTCAAGCCAAAGCAAAAGCGTCTGTTTGGCTTGGCCGGGCAAACGGGTCAACGCTATGTATCTTATCGTGGGGCTGGGCAACCCCGAAAAAAAATACGAGACCACCTTCCACAACATGGGCTTCCTCGCCGTGGGCGAGGCCGCCGACAAGCTGGGGGTGAAGTTCAAAAAAAAGGAATGCGAGGCGTCGGTGGCGGAAGCCTTCCTCGGCGGCGAAAAGGTCATCCTCGCCCGCCCCGTCACCTATATGAACGCCAGCGGCAGGGCGGTCAAGCAGCTGATGGCAAAGTATAAGGTGCCGCCCGAACGGCTGCTCGTCATCTACGACGATTTCGACCTCCCCAAGGGCAAGCTGCGCATCCGCGCCTTCGGCAGCGCCGGCACGCATAACGGCATGCGCAGCATCATCGGCGAGATCGGCACGCAGCAGTTCCCGCGCATCCGCATCGGCATCAAAGACCCCGCCGTCGATATCCCCATCATCAACTATGTGCTCGCCGACATCCGCAAAGAGGACTATCCGCTGTTCGGCGCGGCGTGTTCCGCCGCGGCGGACGCCGCCATTGCCTTTGCCCGCGGCGAAGACATCGAACATGTGATGAGCGCCTATAACCAGAACTGACGCCGCGCTCTTCCGCGCCGGCATTTCCGGCAACTGGCTGTTTTGCGCCCGCGCATTTCCGCGCCGGATTTTTCGGCGCTTCCGTCGTTTTTGTGCCCGCGCATATGCGGCGGGAACGAATGCCCGCGGCGCGTTTTCCGCACGGCGGGCGAAGGGGAGGCATCCATGCCCCGCGATTTTTTCCATGCTCATAACTTAGGGGGCGACTATCTCGCCCTGTCCGAAACTGTCCGCCTCGGCACGCCGACGGCGGTTTTTGGCGTTGCCGAGCCGCACCGCGCCCTCATCGCCGCCTCCTGCCTGCCCGGGCGCATCGTGTATGTGACCGACAACGCCCAGTCCGCTGCGCGCATGGCGGCGGAGATCGCCGGCTTTGCGGGCGAAGAGCCCGCCCTTCTCTGCGCCAAAGACGAGGTGCTGCTGTATAAAGACGCCCTCTCCAAAGACGCGCTCTTCCGCCGCATGACGGCGCTCGCGCGCATGCAGGCGGGGGTGCGCATCGCCGTGTGCGATATCGAAAGCCTCATGCAGCTGTTCCCGCGCCGCGTTCCCGTTTTGGAATTGAAGGAAGGGGAAGAGGTCGACTTTGCCTCTCTCCCCGCACGGCTGGTGCGCATGGGGTATGTGCGCACGGCGAGCGTAGACGCCAAGGGCAACTTCGCCCTGCGCGGAGACATCCTCGACATCTTCCCCGTCAACGAAGACGACCCCGTGCGCGTCGATTTTTTCGGCGACACGGTGGAAAAGATCAAGCCGTATAACTTCGTCACCGGCGAGCGGCTGCCTCTGCGCCCCGCCCTCTCCGTGGTGGCGGCGACGGACGTGTTCATCGAAGAGGAAGAGATCCCCGCCCTCAAAGACGCGATGGGGGCGGAGCTGGACGCCTGGAAGGACCCCGCCGCATACGACCGCGCCCGCGCCATCGCCGGCGACATCGGCGCCAAGCTGGACGCGGGGACAGCCTTCGGGGGCGCTTCCTACCTCATGCCTCTCCTCAAAAACGCCGCCGACTTCAAGAGCTTCATCGGCGACGCCCTGTATGTGTTCGACGAGTGCAAGCTCATCCGCGACCGCGTGGAGGCGCTGTATAAAGAGCACGAAGAGCGCTTTTCGCTTTTGCACCGCGGCGGCGAGGCGTTCTCCTTCGGGCGCGACCAGCTTCTCGGCAAAGAAGAGCTGTGGGCGCTTTTGGGGAGCGTGCGGGCGGCGGCGCTGCAGGCGTTCGCCTCCGCCACCTATTTCTTCAAACCCCTGCAGATATTCAACCTGCACGCCACGCCCGTGGGCAGGTACCTCAACGGGCTGATGAATTTGGTCACCGACGTCAGGAGCTGGCGTTCGAACGGCTACCGGGTGATGATCTGGTGCGGCAGCGAGAGCCGCGCCCAAAAGCTGCGTGATCTGTTCGCGGACGAATACATCCCCGTCGAGCCCTGCCCGCAGGGGTTGGAACAGCTGCGCGGCGTCACCATCCTCGCCGAAGAGCTGGAGCACGGCATCATCCTGCACGAACAAAAGCTCGCCGTCGTCGGCACGGGCGACCTGTACACCAAGGCGGTGGTCAAAAAGCGCATCCGTCGCCGCCGCAACGACATGTTCACCTCGCCCGAAGTGGGCGACTATGCCGTGCACGAGACGCACGGCGTCGGCCGTATCACCGGCACCAAGATGATCGAGACGACGGACGGCACCAAGGAGTACATCGCCCTCGAATACCGCGGGGGAGACGTGCTGTATGTGCCCGTCGAGCAGATGGATATCCTCTCCCGTTATATGGGGGAAGAAAAGCCTTCCCTCTCCAAGATCGGCGGGGCGGAGTTTGAAAAGGTCAAGCAGCGGGTGCGCGCCTCGCTGAAGGCGATGGCGTTCGACCTGAAAAAGCTGTACGCCGAGCGGGCGGAAAAGCGCGGCTTTGAATTTCAGCCGTACGACGAGCTGATGGCGGAGTTCGCGGCGGGGTTCGACTACGAAGAGACGCCCGACCAGCTCTCGTCCATCGCCGAGATCACGGCGGACATGTGTTCCAAAAAGGTGATGGACAGGCTGCTGTGCGGCGACGTCGGCTACGGCAAGACGGAAGTCGCCTTCCGCGCCGCCTACCTGTGCGCCCTCAACGGCAAACAGGCGGCGCTCATGTGCCCCAACACCATCCTCTGCCAGCAGCACTTTGAGACGGCGAAAAAGCGCTTTGCCGATTTCGGCGTCAACGTAGAGGCGCTCAACCGCTTCAGATCGCCGCGCGAGCAGGACAAGATCCTCGCCCGCCTGGCAAGGGGAGAGATCGACCTCATCGTCGGCACCCACCGCCTGCTCTCTTCCGACGTCAAGTTCCGCGATCTGGGGCTTCTTATTCTGGATGAAGAACAGCGCTTCGGCGTCGAACATAAAGAAAAGATCAAGAACATGAAGACGGACGTAGACTGCCTGACCATGACGGCGACGCCCATCCCGCGCACCCTGCACATGTCCCTTTCCGGCATCCGCGACATCAGCACCATCGAGACGCCGCCCACCAACCGCCTGCCCGTGCAGACGTATGTGGTGGAGGAGACGGAAACGCTCATCCGCGACGCCTGCGTGCGCGAGCTGGCGCGGGGCGGGCAGGTGTTCGTGCTGTACAACCGCGTGGAGAGCATCTATTCCTTCGCCGCCAAGCTGGAACAGATCGTGCCCGAGGGCAAGATCTGCGTGGCGCACGGGCGGATGGACAAGGCGGTGCTGGAAAACGGCATCCTCGGCTTTTACAGGGGAGAGACCAACATCCTCGTCTCTACCACCATCATCGAAAACGGCATCGACCTGCCCAAGGCCAACACCCTCATCGTCATCGACGCCGACCGCCTCGGCATCTCGCAGCTGTACCAGCTGCGGGGGAGAGTGGGGCGCGGCTCGGTGCTGGCGCACGCCTATTTCACCTTCAAGCCCGAAAAGGTGATGACGGAGACGGCGGCAAAGCGGCTGCAGGCGATCATGGAGTTTACGGAACTGGGCTCCGGCTTCAAAATTGCCATGCGCGATCTGGAGATCCGCGGCGCCGGCAGCGTTTTGGGGCGGGAGCAGCACGGGCATATGGATAAAGTCGGCTACGAGCTGTACGCAAAACTTTTGAAAGAGGAGCTGACGGGCGAAGAGCAGACGGTGGCGGAGCTGGACATCAAGGCGGACGCCTACATCCCCGAGTCGTACATCGAGGCGAGCGCCTCACGGCTGGACTGCTACAAGCAGATCGCCGAGATCCGCACCGTCGCCGACTACCGCCGCGTCTGCCTGTCGATGGAAGAAATTTACGGCAAGGTGCCGCCGGAAGTGCTCAACCTTCTGGTCATCGCCGTGTTGAAGGCGTACGCCGCCAAGTTCAACATCCGCAAGATCGCCGTCTCCGCCAAGGGCGGCAGGGCAGAGCTTTCTTCCCTGCAAAGCCTTGCGGACCCGCGCCTGCGCGCCGCGCTGGACAAATACGGCTCCCTCGTGCGGCTGGATATGTCCAAGACGCCCGCCCTCGAGTTTGCGGGCGGCAAAGACGCGCAGAAGGTCATGCTGGAAATGACGAAATTCCTCAAATACGCCGAAAACGCGGCGGCTGCTTAGGCGGCGGGTAATTTTTCATGATTTTAACGTGTTTTTCATAAAAATACGTTTGCTTTTCTTGCGTAAATAATATATAATTAGTTATATTGCGATTCTAACAAGGAACTTTGAACGATTCGATTATGAAGAAGAAAATCATCAAATTGGTCAGTGTCCTGTTGGCGGTCGCCTTTTCGCTCGGCCTGATGGCCGGCTGCGAACTCGTGGCTACCGATAACAGGAAGGATATGGAACAGGTGATCGCCGAAGTCAACGTCGGCAGCGACGCGGAGGCTCTGTCCGCCGCGTTTGAAACGATGGGCGCTTCCGTCAGCGGCGAGGTGTCTTCCTCCATCGACGACATCCTCTCCACCGACGAGATCTACAAGCGCGACCTCATCGCCTACTTCATCACCTACGGCTACAGCTACGTTTCGGCGGGCTATTCGTATGCAGATACCTTCGAACTGCTGCTCGATGCGCTGGCAGACCGCAAGATGGTGTCGCAGTTCGCGACGCTGTATTATTTGAGCGAGGGCGAAGTGGTCGTCGACCGCGACAACATCGGCTCTTCCGCCGGCTATACCGAAGTTGCCGGCACCGACGGGCTGCGCATGAACAAAGAGGTCAGCCTCAGCGGCTACCTGTCGGCGATCTCGGCAGAGGATCCCACGGAGGCCGCCAACGCGGGCTTCGAGTATCTCCTCACCGAAGAAGAGATCAACTACGCCGAATATATCGTCCGCATGTCCATCAACCAGACCATCGATTCCTATGAAGAGAGCATCATCTCTTCGCAGACGGAAGACGAGACCACCGATTCTTCTTCCGACCGCACCACACCCACGGGCGCGAATTCGATGACGGAGACCTATTATCCTTCCCGCACCGAAAACGGGCAGAAGGTCATCGATTACGACGTATATACCGGCTTCAACAGCGTCACCGAATGCGGCGAATACGAGCCCTTGGAAGGCTCCACCGTGTACACCCGCACCTGGGCGTATGCGCGCTTTATCAACTCGCTGCGCTCCAACTACCTCATCGAAGAGGACGAGCGCGACGTGACCGACGTGCACACCCTTTCCTATTACGCCGTCGAGCGCAGGACGCAGCTCGAACAGCAGCTGATCTCCAAGTTCTCCGCCACGCTCAGCCTCAACATGACGGACGCGATGCAGGAAGAGGCGCTCGAATACGCCTACGACACCGAGCTTCGCCAGCAGCAGGTCACCTCGCAGAGCGACTTCGTCTCTACGATGGACGACGTATCCGATACTTCTTTCATCCTCTATTCCCCCGAAAACAGGACGTACGGCTTCGTATATAACATCTTGCTCCCGTTCAGCGCCGACCAGAGCCTTGTGCTGGACGAGGTGAGCACCCGCTACGGCGAGGGCACCAAGGAATACCTCGCGGCGCGCCAGAGCGATAAAGAGCTGTTCTACAGCATCGAGGCGACCGACCAGCGTTCTTCCTGGTTCAACGGCGCCACCGATTACAGCTTCAGCGCCGAAGAAGAGGACTACAGCGACTATTACACCGCAGGCGGCAGCGACTACCTGTTCTTCCGCGACAGCTATATCACCTCCGGCGAGGGCATCGACCGCTACGCGGGCATGTATCCCTACAACGGCAAGGTGGAAGAGCGTGAAGACGGCACCTATCGTCTGACCGCGAACAAGCTGCGCATCGACGACTTCATCGACGAGATGGAAAGCTACATCGGCTTCGTCGTCGGTTCGGATGCGGCAAGCGGCGGCTACTACGCCGGCAACGGCCGCTGGGATGCGGCGAGCGGCGATGCGTATTACAACGTCACCCCCGCAGACTTCCTCGATGAAGACAACGCCATCGATTACAGCGCTTCCGTCTATTATAAGGGCAGCGTCGCGGGCGTCGCGAATGTTCCCGCTTCCGACTATCTGACCAAAGACAGCGTTTCCTACAAGGCGCTCTCCGCCTTCAACGAGCTGATGTTCGCCTATACCACCGACACGGCCTGCCTGAACACCTACTTCGGCTATTCCATCGATTCCATCGAGACGGCCACCTCGTATGTGGCGGAATTCGAATACGCCGCGCAGGACATCATCACCAACGGCGGCGCCGGTTCGTACGCGGTGGTGGCCACCGATTACGGCTGGCATATCATCTACGTCAGCTTCGTCTACACGGGCGGCACGACGTATGACGGCGGGTTCGACTACGCCCTGCGCACGCAGGAAGGCACCTTCTCGTACTACTACTATCAGGCGAAGAAGGGCGAAGTGGTCAGCGACTACGTCAGCGACCGCCAGAGCGAACTTCTGACCATGCTGGAAACGGAAGGCGCGGTCGTCAAGCACGAAGACAGGTATGCAGACCTGCTGGCGCTGGCGTCTGCACAGGGATAACAATTTGAGCGTCTGCCCGCACCGCACGGTGCGGGCATTTTTTGCGCCCATGGCGATCTCCGTGCCGCGCTCGCTCCTGCACGGCGGAGGCTTTTCGCGCCCATGGCAAGCCCCGCACCGCGTTCGCTCCCGCACGGCGGAGGCTTTTTGCGCCCATGGCGATCTCTGTGCCGCGGCGGGTATTGCACGGCGGGCATTTTCGTGCTTTTAGCAGTCTTTGCGCTGCGGCGGGTATTGCGCGGCTGGGGGCATTTTTGCGCCGCGGCAAAGAAGTTTTGCAAATCGTTTTCCTTTTGCGGCGATTTGTGTTATAATAGGAAAAACGGAAAAAATGCAAGGCGGGCGAGCGCCTGCCGCGAGGAGGATACAGTCAGATGGAAAACAACAAGCGCCCCGATGATATGGCGCGCATTCAGACGCAGGAACAGGCAGAACGCTTCATCGCCGAACAGGTAGAGGCGGTCAAGGCGCAGGTAGGCGGCAAAAAGGTGCTGCTGGCGCTCTCCGGCGGGGTCGATTCGTCCGTGGTGGCGGCGCTGCTGATCAAGGCGATCGGCAAAAACCTCGTCTGCGTGCACGTCAATCACGGCCTGCTGCGCAAAGGCGAGCCCGAACAGGTAGTGGAGGTGTTCCGCGATCAGATGAACGCCAACCTCGTCTACGTCGACGCGGTAGACCGCTTTTTGGATAAGCTGGCGGGCGTCGCCGAGCCGGAGCGCAAGCGCAAGATCATCGGCGCCGAGTTCATCCGCGTGTTCGAAGAGGAAGCCCGCAAGCAGGACGGCATCGAGTTTTTGGCGCAGGGCACCATCTATCCCGACATCTTGGAAAGCGGCCCCGTCAAGGCGCACCACAACGTCGGCGGCCTGCCCGACGACCTCAAATTCGAACTGGTCGAACCGCTGAAATTTTTGTATAAAGACGAAGTGCGCGTGGTCGGCAAGGCGCTCGGCCTGCCCGACTCCATGGTCTACCGCCAGCCCTTCCCCGGCCCCGGCCTGGGCGTGCGCTGCCTGGGTGCCATCACCCGCGAGCGCCTCGAGTGCGTGCGCGAGTCGGACGCCATCCTGCGCGAAGAATTCGCCAAAAACGGGCTGGAAGGCAAGGTGTGGCAGTACTTCACCGTCGTGCCCGACTTCAAGTCCGTGGGCGTGAAAGGGGGGCTGCGCACCTTTGAATATCCCGTCATCATCCGTGCCGTCAACACCAAAGACGCCATGACCGCCACGGTGGAAGATATTCCCTTCGCCCTTTTGCAGCACATCACGGACCGCATCACCAAAGAGGTGGCGGGCGTCAACCGCGTGCTGTACGATCTCACCCCCAAGCCCTGCGGCACCATCGAGTGGGAGTAAGCGGCGTCTGCGTACAAAAATACTTTCCTTAAAAATAAATCATCGGACAAAATAAAATATTTTTGTCAATTTGAAAATACCTTTGCAAAATTTGCGCAAAGGTATTTCTTTTTTTTGAAATATATGGTATACTAAATTGATGGCTTTTTACCCTGCGGCGAGCAGGAAAAGTTAGAATGATAAGGCGGTGCGCTATGACCATAGAAGAAATGAGGGAATTGATCAAGAGCCATAAACAGCCGGATAAGCAGTTCTTTTTGGACCTGTTGGACGAAGACAAGCAGCGCGCCTTCGAGCAGCAGCGCGTGCAGGCGGTGATGGCGCTTTTGAAGGTCTATTATATCGATAAGCTCAAGCGCAAGATCAAAGAGTCCGCCGCAGAGGCGGCGCGGCTGCGCGCGGAAGATTTTTCGGCGGAAAATTACCGCGCCGTCATCGGCTGCAACGCCGAGATCCGCCGCCGCCGCGAAGAGATCGAGGGCTACAAGGGCTTTTTCGTCGAGCCGTATTTCGCCCGCATGGACCTGTTCGACGACAAAGAGGGCTACAACAGCTATTACATCGGCAAAAAGGGAGACATCAATTTAGAGATCGTAGACTGGCGTGCGCCGCTGGCGCGCAAGTACTACCAAAAGAGCCAGATCCTGTTTTCCATCAACGACTATCACTACAAGCAGATCCTGCGCCGGGCGCTGCGCACCCAAAACGGCAGGCTCATCGACTTCAAAAACGAACATCTCAGCCTGCGCGACTATCTGACCAAGGAAGAGATCGCGGGCAGGGATGAAGAGATCATCTTCGACCCGTACTTAAAAGAGATCCTGCGCTCGCGCAAAGAGCAGTCCGAGATCTCAGACATCATCGAGACCATTCAGGAAAAGCAGTACGACATCATCACCCGCCCCGAGCGCGAAAGTTTTGTGCTGCAGGGCTGCGCGGGCAGCGGCAAGACGATGATCATGCTCCACCGCCTGAGCTTCCTCATGTACAACAACGAGAGCTTAAAGCCCTCCGACGTGCTCGTTCTGACCCCCAGCGACTCCTTCAACGCCTTCATCGACGAGCTGTCGCAGGTATTGGAGCTGGAAAAGGTCAAGACCAAAAAGATAGACGAATACTTTTTGCAGCTTTTGCAGAACGAGGGCATCGATATCGCCGCGGCGATAGACGATTCCATCCCCGTCCCGCAGGCGTACCTCGAATATATCTATTCGGAAAAATTTTACGCCGACGTGGAAAAGAAGCTCGGCAAAATTTACGACGGCATCCTCGGCATGTTTTTGGGGGAAGAATGCCGCGGCGTGGCGGAGGCGTGCGCGGCGGACTGCCGCAGGCAGCTGGAGCTGTTCTCCGTCATCAAAAACGCGGGCCAGCGGCTGCGCCGCGCCGTTCTGGGCGAGATCAAAGAAAAGCCGGAAGGGGGGCTGTATTACACCAAGCCCTTCCGCAGCCTCATGAACGAGGTGACCGCAGCCGAAGAGTTCCTCACCTCCGACCTGCACGGCGAGCGCATCCGCAACCAGAGCTTTTTCTACGGCAGGCTGCTCTCCTTTTACCGCGCGGGCACCTACATTTCGCACATGCACGCGCATGTCTCGGCACAGGCGCTGGAAGACATCGCCGCCCTCAAAGAGGTGCTCGCCAAAGAGATCCTCGATCTGCGCCGCTATAAGATCGTGCGCGGGGGCGTGGAGACGGAGACCTACCCCGAGCGCATCCGCCACCGCGAGCAGCTGATGGCGGAGGCGGACAAGGCCGCTGGCATCGTGCGCGAGATCTCCGCCGCCTTCGAGCGCTTCTGCGAGCTGTTTGAGGCGCTGCGCGGCAATCAAGACTTCGTGCGCATCGGCAAGTGCGGCACCCACATCGAGCTGTGCCGCTACCTGTACCGCGAAACGGTGCGGCGGGTCAAGAACAAATTCGGCATCGGCAAGGGTTTGCTGCGCAGCGACCCGTACGCCCTCTGCCTGCTGTTCGGCGTGCTCGGCACCCGCCTGCAGCCGCGCTACGGGCTGGTGTTCATCGACGAAGGGCAGGATATCTCCGCCAACGAATACCGCCTGCTGCGGCAGATGAACGAAGACGCCGCCTTCAATATCTACGGCGACCTCGCCCAGAACATCACCCGCTTCCGCGGCCTCACCGATTGGGATAAGGTGGCGGCGGGGGAAGTGTTCACCCTCGAACAGAACTACCGCAACACCAACCAGATCGTCTCCTTTGTGGCGAAAGAGCTTGCCATCGATATGCAGCCCATCGGCTTTGACGGGCCGGAGGTGGCGCACATCGGCGTGCGCGGCGTCAACGCCTTCTTCCGCGATAAAAAGGGCTTGAAGGCGGTCATCGTCTCCGAAGGGGAGCTGGAGACCTACCGCCGCAAGAGCTATAACGTATTGCGCGATACGGGCAGGCTGTCCAAGACCAAGATCAATCTGATGACCGTGTACGAGTCGAAGGGATTGGAATTTACCTGCGTCGCCGTCGCCGATGCGCGCATGACCAGGCAGGAAAAATACATTGCATACACGCGCGCGCTCAAAGAGCTCGCCGTCATCGGAGGTGAACGCCGTGATTGACCGCTTTTTATTGGATGCCGACGAGACCATCCTCGATTTTGTCCGCTCTTCCCGCGAGTCCTTCGCCTACGCCATGGCGCAGGCGGGGGTGCCCGAACTGGGCGGAGACTATCCGCGCTTCAAATCGATCAACGACGAGCTGTGGCGCGCCTACGAGCGGGGCGAAGTGACCAAGCCGCAGCTCATGCGCGAGCGCTTCGCCCGCTTTTTTGCGCAGGCGGGGAAGGCGGGGCAGGACGCGGAAGAAGTCAACGCCGTCTACTTTCGCACCCTCTGCCGCACGGGCTACCTGCTTCCCGGCGCGCGCGGGTTCATCGAAGCGCTTTCCCGCCGCGGCAGGGTGTACCTGATCACCAACGGCACGAGCGCGGCGCAGTACGGGCGGCTGGAAGCCGTCGGCCTGCGCGAGGCCTTTGCCGGCATCTTCGTCTCCGACGAGGTCGGCTTTGCCAAGCCGGACAAGCGCTTTTTCGATATCGTTTTGAAAAAAGCGGGCGCAGACCCTTCGCAGTGCGCCGTCATCGGCGATTCGCTCACCTCCGATATGGCGGGGGCGAAGAACGCCGGTATCGTCGGCATCTGGTACAACGCGCGCGGGCAGGCGGGGGCGGAAGGCTTCGACTATGCCGCCCGCAGCTACGAAGAAGTGCTCGCCGTCGTCGATTCCCTGCGCGGCGTATAGAGGCAGGGGCGATCCTCTGAAGTTTGCCGCCCGTCGATCTCTTACGCCGCGCATAAAAGGAAGGCAAAAAGGCAATAAACAGATCAGGGCTCATCCCGCCCCGCCGCATGGCGGGGCGTTTTCGTTTGGCGCGCCCCTGCGGATGCGCGTTCCGCCGCGTGCGTGCAGGGGCTTTCTCGGGCGGGCGCTTTATTTCGGGCGGCTTTCGGCTGCGCGGAAAATATCTCGGCGCAATTTTCCCGAATGCTTGCACTATGGCAGATTTTGGTGTATAATAAAGAAGAAATTATCATCATTTGAACGAATTTTTCAATTTTGCGGCGTTTTCGGCGCCGCAGCGCGGAGGTGAACGATGGCAAAGCGTGCACGCAAGGCACAGAGAGAAAAAATATCGCTGAAGATGCAGCTGCGGCATTACTACGGCTATGCGGAGTATTACGGCGGCGCGTCGCCGTTCACGAGCCTGCAGCTGATCAACGGCGGGGCAGAGGCAGCGGAAGATATCGACGTCGTCATCGAAGGGGAAGGCGGCTTCCTGCTTCCCTTTTCCCGCCATTTCGACGAGCTTCCCTTTGAAAGCGCCGCCGAGATCGCGGCGGCGGACATCGCCTCGCCGCTGTACCTTGCCGAACTCGCCCAAACGCAGGTGGTACAAGTGTGCGTGCGGGCGCTGCGGGGAAAGGAGACGCTCGCCGAAGAGAAGGGAGAGGTGACGCTGCTCCCCTTAGACATGTGGTGCGGCCGCAGCGGCAGCGCCGAACAACTGGCGTGTTTTGTCCGTCCCCGCCTTGCCGACTGCCTGCGCATCCTCGAAGAGGCGCGCGCGCAGTTGAATAAGTGGGAGATCTCCTGCGAGTGGAACGGCTATGCCGAAGGGGACAAGAACAAGATCCGCAAGATGGCGGCGGCGGTCTTTGCCGCAGTCAAAAAGGCAGCCATTTCCAAAGCGGGCGACTCGTGCGACTACGCCGAACCCGTTCCCGTGGCGCGGGCGGGCAAACTGCTCAAAGAAAAGTGCGCCTCCGCGCTGGAACTGGCGCTGTTTTTTGCCGCCTGCTTTGAAAGCGCGGGCCTGCATCCCGTACTGGCGCTGGGCGAAAAGAGCGTCGCCTGCGGCGTGTGGCTGTACGACAACTGCTTTGCCGACGGCGCAAGCGACGATATCTCCCTGCTGTCGCAGTATATCTCCGAGGGCATCAACAACATCGCCATGTTCGACGTGGAAGACGCCTTCGCCGGCAAAAACGCCAATTACACCGCCGCCGAAAAGCACTTTGCCCGCAAATGCGCCGAAGAGTGCTACGACACCGTCATCGACGTCCGCCGCTGCCGCCTGGCGCGCGTCCGCCCGCTGCCCCTCAAAGTGAAGGGGGAGCGCGGGGCGGAGCTCTTGAGCGAGGAAGATACCGACCTCACCGCCGCCCCCGCCGACATCGCCGCCGGCAAAACGCTGGCGGTGGATACAAAGATGACGCGCAACAAGCAGTGGGAGCGCCGCCTGCTCGATCTGTCCCTCAAAAACGCGCTTTTGAATTTCCGCCCCGAAAAATACGCCCTGCACGCCGTCTCCTGTGACGTCAACCAGACGTTCGACGCCGTCGCCGCAGGAGACGAGCTGGCCCTTCTTGAAAGCACGGCAGACCTGCGCGCGGCGCTGCCGCAGGATGTGTATTTCCCGCGGCCGTCAAAGCCGGCCGCCGCGGCGGAGCTCGTGGCGCTGGAGTTGAAAAACAAGCGGCTTCGCACCTTTGCCGGCAAAGAAAAGGTGGCGGAGGTGCTGCGCTACCTGCAAAAAAAGGCGAAGACGGCGGAAGAGGAGGCGGGCGCCGACGTGCTGTTTCTGGCCTTCGGCTTTTTGAAGTGGTTCACCTCCGACGACGCGCGCGAGCCCAAGTACGCGCCCCTCATCCTCCAGCCCGTGCGCCTGGTGCGCAGCCGCGGCGGCAAGGGGCTGTCCGTTATAGCCGCGGGCGAGGTGCAGTTCAACAACACGCTGCTGGAATTTTTGATGCGCGAATTCAAGATCGACATCCGCGGCTTAGACAATATCGGCGGGGCGCTGCGCCCTTCCGAGGTGCTGGCCATGGTGCGGGCGGCGATCCTGAACATGAAGCGCTGGGAGGTGAGCGAAGAGGTCTATCTGGCGCAGTTCTCCTTCGCCCGCTACGCCATGTGGAACGACGTGCGCAAGAACATCGACGCCTTTGCCAAAAACCCCGTCATCCGCTCGCTGCTGGATAACCGCCTGCAGCTGGAAAACGCCGTGTTTGAAAACAAGGCGGAAGACGAGCACGCCCCCGCAGAGATCGTCAGCCCGTTGCCTGCCGACAGCTCGCAGTTTGCCGCCGTCGCCGAGGCGGTGGCGGGGGCGACCTTCGTCCTGCACGGACCGCCCGGCACGGGCAAGAGCCAGACCATCACCAATATCATCGCCAACTGCCTTCTGGCGGACAAGCGGGTGTTGTTCGTGGCGGAAAAGCAGGCGGCGCTGTCCGTGGTCAAAAAGAGGCTGGACGGCATCGGCATCGGCGATTTCTGCTTGGAACTGCATTCGGGCAAGGCGGATAAGCAGGAACTTTTGAAAAAGATGGACGAGACGCTTTCCCTCTCCGCCGAAAAAGACAGCTCTGCCTTTTTGGCCAAGGCGGAACAGATCGCGCGGCTGCGCGCCGCCCTCAATGCACCCGTCGAGGCGCTGCACCGCAAGCGCCGCCTGGGCGTTTCGCTGTACGAGGCCATCCTCGTCTACGAAAAGAACAAAGACGCGCCGGACGTTCTGGACATCGAAAGCACCTTCTACGACCGCCTGACCAAAGAGAATCTGGAGCGGTACGAGGGGATGGTGGCGGAAGCCGCGGCGGCGGTGGAGCAGTGCGGCGGCGTGCGCCGCTCGCCGTTTGAAAACGTCAACCTGCGCAAGTTCGACGCCTCCGTGCGCGAGCGCGTGTTTACGGCCGCGCAGGCGATGTTGGCAGAGATCCGCCACCTGCAAAACTTTTTGCAGCTGTTTTTGGGGTTTTACCGCCAGAAGATCAGCACCTTCACCCCCGCCAAGCTGCGGGCATTGGAACAGCTGCTCGAGATATTGCGCAGCGGCGAGGCAGACAAATATTACCGCTGTGAAAGCGAGGCGCAGTTCCATGCCTTTTTCAACGCCGACCGCCGCCTGAACGAGGAGCTTAGCGAATACGGGGCGCTCTTCCGCACCCTCGTCGATATCGACTGCGACCCCGCCGCCCTCGAACAGGAGCTGGAAAACTATGCCGCAAACCCGCAGAGCTCGCGGCTTTTGAGTTCCGTCGCCAAGCGCCTGCGCCGCGCCGCCGCCGAAAAGCTGCCGGAAGGGGAAGAATACAAGTATATTTCCCTCCTCGCGAACATCTACCGCGACCTGCAGCTTCTGCGCGAGAACACGTCTTTGTCCGAAAACTTTTCCGACCGCGCCGGGCGCATCGTCTTGAGCCGCCGCAGCGAGTTTATGGAGGGGATGAACGGCCTGCAGGAGCTGGCGGGGCAGCTGTTTATGGACTACAATGCCGACAGCTTCAACGGCAGGTGCGTGCAGTCGGCAAACGGCGATTACGCCGGCAGCGTCCTGAACGGCCTGCAGCGCGCCATCGCCTGCTTTGAAAGCTGCCGCAAGGAGTTCTGCGCCGTCATTTCCGCCGTCGAAGAGGACTTTGCCGACGAAGACCTCCTCGCCTATTTTCGCGCCAAGGCGTCGGCGCTCATCGACAATATCGACATGCTGGGCGCCTGGTGCGTGTACAAAGACGCCGTCGCCCGCCTCGACGAAGAGGGGCTTGTGTTCATCGGCAAGGCGCTGCGCGAAGGCGCGCTGGACGGCGAAACGCTGCTGCCCGGCTTCCGCAAGAACATCTATCTCAACTTTATCCGCACCAACCTCGCTTCCGACCCCGTGCTCGGCAGCTTTTCGGGGGCGGTATTGGAAGAGAAGATCGAGCAGTTCCGCCTCATCGACGAGGAGTTTACCCGCCTTTCCAAAGAGCACATCCGCAATACCCTCATCGGGCGGCTTCCCTCCGCTTCCGAAGAGGGCCCGCTGGCGCTGGAGATATTCAATTTCCGAAGGATCATGAAGGGCAACCTGCGCGGCATGACCCTCAAAGATTTCTTTGCCGAAGTGCCCGGCCTGTTTGCCAAAGTCGCGCCCTGCCTGCTGATGAGCCCCATCACGGTCGCGCGCTACCTGCAGGCGGAGCCCGACCTGTTCGACCTCGTGGTGTTCGACGAGGCGTCGCAGCTGCCCACCTGCGAGGCTGTGGGGGCGCTGGCGCGGGCAAAGAGCGCCGTCATCGTCGGCGACCCCAAGCAGCTGCCGCCCACTTCCTTCTTCAGTTCCGGCTATGTGGACGAAGAAAACCTCGACACGGAGGACTTGGAGAGCATCTTAGACGACTGCCTCGCCCTCAGCATCCCCGAAAAGCACCTCAACTGGCATTACCGCAGCAAGCACGAGAGTCTGATCGCCTTCTCCAACATCATGTACTACGGCAACAGGCTGTGCACCTTCCCCTCGCCCGACGCTTTAGAGAGCCATGTGCGCCTCGTCCTCTGCGACGGCGTGTATGACAGGGGCTTTACCAAGCGCAACAAGGCGGAAGCGGAGGCGCTGGTTTCCGAAGTGGTGCGAAGGCTCTCCGACCCTAAGCTCTCCCGCGCCAGCATCGGCGTGGTGACCTTCAGCACCGCCCAGCAAGACTACATCGAGCGGCGCCTGTCCGAAGCGCTTTCCAAGCGCAGGCTGGAAGAGGCCGCCTACGAGCGCGAAGAGCCGCTGTTCGTCAAAAACCTCGAAAACGTGCAGGGGGACGAGCGAGACGTCATCCTCTTCTCCGTCTGCTACGGGCCGGACAGCAGTGGGCGCGTCGCCCTCAACTTCGGCCCCCTCAACCAAGCGGGCGGCTGGCGCCGTCTGAACGTCGCCGTATCCCGCGCCCGCGAAGAGATGCTCGTCTTTTCCTCGATGACCTCTTCCATGATCGATCTGACCAAGACCAACAGCCGCGGCGTGGCGGGGCTGAAGGCGTTCCTCGAATTTGCTGAAAAGGGCAAGACCTCGCTCGCCATCGACGCGGGCGAGCTGCAGGCGGGGCGCGATGGCATCGGCAAATATATCGCCCGCGAGCTGGAGAGCTACGGCTACGACTGCCGCGCCGGCCTGGGCGTATCCGAATTCAAGATCGACTGCGCCGTGCTCGACCCGCGCGACCCTAAGCGCTTCATCCTCGCCGTGCTGTGCGACGGCGCCGCGGCTGCCCGCTCTTCCTGCAAAGACAGGAACATCTTGCAGGTGCAGACGCTCAAGCGCAACAACTGGAACGTCATGCGCGTGTTCACCGTCAACTTCTTCAATAACCCCAAGCGCGAAGTCAAGCGCATCAAAGAGATGCTGGATAAGCTGACGGGCGGCGGCAAAAAGGAGCGCGACGCCCTGTCCGCCTGCCGCAGGCCGTACCGCTTCGCATCGCTCGAACAATTACAGCAAAATGCCGCCTATGTCACGGGCGGGGAAAACGACGCCGACATCTGCGCCCGCCTCAAGGCGATCGTCGCGGCGGAAGAGCCGATCGGGGAGGCGTTCCTGATGCGCCGCTGCCTCGATTCGCTGGGCATCCGCCGCCCGGGCGCCAAGGTGGAAGAGCGCCTGCGCGCCCTCATCGGGCAGTGCGCCTTCAAGCAGGACGCCGTTTTGGGCAAGACCTATTATTTTAGATCGGAAAAATGCCTTTCGGCCGATAAATTCCGCGCCGACGAGGAGGGCTACCGCCGCACGGAAGACGACTTCACCCCCTACGAGGTGCTCGCCGCTGCCAGGGGAGTGCTCGAAAACAAGGTCAGCCTGTACGAAGACGAGCTCGCCGCGGCGGTGTGCGCCGCCTTCGGCGTGCAGCGCCCCGGCGATAAGCTGCTGCGCTTTGTCGCAGACTGCATCGAATGGGGCGTGCAGCGGGCGGTGTTCGTGCGCTCGATGAGCGACCGCATCAGCCTCGCCTGAGCGGGCAAAGAGAAAGAGGTAAACCGCCGCGCCTATAAGGGCGGCGGCAGGGTGTAGAGCATGCCGCCCGCCTACGGGGCGACATATACAGGATATACCGCCGCGCATACGGCGCGGCGGCAGAAAGATCTTTTACGCAGGTGAAGCATGGAAACAGGCACGAAGGCAGGCGAACATCTGCTGTACCGCGGCGACCGCGTCATCAACTTCCGTCCCGTATTCTGTGCGGCGCTCTGCTTTGCCGCCGGCATCGGCGCGGCGTATGTGTGGGGATTTTTCGCTCTTTTTTGGAATATTTGCGGGGGCGCGGCAGCCGTTGCCGCGCTCCTGTACGCTTTTTTGAAGAAGAAAAAGCTGCTGCCCGTGCTGCTGTATGCCGCCGCCTTCTGTGCCGTGTTCTCGCTGGGGTGCCTTTCCTTTTCCCTGCACATGCAGCGGTATGAAAGCGCCCCCGCCTTTGCGGGCGAATGCCTGGTGACGGGCACGGCGGCGGAGATCGCCGCCTCCGAGCGGACGGAGGCGCTGACCTTTACAGATGTCACCGTGCTCACCGAAGATGGCGGGTTTTACGATCTTCCCTTCCGCGTCAAGGTGTACGTATACGGCGGGGCGGGCCTGCGCCTCGGCGACCGCGTCTCCTTCCGTGCGGAACCGGAAACGCTCGACTTATATTCCTACGGCAGGATGAACGCCTCTTCCGTCATCGAAAACGTCCGCTACCGCGCCTTCGTCTCCGCCGACGAGTTCGTGGTGTTTGAAAATGTGGGCGCGGGGCTGTTCGGCGCCGTCAACGAGCGCATCCGCACCCTGCTGTTTGCAAATATGGAAGAGGGGAACGCCGCCATCGCCTACGCGATGCTCACGGGAAACAGCGACCTCATCGACGAAGGCGTGCTGCAAAACTTCCGCTACGGCGGCATCGCCCACATCTTCGCCGTATCGGGTCTGCACATCGGCGTCATCTACGGCATGCTCGCCTGGATATGCAGGCGGCTGCACCTGCACCGATGGGTAAAGCTCCCCGTCATCGCCGCCGTGCTTCTGTTCTATTGCGGCGTGTGCGGCTTTTCGCCCTCTTCGCTGCGGGCGCTGGTCATGTGCGTGATGCTGATGCTGGCGGACGCCTCCGGCATTTTGTACGACAGGCTGACTTCCGTCTCCGCCGCCTTTTTGGCGGTGCTCGCCGTCCATCCCGTCTACCTGTTTTCCGTCGGCTTTCAGCTCTCGGTGGCGGCGGCAGCGGGCATCATCCTCCTGGGCGGCGAGCTCTCGCATCGTCTGCGCGCTCTCCGCGTCGGCAGGCTGCGCCTTCCGAAAAGCGTCTGCGGCGGGGCGGCGACGGCGGTTTCGGCGCAGCTGTTCACGCTGCCCCTCCTCATCGACTGCTTCGGCTACACTTCGGGGCTGGGGCTGCTGCTCAACATCGTCTTCGTGCCCGTCATCAGCGCCGTCTACATGCTGCTGTTCGTCCTCACCGCGCTCGCCTGCATCCTGCCCGCGCTGGCGGGCACGCTCGCGTTCGCGGAGTTCCTGCTGCGCATGGCGCTCATCCCCGTGATGGATCTGGAATGGAAGACGCTGCTCATCTGCGGCTTTTCCTTCGGCGGGGCGGCGGCGCTCTGGTACCTGCTGCTGTTTCTCCTCTCCGACAAGGTCAATCTGAAGGCCCTGCCAAAAGCCGCGTTCGCCGTCGCTTTGGCGGCGGCGCTCACCCTCGCCATGTGCCTTCGCAACCTGCCGCCTATGGCCTCGGATGCGCGCCTGTCCGTCCATTCCTATTACGGCAGCGATTTGTTGCTGCTGCAAAGCGGCGGCGAAACGGCGCTCATCTCCGGCGGCGAGCCCGACCCCGCCCACGCCGAAAGGCTGTTCTTGCAGGAAGGCGTCGCCTCGCTCGATCGCGTCGTCATCCTCGCCGAAGAGAAGGAGGCGAACGCCGCCATCCCCGTGCTGGCGGAGCACGCCCGCTTCGATACCGTCCTGCTTTCGCCGCAGTCCGAACTTGTGGACAGCTTTTGGACGGTGAGTATCTCCCGCCCGCAGGGCGCCTTTTCGCTGTGCGGGGCGGAGGCGGAATTTATCGGCAAAGAGGCGCTTTTTCTCCGCATCGGCGGCAGCCGCGTGCTCATCGACTGCTCCGCAGAGGGCATTTTGGAAGGTATGGAAGGGGACGGCGCGGAAGGGCCTTTGCCGCAGCTTTCCTGCGACGTGTACATCGCCCCCGCCGATACGGGCGCGGCGCAGGCGCTTTCGCCCGCATACGAGATCTATTTTGAAAAAACGGCGGGGAAAACCAGCGTTTACGCGGCGGGCGACTTGCAAATCGCATGGAAAAATGATATAATTTCTGTCGAGGGATGCAGGTGAGGGCATGAAGTTCGTATTTTTCAAAAAGAGCCTGGAAGAGGGCGCGTCTCCCGTATATCTTTTCGAGGGAGAAGAAGAATATTTCAAAGAGCGGGGCGAAGAGATGCTCAAAGAAAAATTTCTCTCCGAGCCTTCGCTCAACTATACCGCCTTTGCGGGCGAGGCGCTCAAAGGCGCCGCCATCACCGCGATGGTGTCTGCGGCGGAGAGCTTTCCCTTTTTCGGGCAAAAGCGCATCGTCAAGGCGACGGAGTTTTACCCCACCGAAAAGGAGTACGAGCAGTACCTGCAAAAGTATTTTTCCGACCCGCAGCCGACGACCATCCTCCTCATCGTCAATTCCCATGCGGCGCAGGGCAAGGCGTTCGATCTGAAAAAGGCGCCGAACGTCACCTTCGTCGATTGTTCGAAGGGAGACGACGAGACGCTGCTGCGCTGGATCTATACCCGCTTCAAGCGGGCGGGCATCCGCGCCGACACCGAGTGCTGCGAGCGCGTCATGCGCTACTGCCTCTCGGATATGTCGCGCATCGCCGGCGAAACGGAAAAACTCATCGACTACGCCTCCGAAAGCGGCAGCGTCACCTCCGAAGATGTCGACCTCGTCGTCTATAAAGACGCCGCCTATAAGACGTACGAGATGACTTCCGCCGTGGGGGCGAAAAATTACGGCAAGTACATCGCCGTCTGCGCCGAACTTTTGGAAAAGGGGATGGACGAGATGGGCATCCTGAACGCTTTGTGCGCCTATTTCCGCACCCTGTACGGCATCCTCTCCCTGCGCAAAGACGACAAAGAGACGGCGCGCATTTTAGGGATGAAGGAATACGCCGTCAAGATGAGCCGCCGCCAGGCGCAGGCCTTGGGCGAGCGGCGGGTGCAGGCGCTGTACCGCTATACCTTCGAGGCGGTCAATTCCGTCAAGACGGGCAAACGCACCCTCGCCTCGGCGCTGCTGTGCGTCAACGCCGCCATCTTCGGCGAGCAAAATATTGCCGGGCAGGGGCAATAAAACACTTTTCTTTTTTTTGATTTTCATGTACAATAGTCTTATATGTTTTGAGACACGGAGTGAAGAATGGACGCAGTATTGAATAATTTGAAAATGGCGTTTACCGGCTTCGGCGCGGTAGACGTCCTGGAGATCCTCCTGTTCACCTTGCTGTTTTATTATGTGTTCCGCATTTTGAAAAACAACAACGTGCGCAGCATGATCGCCCTGTTCACCCTGCTGGTGATCGTATCGGGCGTCATCTATGTGTTCAACGAAGACCTGCCCACGCAGTCGTTCATCATCATCCCCCTCGTGTTTTCGGGGATCATGCTGATCATCTTCAATACAGAGGTCAAAAGGGACATCCTCGGCCTGAACACTATCAACGTCCTGCCCGAAAAGACGGGACACCAGGCGGCGGTCAGCAAAGAAGAGGTCGAACGCTACATTTCCGAGATCATCAAGGCGATCCAGAACCTCTCCAAAGACAATATCGGGGCGCTCATCATCCTTTCGAACGACAATATCCCCCCGCAGGTGTTGGAGAGCGGCGTCCTGCTCGACGCCAAGATCTCGTCGCAGCTGATCGAGGGCATCTTCTTCGTCAACGCGCCCCTGCACGACGGGGCCATGATCGTCAATAACCACAAGATCCAGGCGGCAGGCTGCTTTTTGCCCCTGTCGCAGAACGCGAACGTCCCCAAAGAGCTGGGCACCCGCCACCGCGCGGGCATCGGCATCACCGAAACGTGCGACGTGACGGCGCTCATCGTCTCGGAAGAGACGGGCATCATCACCATCGCCCAGCGGGGCAAGATCTCGCGCTATGCCGACTACGACCTGCTGAAAAAGACGCTGCACGAGTATTATTGGAAAGATCTGAGCGCAGACGGGAGGAAACGCGTATGAGAGAGAAGAGCTTTTGGCGCAAGATCGCCGGTATCTTTATCGACAATATCCCCATCAAACTGCTGGCCATCGCGCTGGCGGTCATCGTCTTTGCCGTCGTCAATTACGGCGGCTGAGCCGCATCCAAAGGTTTTTCACATATGAACAGACATTGTATCGCTGCGCCCGAGGTGCTTTTGCCGGCCGCGGGCGTCGATCTGTATTGCTGGGCGGTCATCGCCTGCGACCAGCACACCTCCGACGCCGCCTATTGGCGGCAGCTGGAAGCCTTGGTGGGGGATGCTCCCTCCACCCTGCGCCTGACCCTTCCCGAGATCTATCTGGAAGAAGACTGCGCCGCGCGGGTGGAAGAGATCGCCCGCACCATGCGCGCCTACCGCGATGCGGGCGTTTTCCGCAAGTTGGAGCCGGGCTTTATCCTCGTCGAGCGCAAGACGCAGACGGCGCCGCTGCGCACGGGCGTCGTCATCGCCGTCGATCTGGAGGCGTATTCGTTTGAAAAGAAGAGCAGCGCCCTCATCCGCGCCACCGAGGCGACCATCGTCGAGCGCATCCCGCCCCGCCTGAAGATCCGCGAGGCGGCGGTGATGGAATTTCCGCACGTCATGCTCCTGTACGACGACCCCGCCGACAGCGTGCTCGGCCCCTGGAAGGGCGCCCCGCTGGAGGTATTGTACGATACCGAGCTGAACATGGGCGGCGGCCACGTCACGGGCAAGCGCCTGCCGGATACCGCCGCCGTCGTTTCCGCCTTTGAAAAGCTGGAAAAGGGCGGCATGCTGTTCATGGTCGGCGACGGCAACCACTCGCTGGCGACGGCGAAGGCCGCCTGGGACAAGATCAAGGGCACCCTCCCGGAAGAGGAGCAAGAGGCGCACCCCGCCCGCTTCGCCCTCTGCGAGGCAGTCAACATCCACGACGCCGGCATCCGCTTCGAGGCCATCCACCGCCTTGTAAAGGGAGTGGACGCCGAAGGTTTCTCGCGCGCCTTTGCGGCGCGTGCGCAGGGGGAAGGCAGCGCCGCTTTGTATGCGGGCGGCAGGGGAACGAGCGTCCGCGTGCCCGCGGCGGCGGCCGAAGCGGTGGCGGAAACGGACCGCATCATCGCCGCTTACATCGCCGAACACGGCGGCAGCGTGGACTATGTGCACGGCGAAGAGGCGCTCCGCGCCCTGACGGCGGAAAATGCCGGCTACGTCGGCATCGCGCTGCCTGCGATGGATAAATCGGAGCTGTTCGATCAGGTGCTGCGCGGCGGCAGCCTGCCCCGCAAGACCTTTTCGATGGGAGAGAGTGAAGAGAAACGGTATTACATGGAAGGAAAGGAGATCACCAATGAAACTCATCGTCTGTAAATTCGGCGGTTCGTCTTTGGCGGACGGCAACAACATATCGCGCGTGGCAGACATCCTGCGCGCAGACCCTGCCAGGCGGTTCGCCGTCGTCTCCGCGCCCGGCAAGCGCTTTTCCAACGACATCAAGGTGACCGACCTCTTGTACGAATGCTACCGCTCTGCGGCGCAGACGGGCAGCTGTGCCGCCTCGTTTTCGGCCATCCGCCGCCGCTTCACTTCCATTGTGGAAGAGCTTGGCATGACCTCCTTCGACATCGAGGCGGTGCTGGACGAGACCGAGCGCGAGATCGAGCTGAAAAAGAGCGCCGATTTCACCGCTTCCCGCGGCGAATACCTCAACGCCCGCATCATCGCCGCCAAACTCGGCTGGGAATTTGTGGACGCGAAGGACGTCATCTTCTTCAAAGAAAACGGCTCCTTCGACGAAGAAAAGTCGTATCCCCTGATCGCCGAACGCCTTTCTTCCTGCCAAAACGCCGTCATCCCCGGCTTTTACGGCACCGACGCGCACGGGGACATCAAGACCTTTTCGCGCGGCGGCAGCGACATCAGCGGCTCCATCGTGGCGCGCGCCGTCAACGCAGAGCTGTATGAAAACTGGACGGACGTCAGCGGCTTCCTCGCCTGCGACCCGCGCATCGTCAACAACCCAGAAAAGATCGAGGTGATCAGTTTCAAAGAGCTGCGCGAGCTCTCCTACATGGGCGCCAACGTGCTGCATGCGGACTCCATCTTCCCCGTCCGTAAAGGGGATATCCCCATCAAGATCAAGAACACCTTCCGCCCCGAAGACGCAGGCACCCTCATCCTGCCCTCCAAAAAATATAAAAAGCACGGCAAAACGGTCACGGGCATCGCCGGCAAAAAGGACTTCACCGTCTTATATCTGGAAAAGTCGATGATGAATTCCGAAATAGGCTTTGCGCGCAAGGTGCTCTCCGTCCTCGAGCAGGACGGCATCAGCTTCGAGCATATGCCCTCCGGCATCGACACCCTGTCTCTCGTCATCGAGAGCAAGTACTTGACGGACGGTGTCCTCGACAGGCTGATCGGCCAAATCTCCGAGGCGGTGCATCCCGACTACATCCGCGTGCTGGAAAACATCGCCCTCGTCGCTACCGTCGGCCACGGCATGGCGGCCAGCGTCGGCACCTCGGCGCGCCTGTTCAAGGCGCTCTCCGACGCCGGCATCAACGTGCGCATGATCGACCAGGGCTCCAGCGAGCTCAACATCATCGTCGGCATCGACAACGACGATTACGAAAAGTGCCTGCGCGCCGTCTATTACGAGTTCTTCTTAAAGGGGAAGCGCAAAAAGGCGGAGGCGGAATAAGGGCGCCGATATTTTCATGACCCGAAGCGGGCGCGGCAGAACTGCCGCGCCCGTACGTTTGATAAGTTTGTGCATAAAATATAAGCCCTGCGGCGTCTGCCGCAGGGCGTTTTGCGCTGTATGGCTTTTTATACGATGATGTTGACCAGCCTTCCGGGCACGACGATGAACTTGCGGATGACCTTGCCTTCCACCAGCGGACGGATGGCGTCGTCCGCGAGCACCGCTTCGCGGATCTCTTCCTGGCTGCTGTTTTTGGAGATCATCATCTTCGTCTTGATCTTGCTGTTCACCTGCACGGCGTACTCCGTTTCCTCGCGCACCAGCGCCGATTCGTCGCAGACGGGGTAGCGCTGATCGAAGACGGAATACTTGCCGCCGAAGCGTTCCCACAGCTCTTCGGCGAAGTGGGGGGCGAAGGGGGCGATGAGCAGCAGCAGATCGCGCGTGCTTTCTTTCAGGAAGCCCTCGTCCTTCTGCGCCTGGCCGTCGTATTTATACAGGGCGTTGACGTATTCCATCAGCCGCGCCACGGCGGTATTGAAGGAGAAGTTCTCCACGTCGCGCGTGATCTGTTTGATCGCGTAGTTGCGGGCGTAGTTGAGCTCCTTTTCGGCGGCGCCGAGCGGCTTTGCCTCCGCATCCGGCAGCTCCGCCGCCTTGAGCACGAAGCGCTCCACGCGGTCGAGAAATTTGGCGACCGACTTGATGCCGTCGTCGCTCCACGGCCCGCCCTCCGTGTACGAGAAGCCGAACATCAGGTACATGCGGAACACGTCCGAGCCGTAGGTAGACACATATTCGTCGGGGGAGACGATATTTCCCTTCGATTTCGACATCCTGTTGCCGTCAGGCCCCAAAATGACGCCCTGGTGCACCAGAGATTTGAAGGGCTCGTCGAAGTGCAGGTACCCCATGTCGCGCAGCGCCTTGGTGAAGAAGCGCGCGTACAGCAGGTGCATGCAGGCGTGCTCGGCGCCGCCGATATATTTGTCTACGGGCAGCATCTTGTCCACGATCTCGGTGTCGAAGGGCTGCTTGTTGTTGTGCGCGTCGGCATAGCGCAGGTAGTACCAGCTGGAGCAGACGAAGGTATCCAGGGTGTCGGGGTCGCGCATGGCGTCCGCGCCGCACTTGGGGCACTTGGTGTGCATGAACTCGTCGCATTTTGCCAGGGGCGACTTGCCGTCCGGCTTGAATTCCACGTTGTACGGCAGTTTGACGGGCAGGTCCTTATAGGGAACGGGCACGATGCCGCAGTGGGGGCAGTGGACGACGGGGATGGGCGCGCCCCAGTAGCGCTGGCGGGATACCAGCCAGTCGCGCAGGCGGTAGTTGACCTTGCGCTCGCCCTTGCCGATCTTGGAAAGGTAATTGGCGATCTCCGTGCGCGCCTCTTCGCCGAACCGCCCGTCGAACTGCAGGCTGTTGACGCAGATGCCGTCTTCGCAGAAGGGGAGCACCGTCTCGCCGTTCCTGTTTTCGATGACTTTCTTCACGGGCAGGCCGTACTTTTGGGCAAAGGCGAAGTCGCGCTCGTCGTGCGCGGGCACGCCCATCACGGCGCCGGTGCCGTACGAGTACAGCACATAGTCCGCCGCGTAGATGGGGATCTTTTCCCCGTTGATGGGGTTGACGGCATAGTGGCCGATGAACACGCCCGTCTTCTCGCGCGAAGAGGAGAGGCGGTCGATCTCGTTGGTCTTCGCCGTCTGTTCGATGTACGCCTCCACGGCGGGGCGCTGCTCGTCGGAGACCAGCTTTTTCACCAGCGGATGTTCGGGCGCGAGCACGACGTACGAGACGCCGAAAATGGTGTCGCAGCGGGTGGTGAACACGCGGAAGGTATCCCCGCTCTCGCAGGCGAACTCGATCTCGCAGCCCACCGATTTGCCGATCCAGTTGCGCTGCATCAGCTTCGTCTTTTCCGGCCAGTCGATGGTGTTCAGCCCCTGCAAAAGCTCCTCGGCGTATTGGGTGATCTTAAAGAACCACTGCGTGAGGTCGCGCTTGATGACGGGCGTGCCGCAGCGCTCGCAGCAGCCTTCCACCACCTGCTCGTTGGCGAGCACGGTGTTGCAGCTCGGGCACCAGTTGACGGGCGCTTCCTTGCGGTAGGCGAGGCCGTTTTCGTATAATTTGAGGAACATCCACTGCGTCCACTTGTAGTAGTTTTCCTCGCAGGTCTTGACCTCGGCAGACCAGTCGAACATGGCGCCCATCGCCTTGAGCTGGTGCTCCATGGTCTCGATGTTCTTCTCCGTCGAGTCTTTGGGGTGGATCTGGGTCTTGATGGCGTAGTTTTCGGCGGGCAGGCCGAAGGCGTCAAAACCCATCGGCTGGAACACTTCGTAGCCCTGCATCTTCTTGAAGCGCGCAAAGCTGTCCGAAGGGCCGTAGTTATACCAGTGCCCGATGTGCAGTTTTGCGCCGGAAGGGTAGGAAAACATTTCCAGCACATAGTACTTTTTGTCGATATTTTTTTTGTTGAAGCAGTTCTCTTTGGTCTTCTCCCACCGCTGCTGCCACTTGCTTTCAACGGCTTTCATGTCCATAACGATACCTCCGCGAGCGCTCCGCTCATTTTTTCTGTTTGATGCTCCTGTAGATCAGATAGGAAAGCGGCCCCGCGATCGGCAGCAGCAGGACGACAAGATTCCACGGTATGACCGCCTTCACTACCCCCATGTCTTTGAGCAGCAGGTAGATGGTGAAGATGGCGAGGAAATAATGTACGATCAGCGCCGCGATGATCGCGTACACAAAGGGCGGCATAGGCTCTCCTTCCGAAAACAATGTTTCATTTGATTATATAATGTTTGCGCAAAATAGTCAAGTTCAAAGGGCAAAGACGCCGAAATTTTTTATAATTCGCCCTTCGCCCGCCCCCGCCGCGTAAATAAAACGCCTTTGCCTGCATACACTGAACTATATGGAACAGATGGTTTTTTCCGAAGCGGAGGCGGGCTGCCGCTACATCGCCTATATTGCGGGGGCGCTGGCGAACGCGCGCGGCGTCTGCGCCGAGATCTGCGCGGCCGACGGGCGCATCTACCTTCGCGCCCGCGGCGAGGGGCTCGCCGCAGCCGAAAAGGCCGCCTGCGAACGGGCGGCGGAAGTGCTCGGCATCGGCTACAAGTACGCGGCGCTTTCCCGCCTCGTCCGCCCCGCAGGGCTGGGGCGGGAGGAGCGCGAGATCCTGCTGGCGGCGATGATCGCCGCCGACTTTCCCCCGGAGCGCCGCTATATCCTCGCCCGCCTGCAGACGGGAGAGGAGTGCGCCGTAGACGGCGTATACCGCTTCCGCCTGCAGGCCCTTCGAAAAAAGTGGGAGAGCGTCGCCGCCTGCGTGCCCGCCGTGTTCACCCGCGGCAGGCTGGAAGAGTTCATGCGCTATCTTTTGGGGGGCAGCCGCGGCAAGGTGTTCGTCAAAAAAGACGGCGTGTACGACAGCCGCTGCCGCAAGCTGCGCCGCGCCTGCCTCATCGGCTCCGACCCACGGCTGGACACCCTGCGCGAGATCGTATTGAGCGGCGCGGGGAAGGTGGAATGCCTCGCCCCGCCCTGCGCCGCAGAGGAAAATTTCCTCCGCCGCTATTACGCCGGGCGCGTGGGGTTTTCGTCTTGAAAGAAAAATGCGCCCGCTGTTTTTTGTCTTGAAAGAGAAATACGCGCGACCGTTTTTCATTTTGAAAGAAAAAAGTGACCGCCCGCCTTTCCGCCTGAAAGAAAAAAGTGTCCGCCCGCCCGAAAGGGCGTTTTTGGCGGGCAAAACTGTTGACAAACGGCGAAAAAAGCATTATTATAATACTAATTTCATTTGCCGTGTGCAGAGAGACAAGTAGCCTTCGGCGCGCATCTGCAGAGAGCGGGACATCTGCTGCAAGCCCCGCGTTGCCGCCCCTTTGCGAAACCGCTCTTTGCGGCAAAAAGTTGCATATCTTTATCAAATATGCCCAAAAGAGAGGCCGCCTTTGCGGGCGGCAAGTAAGGTGGAACCGCGCAAGGTGATCATGCGTCCTTAACGAATTTCGTTGGGGCGCTTTTTTATTTTATGGAAACGAACAAGGAGGCAAATATGATCGTAACGTTGAAAGGAGACAAGCGCGAATACGCTGCGCCCGTCACATGCAGGCAGATCGCGGCAGACATCGGCGAAGGGCTGGCCCGCGCCGCCGTCGCCGCCAAGGTGGACGGCAAGCTGGTAGACCTCGCCTATGTGGTGGACAAAGACGCCGAGGTCGAGATCGTCACGTTGAAGGATAAGGAGGGGCTGCAGGTGTACCGCCATACGGCGGCGCACGTCCTGGCGCAGGCGGTCAAGAGCATCTATCCCACCTGCAAGCTCGCCATCGGCCCCACCATCGAGAACGGCTTCTATTACGACATCGACTTCAAGACGCCCATCTCGCAGGAAGACCTCTCCAAGATCGAGACGGAGATGCAGAAGATCATCGACAGCAACCTGCCCGTCGAGCGCTTCACCCTGCCCCGCGAAGACGCCATCAAGCTGATGACCAAATATTCCGAAAAATATAAGGTCGAGCTGATCAAAGACCTGCCGGAAGGGGAAGAGATCTCCTTCTACAAACAGGGGGGCTTTACAGACCTCTGCCGCGGCCCGCACCTGCCTTCCACCGGCAAGATCAAGGCGTTCAAGCTGACCAGCATCGCCGGCGCTTACTGGCGCGGCAACGAAAAGAACAAGATGCTCACCCGCATCTACGGCACGGCTTTCGCCAAAAAAGACGAGATGAAGGCGTACTTCACCATGCTCGAAGAGGCGAAAAAGCGCGACCACACCAAGCTGGGCAGGGAGCTGGGCCTGTTCGCCCTCATGAACGAGGGCAAGGGCTTCCCGTTCTTTCTCCCCAAGGGCATGGTGCTCAAAAATATCCTCATCGACTACTGGCGGCAGATCCACACCCGCGAAGGCTACGTCGAAGTGCAGACGCCGATCATCTTGAACCGCAGCCTGTGGGAGACGTCGGGGCACTGGGATCATTATAAAGACAACATGTACACCACCAAGATCGACGGGGAAGACTGCGCCATCAAGCCCATGAACTGCCCGGGCGGCATGCTCATCTATAAGATGGCCCCGCACAGCTATAAAGACCTGCCCATCCGCATGGGCGAGCTGGGTCTCGTCCACCGCCACGAAAAGAGCGGCCAGCTGCACGGCCTGATGCGCGTGCGCTGCTTCACGCAGGACGACGCGCACATCTTCATGCTCCCCGAACAGATCACCGACGAGATCAAGGGAGTGGTGCGCATCATCAACGAAGTGTACACCCTGTTCGGCTTCAAGTACCACGTCGAACTCTCCACCCGCCCCGAAGACAGCATGGGCAGCGACGAGGACTGGGAGACCGCCACGGCCGCCCTGCGCGAGGCGCTGGACGAGCTGCACCTTCCTTACGTCGTCAACGAGGGCGACGGCGCCTTCTACGGCCCCAAGATCGACTTCCACCTCACCGACTCCATCGGCAGGACGTGGCAGTGCGGCACCATCCAGCTCGACTTCCAGCTGCCGCAGCGCTTTGAGGCGGAATACACCGGCGAAGACGGGCAGAAGCACCGCCCGATCATGATCCACCGCGTGGTGTTCGGCTCCATCGAGCGCTTCATCGGCATCCTCATCGAGCATTATGCGGGCAAATTCCCCGTCTGGCTCTCGCCCGTGCAGGTCAAAATTCTGCCCGTGTCCGATAAGTCTGCCGACTACGCCAAAGAAGTGGAGGCGGCGCTGAAGGCGCAGGGCCTGCGCGCCGAGACGGACATGCGCAACGAAAAGATCGGCTACAAGATCCGCGAGGCGCAGCTGGAAAAGCTGCCGTACATGCTCATCATCGGCGATAAAGAGAAGGAAGAGGGCACCGTCGCCGTGCGCATGCGCGAAAAGGGCGACGTGGGCGCCATGCCGCTTGCCGACTTTGTCGCCAAGGTCAAAAAGGAAAACGACGAAAAGACGGCTTTTTGAAAATTTTCCCGAAAAAAGAGTTGACTTTCCGCGCGGGATGGTATATACTGTTTTAGTCAAAGAAGAAGGGACCTTCTCGCCTTGCGGCAAGCGCGCTTGCAAGTGCCATACAAAACAGTCAATTGCCTGCCCGGCGCATGCGCCGCGGCGGATGTTCGTATGGATAAAGAGCGGGTCGTAGTTCGCGGCCCGCTTTTTTGTTTGCCTTTCGGGGCGAAATAATAATAAGGACGGTAAAAAAGTATCAAAGACCAGCATCAGATTAACGGAGAGATCCGTGATCCGGAAGTGAGAGTGATCGGTTCCGACGGCCAGCAGCTGGGCATCATGAGCTCGCGCGAAGCGCTGCGGCTGGCGGAAGAGAGCGATTTGGATTTGGTGAAGATCTCGCCGACGGCGAGGCCGCCCGTGGTCAAGATCATGGACTACGGCAAATTCAAGTTCGAGCAGGGGAAAAAGGAAAAAGAATCGCGCAAAAACCAGAAGATGGTCGAGATCAAAGAGGTACGCCTCTCCATGACCATCGACACCAACGATTTGAACGTGAAGTCGCGCCAGGCGCAGAAGTTTTTGGAGGCGGGCAACAAGGTCATGGTCTCCATTCGTCTGCGCGGCAGGCAGAACGCGCACGCTTCGCTCGGCGTCGACGTGATGCACGAGTTTTTCGATACATTGGGCGGAAAGGCAGTGATGGACAAAAAGCCCGCCAACGAGGGCAGGAATATCACCATGCTGCTCTCGCCCGCCAAAAATTAAACTGTCTATAACGGCGCCGCGGGCCCGCAAACGGGGCGGCGCGTGTTTGGAGAAAATATTTCGGAGGAAACAACAATGCCTAAACAGAAATCGCACAGCGGCTCTAAAAAGCGTTTTGACATTACCGGCAGCGGCAGAGTCAAAAGGGCGCAGTCGGGTAAGAACCATAAGACGGGCGCAAAACCCCGCAAGAGGAAGAGAAATCTTCGCCAGACGGCTTTCGTCAACGAGACCCAGGAACTGACGGTGAAGAACCAGCTGATCCCGTATAAGAAATAAGTGTTAAGGAGAAAGAGCAATGCGTATTAAAAGAGCAGTCAACGCGGTCAAAAAACGCAGGAAGATATTCAGATTATCCAAAGGCTATTTCGGTTCCAAGAGCCGTTCTTACCGCATCGCCCGCGAGGCGGTGATGAAGTCGCTGATGTATGCCTACATCGGCAGAAAGAACAGGAAGAGAGATTTCCGTCAGCTCTGGATCGCCAGGATCAACGCCGCCGCCCGCATGAACGGGCTGTCTTACAGCAAATTCATGCACGGCCTGAAGGTTGCCGGCATCAACCTGAACAGGAAAGTGCTGGCAGACATCGCCGTCAACGACGCCGCCGCCTTTGCGGCGCTTGCCGAGAAGGCGAAAGCCGCTATCGCGTAATCATCTAAAAACCTTCTTGCCGCAAGAAGGTTTTTTGCCTATTTTATATGGTCATCACATCCAGGAACAACCCGTTCGTGCGGCACATCCTGTCGCTGCGCGAAAAAAAATTCCGCCGCGAAGCGGGCGAATTCGTCGTAGAAGGCGTCAAGCAGGTGAACGAGGCGCTCGCGGGCGGCTGCGAGGTCAAGGCCGTCGTCTGCGCCGAGTCGTTTGCGGAGGCGGGGCGGTTTGAAGGCGCCGTGCTCGTTTCCGACGGCGTGTTCGAAAAGCTTTCGGGCGAGGTGACGCCGCAGGGCGTTTTGGCGCTGCTCGCCATTCCCGAGCTCACCCCGCGCCCGCCGCAGGGGAAGGCCCTTCTGCTGGACGGCGTTTCCGACCCCGGCAACATGGGCGCCATCCTCCGCACGGCGAACGCCGCCGGGTATGCGGACGTATACCTGCGCGGCTGCGTCGATCCGTTCTCACCCAAGAGCGTGCGCGCCGCCATGAGCGGGCTCTTTTTCCTGCGCCTGCACGCGGGGGAAGACGCGGAGCTGGCAAACTGCCTTGCGGGCGTGCCGCTCTTGTGCGCGGATATGGGAGGGGAAGACGTGTTTTCCTTTTCCCCGCCGCCAAATTTCTGCCTCGTCATCGGCAACGAGGCGAACGGCGTCAGCAAAGAGGTGCGCGCGCGGTGCGCGCATACGGTGCGCATCCCCATGCGGGAAAGCTGCGAAAGCCTCAACGCCGCCGTGTCGGCGGGCATCCTGATGTATGAACTGCAGTATGCGAGAGAGAAAAAACTATCACATGGATTGAAAGGAGAAGATACCGATGTCAGGACATAGCAAATGGCATAACATTCAGGCAAGGAAGGGCAAGGCGGACGCGGCGCGCGGCCGCATCTTCACCAAGCTGGGGCGCGAGATCGCCGTGGCGGCGAAGACCAACCCCAACCCCGAGACCAACAGCAAGCTGGCAGACGTCATCGCCAAGGCGAAGGCGAACAACATGCCCAACGACAATATCCAGCGCTGCATCAAAAAGGCGGCGGGCGAACTGGGCAACGTCAACTACGAAACGCTCGTGTACGAAGGTTACGGCGTCGGCGGCAGCGCGCTGATCATCAATACCCTGACCGACAACAAGAACCGCACCGCGGGCGACGTGCGCAGCACCCTCTCCAAGTGCGGCGGCGAGCTGGGCAGTACCGGCTGCGTGTCGTACATGTTCAGCAACAAGGGCCTGCTCGTCATCGAGCGCACCCTCGATCTGGACGAAGACACCGTCACCGAATACGCCATCGAGGCGGGCGCGGACGACGTGGTGACGCTGGACGACGTGTATGAAGTGTACACCGACCCCGCGGCGTTTTCCGACGTGCGCAAATTTTTGGAAGGGAAGGGCATCGAGTTTTTGGAAGCGGACGTGCGCATGATCCCGCAGAACAAGATCACTTTGAGCCCCGAACATACCGAAACGTTCATGAAACTGTTGGATAAACTGGAAGATCTGGACGACGTGCAGGACGTCTACCACAACGTAGAGCTGCCCGAAGAGGACGAAGAAGAATAATAGGGGCGGCACGTCATGTGCGTCCGCCGCAGCATGATGATACGGGCGGCACCGCCGCGAAAAATAAACGCGCGGGCCGTTGTAAAGAAAAATAACACGGGCGGCACCGCCGCGAAAAAAGCGCGGGCCGCCGCAATGTTAAGCAATACGGGCGGGCGCAATGCCTGCCCGATGCGAAGAAGGAGGAAGAGCCGATGGTCGGAGTTTTAGAGGCCTGCCGCAGGGCAAAGATGAGCGCCGCGGCGATCGCCCTGGCGGGCGAAGAGGATATGAACAAGATGCTGGCGGCATCCGCCAAGGCGCTGCGCGAGCGCGCCGCGGAGATCATCGCCGAAAACAAGCGGGATATCGCCGCCTGCACCCGCGGGGCGCAGTTCGTCGACCGCCTGCGTTTGGACGAAAAGCGCATCGACGACATCGCCGTGGGGCTGGAAAAGCTGATCGAGCTGCATTGCCCCGTGGGCGAGGTGTTGGAAGAGCGCACCCTGTACAACGGCCTGCGCCTGCGCCGCGTGCGCGTGCCGATGGGGGTCATCGGCATCATCTATGAATCTCGCCCCAACGTCACGGCAGACGCCATCGGGCTGGCGCTGAAAAGCGGCAACGCCGTGGTGCTGCGCGGCAGCAAAGACGCGCTCTGTTCCAACCGCGCCATGTGCGCCGTCATCAAGGGCGCCATCCGGGAGGCGGGTTACGACCCCGAATTCATCCAGCTCATCGAAGATCCCACCCATGAGGGCGCCACGCAGTTTTTGAAGATGAAGGGGTATGTAGACGTCATCATCCCCCGCGGCGGCGCGGGGCTCATCCGCAACGCCGTGGAAAACGCCACCGTTCCCATCATCGAGACGGGCACGGGCAACTGCCACGTCTATATCGAAAAGACGGGCGACCTCGACAAGGCGATCCCCATCCTCATCAACGCCAAAACGCAGCGCACCTCCGTGTGCAACGCCTGCGAGAGCCTGCTCATCGACGAGGCGATCGCCCCCGCAGCCCTTCCCCGCTGCGTCGCCGCCCTGCGCGAAAAGGGGGTCGAGATCTTCGCCTGCCCCAAGTGCCGCGAGATCGATGCCTCCCTTTCCGAGGCGACGGAAGAGGACTACGGCACAGAGTATCTCGATCTGAAGATCTCCGTCAAGATCGTCGGCGGCGTGCAGGAAGCGATCGATCACATCAACCGCTACGGCACCCACCACAGCGACGCCATCATCACTTCCGACCCCGCCGCGGCGCAGAAATTTTTGAACGAAGTGGACAGCGCCGCCGTGTACGTCAACGCCAGCACCCGCTTTACCGACGGGTTCCAGTTCGGCCTGGGCGCGGAGATGGGCATTTCCACCCAAAAGCTGCACGCCCGCGGCCCCATGGGCCTGCGCGAGCTGACCTCGTATAAATACCTCATCGAGGGCGAGGGCCAGGTGCGCGGCTGATTTTTCCAGCGTATAAGGCGCATAGGCTGCCGCGCTTTGCAGATACTGCTTGTGTCGGCAGCAGAACTGCGGGCGTACCGCATGCGATATCGGCGCGTCTGAAAAACATTTTTGCTGCTTTCGGATATAGTTTCGTCTGCATGGCGGCAAAAATTTTCCAAAAATTATTTTTATCGGTCGTTTTTCGCCCGTGGGAATGATTTTTGCAGAAAAATCGGACGCTGCGATGTATTTCGGAACAAAAAAGAGAGGAAAAGTACAGCATTTGTGCCTTTCCTCTTATTTTTTTGCCGAAAAAAGTCTTTTTGCGCCGTTTTACTTTTGGGCGCGGATATGGTACAATATCCAAAACGGCAACAGAAGGTAAACAGGAGGACTATATGGCAAAGAAGAAAAGCATACATCCGGCGACGGCGCTTTTGGCCGTCCTGTTTCTGCTGATCGGCTGCGCGGCGGGCGTGTTCGCCTCGGTGCAGCTGACCAAAGGGGACGAATTCCGCCTCAACGGCGATAAAGAAGTGCGCCTTGCCGTGGGCGAGGCATATGCCGAGGAGGGCGCCACCGTCATCTCCTTCGGCAGGGATATTTCCGACAAGGTGCAGGTAGGGGGCGACGCGCTCGATACCTCCGCCGCGGGCACCTATAAGCTCGTGTACACGGTCAAAGACCTGCGCTGGGGCGACTATCGCCTGGTGCGCACGGTGATCGTGGAGGAGGCGTGACATGGCGTCTAAAGGCAAAAAGTTTTCCCTCGGCAAGACGATCCTCCTCTGCGCGCTGGCGCTCATCGTCGGCTTTGTGGCGGCGTTTTTCCTCTACAGCTATATCAAGCGCGAGACGGGCGGCGATACCTATGTCAGCGGCGACCTGTCCATCCACTTCATGGAGCTCGGCAACGAGTACGCGGGCGATTCCATCTATATCAAGGCGGGCGATACCGACATCCTCATCGACGCCGGCTCCCGCCCTTCCAGCACCGATACGACCGCCGCTTATATCGACAGGTACTGCACCGACGGCGTGCTCGAATACGTCATCGCCACCCATGCCGACCGCGACCACATCGCCGGCTTTGCGGGCAGCAGTTCTTCGCCGAGCATCTTCGAGCGCTACGAGTGCGAGGTCATCATCGACTTCCCCCGCACCAACAGCGATACAAAGACCTATCAGACGTACATAGAACAGCGGGATGCGGAAGTGGCGGCGGGCGCCGTGCACTATACCGCCCTCGAATGCTGGAACAAAGAGGGCGGCGCGCAGCGCACCTATCAGGTCTCCGAAGGGGTAGAGATGGAGATCTTGTACAATTACTATTACGAGAATGACAGCGACGACGAGAACAACTACTCCGTCTGCCTGCTCTTCAACCAGGGCGACAGACACTTCCTGTTCACGGGCGACTTGGAAGAGGAAGGGGAAGAGTACCTGGTGCAGTATAACGACCTGCCCGCGGTAGAGCTGTTCAAGGCGGGGCACCACGGCTCCAAGACCTCTTCCAACGAGGCGCTCCTCTCCGTCATCCGCCCTAAGATCGTCTGCGTCTGCTGCTGCGCGGGTACCGACGAATACACGGATACCCCCGAAAACCAGTTCCCCACCCAGGCGATGATCGACCGCGTGGCAAAGTATACCGACCGCGTATACGTCACCTCCCTCGGCGACGAGTCCGCGCCCGCGGGGTATGTGTCCATGAACGGCGACATCACGGTCACCTCTTCCGCTGCGGGCGAGGTCAGCGTCTCCTGTTCGGCGAGCGATGCGCTCCTCAAGGATACGGAATGGTTCCGGCAAAACCGCACCATGCCCGCGGCATGGCAGTCGTGAGCCTGAAAAATCAAAAAACAGGGCGGATATCGGCATCCAAATTGCCGATATCTGCTTTTTTTTGGATAAAAATATTTGCGCATTCGGCGGAAAAGTATTAAAATAGATACGATATTTTTAGTTATCGGGAGAAGAGACTTTTGATACGCAACGATTTGAGAAATGTAGCGATCATCGCACACGTAGACCACGGCAAGACAACGCTGGTGGATCAGATGCTCAGGCAGAGCGGCACATTCCGAGAGAACCAGGTCGTAGAGGAGCGGGTGATGGACTCCAACGCCATCGAGCGCGAGCGCGGCATCACCATCCTGGCCAAGAACACGTCCGTGCATTACCACGGCGTCAAGATCAACATCATCGACACCCCCGGCCACGCCGATTTCGGCGGCGAGGTGGAGCGCGTTTTGAAGATGGTCAACGGCGTACTGCTGCTCGTAGACGCGGCGGAAGGCCCCATGCCGCAGACGCGCTTCGTCATGC
>ERZ1643247.710-NODE-710-length-37309-cov-104.202394_pt1 | contig 37309 bp, 37 predicted proteins | sample MGYA00579264_ERZ1643247 | MGnify/ENA primary metagenome ERZ1643247 (study PRJEB29033, sample SAMEA4952262) | chicken gut metagenome | biome: Broiler Chicken; feature: Gastrointestinal Tract; material: Caecum | place: Ireland | collected 2018 | study: Broiler... | reverse complement strand
CTGGTTCTTATCAAAGAAAATTTTCCCCATAGACACAGAAAATTTTACGCCCTCAACTTTTCAATCATTTTCTCCTGATCGTATTTCACAAACTCTCCCCGCATCCGGTTCCGCATGATTTCATAATTCGATACTGTCATCTTCTGCTCCTTCTTTGGTTTTCCTTCCAATCCACATATCGTCCCCATAAAAACAGGAATTCGATTTATAAAGAATAAAATTGAGGCCGCATCTTCTCATAGGTACAAAACTGTTGAAATCCCAGCTTTTTCAGCATTTCTTTCGCCTCTTTCACGTAGGCACCCAGATGTTCAGGCTTGTGACTGTCGCTGCCGATGGTGATGATTTCCCCTCCCAGCTCCCGGTACAACTCTAAAATCTTTCTGGAAGGGGTTGTGTCTTTTAGCCCATAGCGGTGGTAAGAAGTATTGACTTCTATGCCCTTTCCATCTGCAATTACCGTCTTTAAAATTTCTTCCAGAAAAGGTTTTATCTTCTCAAAAGGATATTCCCCTGCCTGGTCATATCTGGCTATCAAATCCACATGGGCGAGTACGCTGTAATGTTTATATTCTTTTACCAGCTTGAGCATCTCCTCATAGTAACGCTCCTGATACTCCTGCTGCGTCCTTCCCTTTTGAAACTCCTGGTTCCAGAACTCTTTATCCTCCACCTGGTGAACGGCTAAAAGAATAAAATCAAAGTCATATCTTTCAAAAAGCCTTTCATATTCGGGAATTGTATGAACCTGTATCCCGAATTCCAGACCTGTTTTTATCCGGATTCTGTCTCCGTAAAGATCCTGCAGCCTTTTTATCTCTTTTATGTATTCCGGATAATTCACATTTGCAAGGGGTTCTCCGTTTCGATATTCTATTGTTTTTCCACTTTCCCAGTCCAACTTCACTCCATAATCCACATGATCTGTAAAGCACAGTTCCTCCAGGCCCATTCTGACTGCGTCTTTTACAACTTCTTCCATCGGATAAACGGAATCATCACTGTATTCTGTGTGTACATGATAATCTGCAAGCATTCCAGTCCTCCGCCGCTGTTTTACACTTAATAATAATTCTATGGTATTTACTTATCATACCACTCATTGAGGGAAATGGTAACCCCTAAAATGGCCCGTACCCGATGGCTACTCCGATAACAACAAAGACGCCTCCGGCCAATACACTCATTAAAATCCATTTCCATACAAATTTTACCCAGCGATCCAAAGAGATCCCGGCAAATCCGATACTTGCCATCAGGGTTCCTGACAGAGGTGTAATAACATTGGTAATAGCATCTCCGAAATTAAAGGTCTGTACGATCGACTGCTGAGTGACCTGAAGTACATCACCCATCCCGGAGAAAATGGGGATTACAGTTGTAGCCTGTCCGGAAGAAGAACAGATAACAAAATTAATAAGCAGATTGCAGATATACATTCCCAGTGCCGATACATAACTGGAACTGTTGACAAACAGACTGCTTAATGCATGTACGATAGTATGCAGAATGTTGCCGTTTGTTAAAATGATATTTATCCCTGTGGCAAAACCGATAATAACACAGACGCCAATGACAGACTTTGCTCCGCTTATGAAATGTCTGGCCATATCATTTGCCGACATACCGGAAATCAGTCCGCAGGCGGTTGCAGTCAGCATGAAGACAACCGGAATCTGATCAGAAGTACTCCATCCATGGGTTGCGCCGTAAACCACCACTACAAATCCGATTAAAAACGCAGCCAGTGTACAGATCTTACGGGGCGTTAACTCTGCCGTCTTCTTTTCCTCAACCTGGCGGATGACTCCGGAAACACCATAGAGAATGCTTGCTTTGGGATCTGCCTGTACCCTTCTGGTGTACCGAATGAGAAAAACCGAGGTAAATGCCCAGAATACCACCGTGGCTGCCACACGAAGCTGCCATCCGGAAAACTGGGGAAGTTCCACCAGGCCCTGGGCCACTGCTGTGGAAGAAGAACAAAAAGCACCTCCTGCCAGACCGCAGGTCATTCCCAGAAGCGCCAGCGATACTCCAATCATAGCGTCGCCGCCCAGGTTATAGCCCAGAAGAAGGGCCAAAGGCACAAAGGCAATAATCGGCGTATTAATTCCCATAGCGCCCAGGATGGAAAAACACCCGAGAAGAATGGGAATAATCAGATACAGATTGTTCTTATATTTCGCCGCCAGCTTCCCGATGGTAGCATCGAATACCTGGGTCGCATTAATAACTTCCATAGAGGCGGCAATCATAAGAACCATTACGATAATATCCACCTGTTGAGAAAATCCCTGGGGCAGAGCCAGAAGAGCCTCCCACGGACTCACCGGAGTCTGTTCCATGTAAGAAAAGGAATTGGCGTCAATGGCAGTTCTTCCGTTTACTTCGATACTTTCATACATCCCTGCCGGTATCAGATAGGTTGCAGTCATAGCCAGAAAAGCAATGGCCAAAATGATAATTAACTGATGCGGTACTGTAAATTTTCTTGTTTTTTTCTCTTTGCTCATATTCTGTCCCCCATTAAAATGAATACGCTAAATGAAAACCTTCTCTCCGCGGTAGCATAAATTTCCTTCCTCATCCTTTGCAAACTGGGAAAAAAACTGATCATAGGTGATCCAGCTCTCTTCCGGATAATTGGCATGAGCCATGTCGCTGACAATTCCCACAGTTAAAAGGGGTATCCCCTGCCGGTTGGGGTAGCTGTACCAGGTAACCGGCCACGTGGTCCAGGTCTGAACATGATTTTTATCCAGATGACAATGTTCTATTTTTTCCACAATATCCTTCCGCAATTCCGGAATGAGAGAAAAAGGAAATTCCGTATCCGCCTCTTCCGACATACAAAACCGATCCTTCTCTCCGCACAGAAACAGGACAGGAACCACCGCTTCTGTTTTTTCATAGGTTCTGTGAACCTTCCGGGGATGATACATTCCGGACCAGCATCCACAGGCCGCAAACAAATCTCCGGCGCTGTCAGAAAGCACATCCGCCATAATTCCGCCGCTGCTCTGGCCACAGGCATAAATTCTTTTTGGGTCAACCGGAAGCCTGGCAGACACATCTTCTACCATTGACCGGATAAATCCCACATCATTGACCGGCCTGCCTGCATAACTTCCATTCCAGTAAAGCACATTTTTCAGACCGTCCGGCTTTTGCTGATGAATGCCCGCCTGAGGGAATACCACAAGGAACCTCCTGGCTTCTGCCACCTGCGCCATTGCACTGATGTCAAAAAAGCTCTCTGCCGTTCCCCCTCTTCCATGCATCACAACTACCAGGGGCCATTTTTGATCTGTACCGCAGCTTTCCGGCACATACTCATACCAGAGCCGGTTCATCCCCTCAAAGACACGTTCCTGCAGGACAGCTCCGCTGACAACCGGGTCTCTGAAATATCGGAGATTCTTCCCGGCAAACCCTCTGTGTCTCCTTGCCATGCCGATATAAGCCCATGTCTTACTCAGACTTTCAAAGTCTGCTTTCCCTGAGCCCAGGGTAACTCTGACCTGGGAAATCTGTTCCTCATTTACCTGGGTTCTGTTATGCACCGGTGACGGCATCCATATCCAGTCAGCGCCCTGCCCTTTTAACGGTTCTCCAGTCACATGATTCTGTTCCTTCCAGTAAGAGAGTGCCTCCCGGTTGCAGGAATCCTTTGAATCATCCAGCCACATCCACACAGGAACCTGACATTTTGCAGCTTCAATGTGAAGTTCCACCCCATTTTGTTCGGCATTTCCTGCCAGGCACTCCCCGGATTCCCGTAAATTCGCCTCAATTCTTCCGAAACTAAAGAGGCCGCTCCATTCACTGGTCATCTTCTGAACTGCCTGATGGGCTATGGCAGCCCCGTCCCCAATACCGCAGGCAAAGATGTTATCCTGCATCGTCACATAATAATCTCTGGACTGCACAGCAGAATATACGGCATTCATATAATCTGCATCCTGTCCTCCATATTCCCATCCGGAAGGAGCGGATTCCAGTAAAAACAGAAACAGCTTTTCCTCATCTGCCAGCTTCTTCAGTCCGGATTCCTGTGCATATTCTGTTCCCTCCTTTCCGGACGGTATTGCCACAATCAGACATGGACGGCAATACTCCAGATTTTCCGGAATATAGGTCAGAAAACTTCTTCTGTCTCCATTTACCCACACCCATTCCTCAAAATATCCCTGTACCAGCGATCGATTGGGATGGGCAAAATCAACCGAAAAATCTGCCATTTTTTCCGGAAATTTCTGCACTTTCAATTCCCCCATAGACTACCTCCTGTTCACTATGATTATTTTGTCTTCTAAATTCATAATAAACAGTTGTAAGTATAAATACAATTTTATATAATTTAATTAACATTAATTCAATTTATAGGAGATTACCATGGAATCTGAAATGAAATATATCTATACGATTTATCAGAAAGGAAGCTTTGCAAAAGCAGCTCAGTCTCTGTATCTTACCCAGCCTGCTCTTAGTATCGCTGTCCAGAAAGTAGAAGCTCGCATCGGTATGCCGCTCTTTGATCGGGGCCAAAAGCCATTAAAACTTACTTCCGCCGGTGAAATATATATTGAGAAAATTGAAGAACTACTACATATAGAAAAAGAATTGCAGGAAAAAATTCAGGATTTATCAGATCTGAATACCGGTAACATAAAAATAGGAGCCACAAGCTATTTCTTCTCCTATATTCTGCCGCCGGTCTTACTGGAATATCAGAAACAATATCCCAACGTACAACTGGATATTGTTGAAAATGGCGCTTATGAACTCAAGAAAATGCTGCTTGATAAAAAAATCGATCTTACTTTTGTCAGCCGGCCCGCAAAAGAACCAAATTTCAAAAATAAATTTGTGTTTCAGGATGAACTGGTACTGGCCGTACCGGCTTCTTTTCCGGTAAATGAAGCTTTGTCTTCTTTTTCCATGACCAGTGAAGAAGTCCTTCGCTCATCCCCTGCCTCCCATCCGGCAGTGGATTTAAAAGCATTTTCCGATACCCCCTTCGTTTTGTTAAAGTCAACTTACGATCTGCGTCACAGGGCCCGTCTGTTCTTTGAAACAGCAGGTATTTCCCCTGCCGTTCGTATGGAAGCCTCCCAGATGGCCACCTTATATGCCCTGACAGAGGCCGGCATCGGGGCATCCTTTATCAGCAATCGTATTATCAACAAACCTTCTCCCCAGTGCCTGTTCTATCGCATAGAACATCCGGAGGCGATCCGCGAAATGAATATTGTGACGAACCGCCATTGTTACCTGTCCCATCCTGTGGAAAAATTTATAAAACTGTTTGTTGACTACTATCAGAAAAAATAAATACGTCCGGACAGAAGCCCTGAACAATAAAAATGCCGCCGGCCAGCGATTTATCCGCTGTCCGGCGACACTTTTATTTCACTTATGATTCCTGTCAGAATTATCAAATCGTTTATTTAATAACCTGCAGGGATTTTCTGTCTGCAAATACTGCCACGAATACAAGGAATACAATACCTTCGATCAACTGCAGCATCTGTGTGGAAATACCCATCATGGTCAGTCCACTCTGCAGTACGATAAACAGCATGGAACCAACAATGATATTTTCAAATCTTACATTTGCTCCGCCGGAAATCGGCATACCGCCAAGTACCAGGGCAATCAGAATCTGCGTTTCCAGCTGGTTACCGCCGGAAGATGTTACAGATCCTACCTTAACTACATTGATAAATGCTGCAAAACCTGTAATCGCTCCTGCCAGTACATAGATGAGGAATTTCATTCTGTCTGTGCGGATGCCGGCAAATTTTGCTGCCTTCTCTCCTGCTCCGATTGCTTTCAGATAGATACCAAACTTTGTATAACGGAATACGATAAATCCGATTACAAGAACGATAACTGTACAGAGCAGTTTCATCATAGTCGTATCATAGTTAATAAGTGTAGCGGAACCTGCTATCGGTGCATCGGTTGTCAGATATTTAATAACACCGCGGAGCAGGAACATGGTACAGATTGTTACAATAAATGATTTGATCTTACGGTTTACATAGAAGAAACCATTAATCGCTCCAATGGCCGCTCCTGTAACAATTCCTCCCAGGATCGCAACCGGCAGCGGGAATGACTGTGTAAGTACGCACACCACAATGGAGGAAATACCAAGGATAGATCCCTGGGAGAAATCAAGACCTCCCATTGTCATAACGAAGAATACACCCATGGATGCAATCATTGTTACATATACCTGGGAAAGTACCAGGTTCATATTGGAAATCATTCTTCCGCCAGTCAGCACATTAAACAGAATGAAAATTGCCACAAGTCCCACTACAGGAAGCAATCTGCGGAGCATTGCCATCTTGGAAAATTTATTCAGTTCTTTTTCTTTGCTTACTGCATTTGCATTTTCGTTAGCCATGACTCTCCTCCTTAAACCATCATTGAAATCAGGCTGTTTTCATCCATATCTGGATTACGATCCAACTGACCGCTGATCTTGCCGTCTTTCATAATAAGAATCCTGTCGCACATACCGATTAGCTCCATCAGCTCCTCGGAAATCATGATAATGGATTTGCCGTCTTTTCTCATCTGGTCCATCAGCTGATAAATATCCTGTTTTACTTTGATATCGATACCACGGGTTGGGGAATCCAGAACGATAATATCTGAATCACGTCCAATCCAGCGTGCCAGTACGACTTTCTGCTTGTTACCACCGGAAAGCTCTGATACAAACTGGTCTGTATTAACCATCTTTACAGAAATTTCTTTTGCATATTTATCTGAGAATGCACGGAGTTTCTTGTCACTTAAAAGCTTAAGCGGCCCGGATCCGAGTTTACCAAGAGACGGCAGACAGATATTATCTCCGATACTCTGGTTGATTACGATTGATTCGTTATCACGGTCTTTGGACGTATAAGCAATCTCATTTTTAATAGCAGTCGGAATATCATTGATCTGTGTTCCGTCTGCAAGTGTTACGCTTCCTTCTCTGTCAAAGGATGCGCCGAAGATGGCCTTTCCGACTTCGTGCATACCAGACTCTGACAGACCGCCGAATCCCAGAATCTCACCTTTATGAAGGTCAAAGGATACATCATAAATCAGACCCGGAACCGTTACGTTCTTCACGGAAAGAACCACTTCATCGGAAACTTTCTCACCATAGTCTGCACGGTAATATTTACCGGTCATTTCACGGCCTACCATCAGTTTTTTCAGGTCGTCCTCTGTCATATCCTTACTCTTTACCGTATCGATATAAACGCCGTCCCTGAGAACTGTAATCGTATCCGATTTATCGAGAATCTCCGGCAGGTCGTGGGAAATAAAGATAATGGAATTTCCCTCGTTCCGGATACGCTCCATATGTTTGTACAGCTCTTCACGGCCTTCCTGTGAAAGAGCGGTTGTTGTCTCGTCAATAACCACAATCTTTGGCGAGAAGTATGTAGCCTTAACAATTTCCACCAGTTTGCGGTCCTCGAAATTGTATTCATCAATCATATGAGCTGCTTTAATACGTTCAAATCCATATTTCTTCAGAAGCGCATCCGCTTCCTTATTCATTGCGTTTGTATTTTTAATACCGGCTTTTACAAACCGATCCTCATGGCCGAGGAAAATATTTTCCGCTACCGTCAGACCGGAAAGTGTTCCCAGTTCCTGCACAATAATGGAAACTCCCTCATTGTTTGCCTCTATCTGGTTCTTCGGATGAATTTCTTTTCCATCCAGGATGAATATTCCGCTGTCAATGGGGTAAATCCCTGTCAGCATGTTGGTAAGTGTGGATTTACCGGAACCATTTTCACCGATCAGCGCGTGAACTTCACCTTTATTGATATTAAATGAAACATTCTGTACGGCCTTCGTAATACCAAAGGACTTACATACGTTTTTCACCTGTAATCTTACTTCATTACTCATAGTATGTCCCTCCTTCGATTATTTAACGATTTCGCCCTTGTCAACTCTTGTTGTCAGTGTAATGATGATCAGCAGGGCCAGACCTGTGATAACGTCCTGGATCGCTGTAGGCGCTCCAAGTGCGATGAATCCGTAGAAAATAATATTGATAACGAACTCACCAATGATGATAGCCTGAATCGGGATACCATATTTACGGAAAGCCATACCGAAGAAACATCCCATTGTAGGAATAAAGTTTCGTGACATGGATGCCATACCCGTAACAGCCACCATAGATGAACCATAGCTGATGGAGAGGATAGCCTCAACGCCAAAGAAAGCGCCGCTGATCAAAAATGCGATCACTTTGTACTTATTTACGTTAATACCCATATTCTTTGCAACAAATTCATTGGAACCGATTGCATATGTATAGGTACCCACTTTTGTATAGTTCAGGAAAATATATGCGACAATAAAGGAAATCACAGCCAGAATAACGTTTCCCGGCATGGAACCAAATGCACGCATATCAGACGGAAGTGTCTGCTCTACACCGCCTGCGATATAGTTGGCAACGGCCTCGTAAATAAGTGCAAGACCTGTGGTAACGATCATGGAAGGGATTCTCAGTTTTACATAGAATGCACCGTTAAGAAGACCTACTAATGCGCCGCAGACAATACTTCCTACGACAAATCCCACATATCCCAATCCGAAATTCGTTGCCAGAACACAGCCGAGAATGGAGGAAAGGACGATGTTCGCGCCGATAGAGAAGTCGAACATACCCATAACCATTACAAAATAGAAACCTACAGCACCTGTCGCTGCAAGGAGGCTGGCCTGGAAATACTGAAGCATCTGCTTGGGAGAACCGAAGTTACCAGGAGTTGCAATTTTAAAGATTACCCAGGATGCAACAAGCAAAACGATCAGGATCAGATAACCTTTTGCTTTTCCTGACAACTTTTTCTTTTCAGTTGTTTTCATAGAAGAACTCATATTGTATACCTCATTCTTTAAAAGTTGTATGGTTTACTACTTTCATAAATGGGACCGGTATCACCGATACCGGTCTCCCATTATTCTACAATTCAGTTCAAACCCGTTCTGTAATCTGACCGGAATTATTCAGCTGCATCGGCTGCATCCTCTGCTTCGGCTGCATCACCTGAATCAGCTGCATCACCTGAATCAGCTGCATCACCTGTACCGCCGCCTGCTCGTGCGGCTGCATCCTCAATAGACAGTGACTGAGCTTTAGCAATCATATCATCCAGGCTCATTTCGGAGATTTCAACAATCTCTTCACTTGTGTATGGAAGCTGATCTACGAAGTATTTTTCATATGCTGCGTAATCTTCCGGAGATGATACGTACAGATATGGGAATTCAACATCTACGAAGTTTCCGCCAATATCTGTGTAGTTGCCTTTGATTGCATTGTAAACCATCATGAATGCATATAACGGGTCACAGTAATGTCCGCCGGACTCACCGGCCATGGAGCCGTTCTCAAGACGCTCGCCAAGGTCCGGAAGGAAGTCTGTAGATACAATATCAATATCGTCCACTTTGCCTGCACGTTCAACTGCTGCGATTGCTCCCTGAAGCGGGTCACCGCCGCCGCCTGCTGGAATCAGAGCATCGATGGTATCGTCTGCTGACATAAGAGCTTCTGCAGCTTTGGAACCGCCGTCAGAAGAAGTTCCTGCGTACTGTGGTTCGGAAAGTTTTGCCTGGTCGTCCGGGTTCGCTTCGTTCCACTCTTCAATACCTTCCTGGTATCCCTGCCATCTTCCAAGCCATGTAGCATCGCCCTGCTCCCAGCCGATCAGACCGATGTTGCGGTTGCCCTTGTCCAGAAGCATCTGAACAAGCTGTTTTCCGTTCTCAACTTCGTTCTCATGAACGGCGCCGATGTAGTATTCAGAATCCTGAGCCACCTTGTAAATGTCCGGATTGGCTTCTTCATCGATAATACGGAAGAACTGTGACAGATATACTTTGTTGTCGTTACATGTCTTAATAGCAGATGTCATTTCTGTATCTGCTGAATTACAGATGATAATTCCCTGGCATCCTGCTGCACACAGCTGCTCAACAGAAGCAGTAACCTTTTCAGAAACGTGTGCCTGGTCAACATACTGAACTTCAACTCCAAGAGCTTCTGCTGCTGCATCCAGGATCAGTTTACACTGTGATCCAAGTACGTCAGTAGAACTCCAGATAGAAACACCGATTTTGATGTCTTCATTGGCTATTTCGCCGGAAGCTGATCCTCCGCCATTTGATGAGCCGCCGCATCCGGCAAGCAGTCCTGCAACCATTGTCGCACATAATGCTGTGCTGACGATTTTTTTGAGTAATTTGTTTTTCATAATTACCTCCCTCTGTACAATATGTATGGTTACTAAACTTGAGCCTTAATTTTTTATATATCTCCCAATATTCTCCAGAAAAATTAGTAATTATGCCTATAAACAACCGGAATTTTCAAAAAAATTTAAGCTCTTTTGCTATTTCATTTTATACCCTGACTACCCATTTGTCAATAAAAGAAATTCATATTTTGTTCGCAGTTTGTTCATATTTTAACTTTAATTTCTCGGCATCATGTTCCAGGACGTCCGGCCGGGCATTTCCCAAACATATTTTTGTAGAAATGATGAGGTTATTTTCCGTTATACAGATATTCCAGCAGCTCTTTTCTTCCCATCTTCCCTATTCCAAGATAATCCAGATTATATCTTGATGTTTCAAAGTAATTCGTCTCATGCATAGCTCCGCCAAGGACAATCATGGAATCGATGATTGGGGTAGGAACGCCGAATTTCACACCCAGGTCATGGTATATCTTGCATCCAACCGGAATATCTTCCGTGATATATCTGTGATTAATGCTGTCGGGGCCGACATTTCCTTCATCGCAGGGCTGATCCAACGGAAATACAACATTGTCTTTTCCGTCCTCATCTGTTCCCATGTACTCCTGTGTCAGGACGCTCCGCCTGGAGAAAAAGGATTCGTAACGATATGCCGGAACCTGAATGCCAATTGCTCTGGCAATCGCTCTTTCCTCTTCGTAGAACTGATATTGGATGCGGCAGATGGAGGGACAGAGTCCATGTGAATACAGTGAATACGTACCCGGCTCTTTCCCAAATATACAGGACCAGTTTTCCATAGAGGATACTCCAAGAACAGATGCCGGGACATGAATGACCGGATTGATATTGGAGAATCCTATATCTAAAATGGTATCTCCTTCTGCTGGTCCCAGCCCTTGTGTGACCGCATCCATACATGGCAGATATTTTGTGGACTCCATAAAGGATTCCATATCGCTCATAGGCTGGCTTGCTCCCCTCAATGTGATTGCCCGGTATTTTACCCCCACATGCGGCATCCGGAATCCACCGACAGATTCTATCCTTGTTCCATAAGGTGCAGACGCCCATCCTCCTATCACTACATCTTTATGGCATCCCATTTCTTTCATATATTTTCTGAGCAGAAGGCTTGCGTAATTATCGGTAAAGATATGGATTACCTGCCCGTCTTCCAACAGAGGGACCAGAGTCCGAAGATAATATTCATGGGCATGTGCCGGAATCGCGATTACAATCAGGCCCGCACCCTTTACCGCTTCTGCCATGTCCGTACTGACCATATCCAGAAATGCTCTGCCGGAGCGTTCAAAACCGTAGAGGTTTCTCTGTATCCCGTCCAAAAGGATCCCTGTTCTTTCAAGTCCGTCTATGGACGATCGGCTCCTGGAATACAGACGTACTTCCCGGCCCGCCAGCTTACAGTCTGCGGCAACTGTTTTTCCAACCGCACCACCACCCAGAACTACGATTGGCATTTGCTCTAAGTATGACATATCCCTTTTCATTAAAACACCCCTTTCTAAAACGCAAAGGCGCCCTGTTATATTCCAGGACGCCTTTGTCATTATTTATAATGTAACATAGTCTGACCGCTTTTGTCAAAACTGAAAAAACGATCTTCAAACTACATATCTTGTAAATCTCTTTTTGCAGCTATATATATTGACATTAAAATTAAAACAATACCAGAGGCTTCCATAATCCACTGCAGCGGTATCCTATCCGCCATCAGTCCGAAAACAGTCATACCTGCGGGATAGCAGACTGCATACATAGAACCTATGAATCCAAATACCCTCCCCTGCACAGCACTTTCTGTATGAACCTGAAGGGAAGTGTTAATAGTGGTCTGCACAGTTGTCAATGCGACACCATATATAACCATAAAGGCAAGGTACAAAACAAACTGCTTTACTGCACCCATCCCGATTGCCATCCCGCCAAATACCGCTAATCCAATAAACATTGTTGTTCTGCGTTTCTTAAACCCGCCGCTTACGCTCATCAGAAGCCCGCCTGCCATCATTCCCCCGAATCCACACAGTTCCACTGCCGTCAGATACCAATAAGTCTCTCCGTAAACTCTGCTGACAAACAGACCGGAAAGATAACCGGCAGGAACACAGAAAAAAGTAAACAGGCCATAAACCATAAGTAATCCGCCAATCAACGGTTTCCCGAAAGCATACTGAATGCCTGTTTTTATATCAGAAAATACTGTAGAAGCAGATGCTTTTTGTTTTTCCGATTTGGGCATTCGTATATGGGAAAACAATCCAATTCCAATGATTGCTGTGAAAATATCAATCATCAATGTAGAACGCAGGGTTCCCATTGTAAGAACTACACCTGCCACAGCAGGTGCAAAAAACTGGACTGCTGCCTGCATGGAAGAGTTCATTCCGTTATACCGCATAAGATGTTCTTTGGGAACAATCTGCGCAATAGCAGCATTCACTGCAGGAGACTGAATGCCTGCGCCCAGTGAACGAAGAACTGACATTGCCAACAGCATTCCAAGCAAAATCCCGCTCTGAGAAATATACGGCAGAATAAGAAACATTCCGAATGTGACAATTGCTATTGACGCATCTGCATAGAGAATCATCCGTTTCCGATTATATCGGTCTGCCCAGACACCGCCTGCAAACGAAATCAAAAATTGCGGCAGATAAGAGCAAATCGAAAACGCTGCTACCCAGATTCCTCTTGCTGTAGACAGCGTTACATACCATACGATTGCCATCTGGACAATCTGTGAACCGAACAGGGTAATGCTTTGGCTGACAAAGAAAAGAATAATTTTCTTCTCCCAGTTATTCTGTGCCTTCAACATGATACTTTTCCTCCTTCCCCTCTCTTTATCGACCGCGTGTGTCCTTGTAAAGAGAGGGTATCTTTTGGAGAAAACACAAAACGCTGTGTTGGATAGCCATACTCTGTCAGTAATTCTCTTTCTGCAAATCCAAGCCGGAGATATTCTTCCCGGTATCCCGTATCCGCTTTATCTCCTTTTCGGTATGTAGTCAGGCTGATTTCCCTGCCGAAAAGCAGCTCATCTAGTTTTTCAAGAAAAATTTTTTCAGTATTTAAGCCACGATATTGCGGATGTATCGCCCAATAATCGATGTTTCCCGTTTGAGCCGAAAATCCCATGATACCGATTGCCATACCTTCATCCCGCAGGATGAATGCCTGCCTGTCAGAAACATATTGATGAAGCTTTTCCATATATTCTGTTTCATTCAGATAAGGGTATCCGTCAACTGTCAAATGAACTAATTCCATCCAATCATTTACATCTGATAATGTCGCAAACTGTATATCATTTTTGGTAAAGTCCATCTTTATTGGTTCTTCCTTCAAATAAATCGGAAGCTGTAAGGGATAAAATATTTCCGATACCCTGTATTCGGAAGGCGTCATCTTATACATCGCCTTAAAAGCGCTTGTAAATGCCTGCTGGCTTTCATATCCACTGATAAGAGCAATCTCAAGAATCGGCTTTTGGGAAAATACCAACAGCTTTGCTGCTTCTGTCAGCTGCCGCCTCTGAACATAATCATGGATTGTCAGACCGACTGTTTGTACAAACAGCCTGTGCAAATAATACTTCGAGTAGTGCAAAGACGCCGCAACCGCTTTTAAATCCAATTTGTTATCTAAATTTGCTTCTATATAACTGATAGCTTTTGAAATAATATGTACCTTTTGACCTTGCACTATGTTGCCCCCTTTCCAGAGAGATATTGTATCACAAAGAGTATTTTTCTTTTTCATTATTCTTGCTGTTTTCAGCACATATTTCCTAAATGCAACGGTTATTCACATCCCGCCTGAAAGTAAGTACAAAAATAGCCCGGGTATTTTCGGACATAAAAGAAAGCATCTGCCATTATGACAAATGCTTTCCGTAATCATTATTTTAAGCTGCCTTCCCCTCCCATAAGGGCGGTCAGTTCCTCAATGCGCTCCACCGGAAACGGCGGTTCGCATAAGGGCTTCATGGCGATTGCCATGAGCTTCATCGGATTATCGTCCGCTGCCACCCGGTTGGATGACAGTTTACCGCAGATACGGCATCTATGGATGATAGCCCATTCTCCATTTTTTCTTACCCATACTGCCACAGGCTCCATCACACCGCCGCAGTCTGATTCTCTGTCTCCGGGTTCATTGTCCAGATGCTGACTGCTCAGGCAGTTTGGGCAGTGGTTCCTGTGGTCTGATCCTGCCCCTCCTGGAACGACCAGACGTCCGCATACCTTACAGGTAAAGGATTCGGTACAGGCATGATTCTTGTAATAATGTTTTTCATATTTTTTCCGTTTATTCTCACGGTTCATTGATTTATCCTCCTGAAAGTATTTGTTCTGTCCAAATCCTCCGGGAGGTTTGCCGGGTTATTGCACGCAAGCCTCCCGGCCTGATACAATAGCACATCCGTTATTATTCAAACAACATACCCCTTCCTATGAATTATTTGTGCGCACAAGTTAAGTATAACAGAGAAACATATTTTAAACAATCCCCCGTTGAGACATCAGAATTTGCCTCATAAAATTTTTATTTCCATTAATTATTACTATTTTCTTTACGATACTCCGCTGGCGCAATCTTTAGAACATCACGAAACGCTGTGGCAAATTTACTCTGGTTTTCATATCCAACTTGATTCGCGATTTCAGCTATGGTTGCCTGTGTCTGCCTCAATAAGATTGCAGCTTGTCTAATGCGGTATTCTTTCATATAAGTTCCGATAGGCTGTCCATAAATACCTTTAAATGTATCCTTTAACGTTGTAGTGTTTATCAAATATTCTTTAGAAAGATCATCAATCGTTGGCCGCTCCTGAAGATTTGAGGTCAGCCTTTTGTGGATAGTCTTGATAATCTCCACCTGCGGAGAAGTGTATAACTCTCTCCTTTTCTCTTTGGATACATCAACCATACACAAAAATAAAAGCAGTTCTTGTACCTTTAATCGAAAATATGGTTTCTGTAAGCAATCCGGCACAGAGTAAAGCTCTGAAAATATATGTTCAATCTCATCCTTCGCCCGCATGATAAAACAGTTTCCGTCAGAACAAAATTTATCTTTGAATTGCAGAATATCTATGCCGCTGTCCGTGAGAATTTCAGGCATGTTCTTCACCACCACAGATAGATTGATAACAACGGAAATCCCTCGATAGTGTTTTAATGGAAATGACATTTCCGATGCACAATTATCCATGGTATGGATTGACAAATCGCCTTCTCCAAGGTAAAGGCAAGAGCCACTTGCTAAGCGGCACCCTTCCCGGCCTTCCCGACAATGATTGATCTCCAATATGTTTTTATCAATGTTCCCATCCCAATAGCAGCTCGTTGCTTCAAAGTCATTATAGATAAGCTGTATTCCAGGATAGACCTGATAGACCGTCATAAGTCCAAGGCCATCCGCACAATCCATTTTATAGACAGTACAATAACCGTCATTGTCCTTCGGAATAACTGCAGATAACCCTGTTGATGAAAAATGGGTATTCTCCATAGATGTCCTTTCCGATGTATCTATATTATTTATCTGTTGTGCCAGAGTCTTTCTGGCATCTTTTATTATATAGTTTTTTCTCATATTGCACCGCTCCAATCAGCAGGATTTTAAATCCAAACAGAACCCACTTTAAATTATAGTACGTCATGACTAACCACGCAAACAAAAAAGAGGCTGATCCCGTCAACGTCATGGCATCGTCCGTTTGAAGACAAAAACAGTATCAACCAACAGATTGTGAGAAAATAAAACTATCTCTCAATTAAAATTCCTGATATTTATGCGATATATTTTATCTCTGCATATTCGTAATACTGTAGTAGCGTTTGTAACATATCCTCTTTGGCTGCTAAATTCGTTTGCATGATAACGGACTTTGGAATACTGACTTTTATTTTCATGCCGGTTTTTTGTACTGTAAAAGCAGATGTAGAAAGTCCAGTGGACAATTTTACAGCTTCACAAATATCTTTGTCTTGTGTGATTCCGCCTGTCAACTCATGGAATGATTCAACTAAGAGAACAACAGGGTTTTTAATTGATGTCACAAAGAGAACAATCAAAATAAAAAAGTCACCGGTGTAATGCAAAAATCCCAGAATGGAATCTACGGGGATGCTCCACAAAATAAGGATTGCCACACCAATTGAGGCTGACTGCAAACCATCAATAAGATTAGCTTGATACTCTGCATGTAACATTATACTTGTGCTATTTGTTTTTTTGTATTGCTTACGATTAAATACAGACAGACCAATGCAAAGTACAGTCATCGCTGCCGAATAAGCCGGAACTGATGCCGTGTTCATTATCTGCCCATTTCCGTTAAAGAAATAATCAAAAGCAACCTGCGCCGAACTTATCAGGGCATGAATCATCACTGCAATTATCAGTACAGACTTGAAAATTGCATATAGCGGTTCCCGCTGCGGCTATAATTAAATTTACTAATGTCGTTATTATTAAAGCTCTTTTTTCAATTTGCTTCTGTGACAAAACAGCGAAGCCGGTACACTCTCAAGCGTATCTGCTTCGCTGTTGCATAACAAAAAACCCGCCCCTGTGGACGCAAATTGATATGGCTGCACGGTCAATTCCTCATTGAAAATCAGCGTGTCAAATTTGGCTGCCAGCAGAGCGATAAAATCAACCTTTTTACACATTTCCTGAATAGGGAATTTTTATTGTTACCTGTGCGCCGCCAGTTTTATCCGAATTGCCTAAAATAAGTTGGCCTCCATGCTGTTGAACAATGGATTTGGTAATAAACAGGCCCATTCCAAAATGCAGGTTGGAGCTGCGGCTATGATCTGCCATATAGAATTGTTCCTGTGCGTGCAGTAAATCTTCCCGTGAAAAACCATTGCCGGTATCTGTGATGGTAATTTTGAGATTGTTGTTGTCACCTGCTATTAAAAGGTAAACGGAACTATTAAGCAGAGAAAAGTCCAGAGCGTTGTTTACCACATTCATAATCGCCCGCTCTAATAATAACCGATCTGCGGATAATATAATTGGTAAATTCTTCACTTCCACTTGTAAACTGGTTTTTTTCGTCTGGCATAAGGCACTAATCTGTCCCCGCAGATATTCTACATAGTCAGCCAGATTGATATTTTCCATGTGAAGCTGATACCCGGTTGCTGCACGCGAAATATCAATCAGCGTTTTGATATATAACTGCATTTGTTCGGAACTGCTATTGATATATTCCATGTATAGGCGCTGCTCCCCGTCTAAATCCGTTTCTCTCATAAGATCAGCATTTCCCTGAATTACTGTCAGGGGTGTTTTTAGATCGTGTGCAAGTGCGGCAATCTGCTCTTTTTGCGTTTGTTCAGCGCTCCATTGTTGTTCCAATGACTTTTTCAGATTATCTTTCATGTGCGAAAAGGAAATCAGAACATCTTCAAATTCCCTGATTTTTGAGTGTCCTACATGAAAATCAAGGTTTTGTTTTGCTACTTCGGAAGTTGCCTGAAAAAGAGGGGCAAGCTGCAAACGTAAATTCTCAGCAAACCTGGCTGTCAGAAACAGGCAGACAAAAATGCAGCCCGAAGCAATCAGTACAATCATCAATATATCCGGGGACGGGAGATGCTCGTTTAACCACTCATTTGTATATTGAGAGCCAATATAGTATTGCAGGACAACATACTCATTTTCTCGGGTCACAAGCAGGTATCTTTTTTGCAGGTTTTGATCACTGGCCCCCGTAGTCGCATACCGTATGGCCTGTTCCGACTCGTTTTCATCTAAGGTGGTTTCAATAAGCTGGTAGTTTTTATCCAACAGCGCATATTCAATCCCCATCGGTATCTGAACCTCAGATAAAGCTGGCGTAGCCGCAAGGAGCGGCGCAAGTTCGTTTGCCCGGATTTCTGAATAGTCCCCATAGGTGGTAAGCCCTAAAGTCGTGCTGACGGTCACAAGCAGAAATGGAATAGAAACTGCGGCAAGCAAACCGCCAAGCAACATAAGTAAAAAGCGCCAGAAGGATGTTTTCAGTGATGCAACTTTCTTCATTCCCATTTATACCCAATCCCCCATACTGTTGTGATTGGCTGAATATCAAAATGCTTCAGCTTTGCCCGGATATTCTTAATGTGGGTGGCAATCGTGGAATTATCACTTTCCCCGTCCAAACTGAAAACAGCCTCGTAAATCTGTTCCCGTGTAAACACCTGCCCTTTATTGCGGGCAAGAAATTCACAGATCATATACTCGCTTTTGGTAAGGGACACGGTTTCTCCGTCTACCTGTATCGTTTTAGCCGACAGGTCTATTTTGATGCGGTCGAAGTTCAGGCTGCTATGGCGTTCCCTTTGTTCCCGGCGTATATGGGCGTTTACTCTGGCCCGCAGCTCTGGGATGCGGAAAGGCTTTGTCAGATAGTCGTCAGCGCCAAGCCCCAGACCAAAGGTAATATCATTTTCCATCGTTTTAGCCGTAAGGAACAGAATCGGGCAGTCAACCATATCCCGGATTTTTTCACAAAACGAAAAGCCATCGGTTCCGGGCATCATAATATCCAGTATGATTAAATCATAGCGGTTCAGCTTATCCAACGGCACCTGTTCCGCAGATGTATAGCCTGCAATCAGGTGTCCATCCTTTTGCAGTCCGTTTTTTATCAGCTCCAAAATAGACTGTTCATCATCTACCGCAAGAATAGCAGCCATTTTCCTGCCTCCTAGTATAATAATGGTGTAGTCAATAATGACTACGGGTTAATAGTTACAAAGTCTAAATGAATAACTGAAGGAGGGATTCCTCTCTCCGTCAGAAGTTATTGTTCCTTACCGTGTCTGAGGCTTCCATGATGCACCAGATCAGATCATGAGGTATAATCACTGAGGCAGGGCAATTGACGACTCCTCCTTGGGACCCGGCCTCCCGCCGGGTAAACCTCTTAGAAAGTCTGTCTGTCCATTCGGTGGTGATTTATGGTTTGGCTGGTTGGGAAGCCTCAGGCTATACCTGTATAAGCCGCTAGGTTGTGTATCCGCCTTATGGTAATGGATGCCTGCCGGAAAGGATGTTTACTATGCATTACAAAAGATTACTCGCACTCATTGACAGCGTTTCTTCTTACCTCTCTGTCGGCCTTGATGTTGGCGCTGATTTTACCTGGATGTCTATCGCCCTCCCTAATGGTTCTTTTATTGGGAAGCCCTTTAAGATCGTCCATTCTGATCCTGGGTCCAGAGACCTTGCTGTCGCAAAAATAAAAGAAGCACAAGAGACGTATTCTCTCAAAAGCCGCTGCTTCCTTGAGTCTACCGGGATCTACCACATCCCGCTCCTGTGCTTCCTTCGTGATAAGGGGTTTGACTGCTCCGTCATTAATCCTATCATCACTAAGAATAGCACAAATATCAGCATAAGGAAACTGCATAATGATAAATTCGATTCTAAAAAGGCTGCCCTTGTTGGCCTGAACGTTTCTCTCAAGACTTCCATCATTCCGGATGATTCCGTTCTCGATCTGAGAAACCTGATCCGTGATTACTACTATTTCAAGGATCTTCAGTCGTCTGTTGCCCTCAAGCTCACTGCGGAACTGAAAGTGTCTTTCCCTGCTTATGCGAAAGTTTTCAGCAAAGTCACTACACAGTCTTCCTTAAAGCTGCTAAGCTCTTATCCTCTCGCTGAGGACATGCTTACCGCTCCTAAAGACGATATCGTGAAGATCATCCGCAGTACCGCACGTTTTGGCGAAGCTTATGCCCTGCGTAAGTATGACGCCATCATCGCTGCCGCACAGGATGCTGCTGTTTTCGGCAGGGCGCTTCCCAGCAATGCTGTACGTATCCGTCTTTATATCGATACTTACCAGGAATACCAGAAGCATCTGGATGCGCTCCTGAAAGCACTCCACGAGACGGTAGATCAGCTGCAGGATACTTTGATCTACGATCAGATCTGCCTTCTACAGTCCCTGCGCGGGATCGGATTCTTAAGCGCAGTCGTCCTGATCGCGGAGATGGGGAATTTTAAACTTTTTTCTTCCCCCAAAAAGCTTTACGCTTACTTTGGGCTTGACCCCGCTGTCAAACAGTCCGGGAAACTCAATGGCGATAGAGTCCATATGTCCAAGCGTGGCTCCAGCCTTGCCAGACGGGTTCTTCACATGGCCGCGCTCAATAACGTAAAGGTTGATAAAGGGAGCGGCACACCTGTGAATCCTGTAGTTTACGACTACTACACCCGGAAGTGTTCCGGCAAGAAAAAGCCAGTAGCAATGGGCGCTGTCATGCATAAGATCTGTAACATCATCTTTGCCATGCTCCGGGATAACAAACCCTTCGAGGTCATCACTCCGGAGGAACACTGCAGGCGCTTTGCTGCAGAGCACCCAGACAAAATACAGAAAGCCGCATAATCAACACGGCACTCTCAAAATTTAGTTCACAGCCAATCCAATATATCGGAATGGTCTGTTAAGGTTACCCTTTTTTCGTTACTATAAAAATTTTAACTTTTTTCATATCACCTCTTGACATTTCTTAGCTGGACTTTCGTCGAAATCTGTGTTCACCATTATACCACACGCAAAGGATAATTACTGTACCCTTGCAATATGGTACTGATTATTTACTTTTACAGCAACAGCGTCCGCCGGATTGGTGCCTGAGGCAGCTTTGAAATCAAAGATTTCATCCTCTTCTGTAAGCTGGGCACTCGGCACCGCTTCATGATAACCGCCATTGACATCCACAATCAGGTGAGAGGTATTATTGGGAGCTGCATACACATTCAAAAATGGGATGATGTATTTAGCGTCCGGAACTTTATCTGCCAGATCGGACAGGGTTTCAAAAGAGGCGGTTTCAATCGTTTCCTGAACCAAAACGGTTCCGGCTTCGTCCACCGCTGCAAGCTGTCGAATGTACCCAAGCCATTCTCCAAGTCCGTCATTGGAAACGGTGTTACCCAAAATAGTGTACGCCTCTCCTTTGTAGGTAAACTGGGTCACATCTTCACTGACTAAGTGGCATTGCTCCTTGTCGCTGGAATATTCCCTGATCCCGTTTTGCAGGACAGAGCAGCCAGATAGGACACAGCAAAGGCATACCATGAGAAACATCCCCCGGAAAAATTTCATTGTTTTATTCATTATTTTTTCGTCCCTCCCAACGAGAAAACCAATAGAGAATTGCAAGCAAAATGCCAACAGATAATATGGCAATCAAAATCCACTGTGCAGCATTGGCAATCAGCCTGTCGTTCAAAACGTCATGCACCCAATTTACAGACCACGAAAAAGGAATGTACCGCCACAGGCCATGCAATTCAATGTTGCTGTATAAGATACTTTGCAGACATTCAAATACGCCCCAAAACATAGAAATGCCCAATCCAAATTTCAGAGTAATAAGCAGATGTAGCGCATATATTACGAAACTGCCCATTGCCAGCCCCAGCATGGATTGTATCAACAGGCCCTGCGGGATAGTCCCTGTCCGGCTCATTCCTGCCCCAATCGCAAATAGTACAAAAAGTAGCGCCAAGGAAAAGATACCTGACAGATACAGGGCAGCAAACTTTGCCAACAGTATTTTCCAGCGATCTGGCACCGCCAGCAGGCTTTGAAAATGCGAGGCGCTTTCTTCCCGTGTGATATTCAGACCGACAATAACGCTTATCAAAAGTGGAAATACCATTGACGTCAGTTCCAGAAGTAAACGCAATTTATTCAGTTCATCCACATTCTGATAAAGCAGGAAGTAAAATACAAACAGGATGGCCCCAACTATGGGGAACACTGTATGAATACTCCAATAGGATGTGCGCCGCTGTCTTAGAAAATCGGCACGAACCAGAGCAATCATTCCCATTTACATCCCTTCTTTCTTTGAAAAATTGGCCGCTTCCCAAAGAGTAAACAGGACATACAGAATCACAGAGAATATCAACGGCAGCAAAACGCTCCATGAAAAAGGAATAACACCAGCAAAGGTTCCGTTGTCTTCAATTCCCATAAGCAGCCCTGCCGTTTTTGCGGCCCAGCAATAGGGACATACCCATGCAAAAGCTGTATTTCCAAGCATGATTGCCGTCGTCCGGCAGATAAAACGATTATTAAGAGCGCCTCCAAAGCCACTCTATATCAGGAAACGCCAAATGAGCCAGGAATCCAATAAGAGAAATGACTGCTACCGCAAGAAGAATATAACCAACGATTCGTGCCCACCTTTTCAATGACGCTTTTCCATTCTCAATATCCAGATAGATTGACGCAACTCTTTCATCTGTCATATTTTTTTCACGCACATCCTGAACATCAATGTCTTTTACCAATTCATCCAAGGTCAAATTGAAATAGTCACTTAGCAAAACCAGCCGTTGAAAATCAGGGTATGATTGGCCTGCCTCCCATTTGGAAATGGTTTGCCTCGAAACCTGAAGCTCCATACCCAATTCTTCCTGAGATAATCCTTTCCTTTTTCTAAGTGATAAGAGTTTTTCATTAAACTTCATTCGATATAGTCCTCCTTATGTTTTATGAATGGAGTATAGAATTTCGCAAGCCTAATAACAAGCAAGTTGAGTTGGAAATTTGTCCACAGGCATTAACATAAGGTTTTATTTTATCTTTTGTGAGGTATGTAAACATCATTTTTCAAGAATGTAAACACTTCTTTCTTTTCTGCAGGCCCATTTTGGCGCTTATCGGACAGAATTTTCCGTCCACTCTATTTTAGCAGGGAATCTTAATTGTGACTTTTGCTCCGCCCGTTTCTGTCGAATTGTTCAAACTTAGTTGCCCGCCATGATTTTGGGCGATAGAATTTGCCGCATATAGGCCAATTCCAAAGTGGGTCTTAGAAGTCCTGCTGCTATCATCCATATAAAACTGTTCTGTACCATGTTTTAATGCTTCTGGTGAGAAACCACTTCCCGTATCTATTACTGTAAATAGTAGAAAATCATTTTCTTCGGTAACAGATAGCAAAACTTTTCCTCCTGTTGGAGTACGCTCCACAGCGTTGGATAAGACATTAACAATCGCTCTGATAAGAAGATCGTAATCCGCTGTGATTTTATGGATAGTATAATGGCACTCACACGCTGCCATCAGATTATGAACCGTACACAATCCTTTTAACTGTTGCTTTATTTCATGGACAAGAACGTCACATTCGATTTTTTGAGGACGGAAGTGATACCCCTGCCACGATTTTGTGACTTCAATCAATGTATGCACATAATTCTGCATTTGCAAGGAGCTGCTTTCAATGTATCCGGTATATTTCCTTTGTTCCTCTGAAAGTTCAGATTCAAGAAGAAGTTCCGCATTTCCGCGCACAAGAGTGAGGGGGGTTTTTAAATCATGTGCTAACGCGGATATTTGACGGTTTTTTTTCTGCTCTGTTTTCCACTGGCTCTCAAGAGCATCTTTTACTGCGACGCGCATTTGATCCAACGAACGAAGTATTACATCCACTTCTTTAATACCGCTCGTTGAAATCTCAAAATCTAATTCCTGTCGTTCAACCTTGTTGGCAATAAAAATCAGTGCAGATAACTTTCTGTTCATCACTTTGCCGAAACGAATGGCGACGATTGCAATTATCAAAAATGTTCCGAGAATTGCAGATACAAAAATAAGTATTTCAGGCGGAACAAGAAGTTTTTGCAAAAAGGAAGATTTGTATTGGGGAGAAAGGGTATATCGCAAAACACAATATTCTGTTTCTCTCGGTATAACAGTATAATTATATTTTACGCCCACTGTGCTGCCTTTCTGTATTGCCTCCCATGCTTCTTGTGCGGATGTTCCTGTTAAGTTACCACTTTTCCAATTCCCATCCAGATCAAAAACTGCGTAATGACATAACTCCGGGATAATATCTTCTGTAACCTGTTCTGCTTGTTGAATCTTACTGAACGCGTTTTCTGCCTGTTCTTGTGCATAGTTTGCCGGATATACAATGCTGTCATTCATCAGGGCATTGAACAGAACCAAAAAACCAATCGCCAAAAAAAGGACGAGAGCAAAGATATAGACAAAATATTTGAGATAAAATAAGCTCAAAGAAATCTGAGATTTTCGTTTTATTTTTCCCATTTATATCCAACCCCCCATATTGTTTTTATCGGCGCATAGTCAAATGCCTGCAATTTATTGCGGATATTTTTTATGTGAGTTATAATCGTATTTTCGTTACTTTCACTATCAAAGCCAAAAACATTTTCAAGAATTTGCTCTTTTGAAAATACCTGTCCTGGATTCCTGGCCAAAAACTCACAAATCTCATATTCACCTTTTGTTAAAGGGAGAACCACATTTTCAACCAAAAACTGCTTTGCAGAAATATTAAAACAGGCGCGTTCAAACGAGATACGGACAGAATGTTCTCTTTTTTCCCTGCGTAAATGAGCTGAAACCCTTGCCCTCAATTCCATAACTCCAAAAGGCTTACAAATATAATCATCTGCACCGAGAGCCAAACCGTTTACCAGGCTATCTTCTTCTGATTTTGCAGTCAAAAAAACAATCGGGCAGTCTACTTGACCTCTTAATTTTTGACAAAGAGAAAACCCGTCTATTTCCGGCATCATCACGTCCAGCAAAATCAAATCAAAAGAATTGATTTTCGTGTAGTCAACCTTTTTGGGGTCGGCAATACACGTTACATGATGGCCGTCTTTCATTAAAATGCTTTGTATCATATCCAGGATTCCAGGTTCATCATCCACCGCTAAAATGTATGCCATATCGTTCACCTCCCTGTTATGGATTATAATGATTTGTCAATATAAAGTAAACCTTAGTCTGCCGTTCTGGTGCCTTCCCAGCGATACGCCCAGCATAAATAAGTGATCGTTCCGGCTGCAACTACAAAGATACCTATACAGGCAACTTGTTTCAACTCCGCATAAGCCAGACTTTCGCCGTTATAAGCAGCTAAAAATGTAGACACCGTTCTGGCAGGCCACGCGAGAGGAATATATTTCCAAATACTATCACCCAAACCAGTCAGAAAAAGTGCGGACAATACGCTTTCTACAATTCCCAGTCCGATAGACACACCCTTATTCCACCGAAAGGATAAATACAAGTGCAGAAGATATAGTGGTACGCTGCTGCAAAGCAACACCAGCGCGGCAAGCAGATAGAACACGCTCCCGACAACTTTTCCATGTAGTCCAAGTAGAAATATAGCGCCAAAGATCACAGAGGACAGGAAAAGCGCCCCGGCGCAAAATATCAGAAGCAACAAGAGTTTAGATAAAAACGGAATCACTTTTTTGGATGTCATAAACATCATTTGAAAGCAACCCGCAGATTGTTCCTGTTCTGATATAATCGCGCAGAATACACCAATTAGAAATGGCAATGCCATCCCAATAACCTGATAGTAAATATCCACTTTCACATAATCATCCCAAGGTGCGTAAGAATAGTATGCACTGAAAATAAGCGCAGCCAAAATAGGAATGAAAAGATGGGCAGCTCGTATTGAACTATGCTTCGTTTTTAAAAAATCTGATTTATAATAACGAAAAAGCACGATTTTACTTCACCTCCATTTTTTTAAACCATAGATTTAAAATGACCGCGCATACAATAAACCAGGTCAGGGACAGAATAGCGCCAGGTAAAATAACACCTGTATTCCACAATTCACTTTCAGCGGGGATTGGCAAGCCATTGGGTAGCAGGCCCAAAGTGGGACACATTAAACGTACCGGAATGGAGGACGGGCAAAGCCACCAGGAGCTTTTGTCTGCCACGGTCACCACGCCGCCAATCGAAATCACCATACAGAGAAAAATATCGGCAAACATACCAAATTTTGCGCTTAAAAACAGATATACCGGAATTTCCCATAAGTAAGAAATCGTTAATAGAATGGTAGCTACTGCTGCACCCTCAATGGGGATTGTTGTACCAAAAATAGTTCCGCCGATAGTTGCTCCGAGAAAAACAATCACATTAGCAGCTAAAAGTCCTAACGCAAGATATATCATTTTACCAATCATCAGTTTTTGCCCTGATACGGGCAGACTTTTCAAATTGTAATAATGGTTCTTTCTGTCTTTGGCTATACTCAAATAACACATCACAGCTAATGTTCCAGGCAGCAAAGTAACATACCACCAGTTCCACGCCCCAGCCGGAAAAGCATTTTCCAATCCACCAGTCAATGCCAGCACTAACAGAAGTGTTATCATCGGCGCGATCACAGGGAGATATTTGGTAAAGGAGTGTTTGAATTTTAGATGTTCCGCTTTTATGATACCGCTCATTTTACTCACCGGCCTTTCTCTCATGTTTGATAACTTGCATAAAGAGTTGTTCCAAATCCTCTCCATCACGAAGCCGGCCCTCATAACCCAGGATACCATTTGCAATAATACCAATATAGTCAGCAGTCTGCTGGACTTCGGAAAGGATATGGCTGGACAGGATTACCGTAATTCCTTTTTTGGGAAACGAACGAATCAGTTCCCTTAATTCTTCGATACCTACGGGGTCAAGACCGTTTGTTGGTTCGTCCAGGATTAACAATTTGGGATGGTTCAACAACGCATTTGCAATTCCAAGACGCTGTTTCATTCCAAGGGAAAATTGACCGGCTCGTTTTTTTCCAGTGTTAGTAAGCTGAACAATTTGCAACACTTCCTCAATCCGTGTATCAGGCAGCCCCAATAAGGTAGTACGCACTTTCAAATTTTCTTTTGCTGTCAGATTTTCATAGAGCGGCGGCATTTCAATGAGCGCTCCAATATGTTTTAATCCCTCTCTGTTCCACGCCTTTCCGTTAAATGTAATTGTTCCAGATGTCGGCCTCATAATGCCAGTAAGCATTTTTAAGGTAGTAGATTTTCCCGCACCATTCGGCCCAAGCAATCCATATACGGAATCCCTCGGAATATTTAGGGAAACCTCATTTACCGCCAACTGTTTTTTGAATGATTTGCAGAGATTAGTTGTTTTCAAAATATAATCCATGTTGTTTGGCTCCTTTCTGCTATTTACAAAAAACATCGTAGGACAAACTTCTAAAGATTTGATGAAGATTTGAAAAACTAAGTCAATGCTATTTTTCATTCACTTTTCAGTTATCTCTCCTGCTTTCTTAGTTTCCCTTCTTTCATCTCCAGAATCTCATCCGCCTCCCCTGCAAGCTGCTTACTGTGTGTCACTACGATCACGCATTTCCCCAGTTCGTGGGCGGTCCGCTTCAGCAGTTCGATAATCTCCGCCGCAGTCTCTTCATCCAGATTTCCCGTGGGTTCATCCGCCAACAGCACCCTCGCCTCACTTGCCAGGGCACGGGCGATCGCCACCCTCTGCTGCTGACCGCCGGAGAGTTTCAGCACATTTCGCTTCCAGTCCTCTTTTGGAATACTGACTTCACGGAGCAGTCTCCCCGCGTTCTTCCTGCCGCCCAGCTTTACATTCTCCTCGGTAGTCAGATAGTCGATCAGATTGTAGTTTTGAAATACCAGAGAGATATTGTGCCTGCGGTGGTAGTTCAACCCTTTTTTACGGATGTCTTCTCCATGATAAAGGATCTGTCCGGACACGGGGCCGTCCAGCCCCGCGAGAAGCGACAGGAACGTAGTCTTCCCGGAGCCGCTGGCACCAACCACCGCATAGAACGTCCCTTCTTCAAAAGAGGCCGACACATTTTTCAGGACAAGTTTCTCCCGTTTTGACGAATAAGAATACATGAGATTCCTTGCTTCTAAGATCATTCTTCCTTCCTCCTAACTCATTTCACTTAAAATGTCTTTCGGTTTTCTGCGGAAAATCAGGATACTGGAGGCGCAGGTGGAAACGGCGATCAGTCCTGTCACTGCAGCCCCGTCTGTAAGCAGCATCTCCGGGGTAATCTTGGTTTCCACATCTGTCACAGTCAGTTCCGGCGCCTGGTAATCCGTGGCAACCTTTCCGGCGTCCATCTCCTCCTGTACCCCGGCCTGCTGTTCCTGCTGACCGGTCAGGTAATGTGCCGCTGCGTCTGACACCGCGGGGGCGATGAGAAACGACAAAACAATGGCAAGGCCCCCGATCAGAACCGTTTCCGTTAAAATCTGCAGGAGGATCTTCCCCTTTGCGATGCCGACGGACATCAGGATTCCGATCTCATTGGTCCGGTTCCTGATCCAGAAAATAAAGATCAGAAACAGGATCACAAATCCGGCTCCCGCCACAACCGCCAGAAGGGTATTGCTGATTTTCTCCAGATCGTTAAAATTGGACGCCATGGTATCCAGATTGCCATTGTTATCTATGAGGTCATACCATTCCCACTCCATGTCCGTTTTCCGAATGGCGTCTTTCACCGTCTCATAATCATCCACATCTGCCACTTTGAAATAGGCCTTTTCATACAGCGGATCATCCTGCTCCGCCTTTGCAGGGAAATCCAGGTCCGTAAAGATCACATTCTCCCAGCGGAACGTGTCCCCGGACATATAGGGCTGCATGGGTTCCTGCACCTGATAGATCCCTACGATCTCTGCTTCCTGTACAGGCTCTTCTTCCTTAAGAGGATGAAACCTCATACGGTCTCCCACTTTCAGTCCGTTTTTCTCCGCCAGGTCCTCTGAGATGACACACACATTGGCATCCCCTTTTGTGGTCATCCGCCCCTCTTTGATGGTAACATTTCCGCTTAAGACATTGGCATCCAGCGCCATATCCCGGTTTCCGATGAGGGTGACACCCCGAAAGTCATTGGTCTGGTCGGTGTCCGCGTCCTCAATTCGTTCAAAGTCCGCCGGTTTTACGGCAGTAGGGACTGTGGTGATATTATAGTCGGCAATCCCTTTTGTCTCTGCGATCTTTTCAATATCCTCTGTCTTTAATGACTCAAAGGAATTGTCCGTGTAGACACTCCAGTTTTCCGAGCCATTGACCGTGATCTTCTCCTGATGGACGCCCCCGTAGCTTCCCTGGCCGTCCTCGTACAGCTCTGAGATCTTTTCGCTGGCTTCCTCGATCCGCTGGCTCCGATTCGCCGGATTATATTCCAACAGGAATCCCGCGCCGATGGCCTGGCGAGTACTGTCTTTCGCCCCGATATTGGCGCTGCGGCTTGCCATTCCCGACAGGAAGAGCAGGCTGATCAGGCACACCACAAGCAGAAGCAGCAGACTGCGGACCGGCTTCCGACAGCAGGAACGCCCTGCCCGTTCAAACAGATTCATGGATCATCCCTCCATTCTTGATAAGATATCTTTTGGATTTGACCGGAGTACCGGGATCAGGGACAGCAGGACTCCGATCCCTACCACAGCTCCCCCGATTCCCAGAAGCTGTGCAATATCGCCAGCCTGTAAGGTGACGGTAAGAGAAGCCCCTGTATCCACAGTGGCAAGAAGAAGTTCCTGCATCCAGCCTGACGCGGCGGTGCCCAGGACACAGGCTCCCAGCAGCGCGAGCAGGAAGACCACCGCCGATTCCAGCAGCGCCTGCCAAAAGATCACGGATTTCCCTTCTCCCATACTGAGGAACACCGCCATTTCTTTCTGGCGACTGCGCATCCACATACATAGAAGCAGGGAAACAACGGCCGTACCAGTGCCGAAAGCAAGCAGACGCATCAGCGACACCACCCGGGTAATCTGCGTCAGTGGAGCCTTCATCTGTTGATACAGGGTATCGGATGTGGTAATCTCCGCTTTTTCTCCCACAATTTCCTGCATTTCTCCGGCAAGGGAATCCAGAAGCTCCGGCTGGCTGACATAGGCGGACAGTTTATAGAATTCTTTCTCGCCAAATAGTTCCAGATACGCTGTATTGTCGATATAGACCTGGTTCTCCTGCCGGTAAAGAGCAAGGTTTTCTTTCTCCTGCCGGGTTTCATTTCCGGCAAGATATTCCCCGATGATCTCCACCGTGGTCTTCTTCCCCTCCTCATTCTCAAGGGAGAAGGTATCTCCCACCTTCAGCCCATTCGCCTGGGCAAATCCCTGGTTCACGACTGCACAGTACCGGCTTTCCGGACCGATCAGCCTGCCCTCTGTCAGCCGGAAAGACTGATCCGCAAAGGGGCTGTCTGTCTCCATGTCATCAAAGGATAACAGGCTGACTTTCTGGTTATCCGCTTCCGTGGAAGTGTTCCCGGTAACCGGAAGAAGCTCCGGCAGATATGCGGCCTGCTGTCCCATCCGGTTTATGGATGTCACTGCATCTAAGTTTCCAATTCCCCTTGCGTCCTCCTCTGTAACGGGCTGCCCTGCGTCTGTCATTTCACAGACCGCTTTCGCCTTCGTCTTTTTCTTCATGGCGGCTTCCGTGCTCTGCGCGGCGTGCAGGATCATGTTGGTGCCAAGGATCATACTGTTGACAAACAGAAAGATCATCAAAAGCAGAATGGATTTGGCACGTTTCCGCGTCAGGTAAAGAAGGCCCCGCTGATAAAACGGCATGCTGCTCCCTCCTTCCTTACTCATACCGGGTAATATAGACCTTTGTGGCACGGATCTCCCCGTTCTCCTGTGTCTCGCCATAAACAGCAACTCCGGTACTCTTCTTCACCTGGGAAGCCGCGGCATCCTCAAAGCTCACATCCCCTGTCTCACTGTTAAAAACGGCGATCTGAAACGTACAGTCCTCCCCGTAGGAAACCGTTGTACTCTCCATCCCACTTTCCATGCCGGGCGCAGCCTCCACTGCCGTCTGCCCATGGTCTTTGTCCTGGGTGGGAATCACCTGGAAACTCCCCTCCTGAAAATCGGATACCGTTCCTTTTAAAGTAGCATTGTCCAGCAGTTCATCCCCACTTCCTTTGCCGGATGGATCTGTGTCCGCATTCTGGCTGGTACGTGCGGGAGCGTTTCCTCCCGTACCCTCTCCGGTATGGGAGCTGCCGCACCCTGCCAGGGCAAGAGTGCAGACCAGAAGTAAAACTGTGATTCCTTTTTTCCTGTGTTGCATTTCCATCATCTCCTTTTCGTTTTCGCAGTCCCATCATACAGAAGAACCTCTCTAAAACTCCTCAAAAACAGAATCCATTTTCCATCTTTTTTTAGAGAACTTTTAGAAGGTTTCTCTGCTATACTGTTATCTGGAGACAATATTAATAAGAAGGAGAACTCCATTATGATAAAAGTATTACTTCTCGAAGATGACCTGGACCTTAGCAGTGCCATCCAGCAGGAGCTGATCCGAAACGGTTATTCTGTGGACTGCTTAAGCGACGGGGAAACGGGAATGCTGTACGCGCTGAATAAGGACTACGGCTATGACCTTGCCATCGTAGACCGTATGCTGCCTGTCATAGACGGCCTGACCATCATAAAAGCCATGCGGCGGAAGGATATCCAGATCCCGGTGATCATTATTACCGGAATGTCCGCTCTGGACGACCGGATTGACGGACTGGACGGCGGCGCGGATGATTATCTGGTAAAGCCCTTCCATATCCGGGAACTCCTGGCAAGAGTGCGTGCCTTGACACGCCGCCCTGGGAAAATGCAGGAAACCCAGGTACTTTCCTATGGAGATCTTCACCTGGATGCTTCCGCCCGCCTTGTCACCTGCAAAAACCATGAGCTGACACTGACCGCAAGAGAGACGGAGCTTCTCAGTGCCTTTATCCAGCATCCGGGAACCGTCTTTTCAAGGGAGCAGCTTGTCCTTAAAGTATGGGGCAGTGATTCTGAGATCGAGCCGGGAAACGTGGACAATTACATTTCCTTCCTCCGAAAACGGCTCCGGGAGCTGAAAAGCGCCTGCGAAATCAAGACCATCTACGGCACAGGCTACCGATTGGAGGGATCAGCCCATGCTTAAACAATTACAAACCCGGTTGCGGATCTTCCTCGTTGTTATCTTTATGGCAGTTGTCTCTTTGATCCTGGGATTTTCTTTCTGGAATACCTGGCAGGCAAGCCAGATGGCGGATGTTTCTTACATCCAGCGTATGGCTTCCCTGATCATTTATCAACTGGAGGCGGACGCCTCAGCACCGGAAGCCCTGCTCTCCGATTACGAACGGGAAATGAATGTGTATACGATTTTAAAGGATAACACCGGGCAAGTCCTGTACCAGAGCAGTCCGGACACCCGTACAGACTTTGGCACACTGGGGGAAATCGCCCAGGAGAGTATCGACATGGTTTCCGCAGGAGATCATGCGGATCTGCCAAAAATAACAGACCAAGGCGGTTACGGAGAAATCAAGGGAAACAGCCATGACCGTTATTACGTGATCCCTGCGGTCATCAGCACAAAAACAGGACAATGGTACTCACTGGTGCTGTTTTATGAACAGACCTCCATCCGTGATCTCCTGCTCCGTCAGCTTCCTGCCTACGGCAGTATCTGGCTGCTGGCGTTTGGCTGTATCCTGTTGGTGAGCCGTTTCCTCCTGCGCCGGGCATTTGAGCCAACCGAACGCGTGCTGAAAGGACAGAAAGACTTTGTTGCAGCCGCTTCCCATGAACTGAAATCTCCTTTAGCCGTCATCATGGCAAACGCTGAGGCGATGGAAACCATCGGCGGACAGGAGCCCCAGATCCAGAACCATCTAAACGTGATTGATGCAGAATGTATGCGGATGTCTCGGCTCGTGCGGGATATGCTGCTGCTCACCTCCTCCGATGCCGACAAGTGGACGGTACACAGGCAGAAGATAAATATTGATACCCTGCTGATCACTCTGTTCGAGGCTTACGAACCGATATGCAAGGGGAAATCCATTCAGCTTAAGCTGGCTCTGGAAGAGACAGAGTACCCACTACTTTATACCGATCAGGAGCGCCTGTTCCAGATCTTAAGCATCTTTCTGGATAATGCCGTCTCCTACTCCCCGGAAAACAGCAGCATCGAAATCCAGACCAGACAGACCGCGAAAGAGCTGACTTTTCTGGTGGCAGACCACGGGAAAGGGATTGCCAAGGCGGATCGGCCGTTCATTTTCGACCGGTTCTACCGTGCGGATAAATCCCATACGGATAAATCCCACTTCGGCCTGGGACTGAGCATCGCGGAAGAACTGGCGAAGATGCTGGCAGGGAAGATCGGATTTGAAGATACTCCCGGCGGAGGAGCGACCTTTTTTCTGACATTGCCGTTAAAATAGACAATATAGATTTTGATTGTCAGTGATATGAGACAGATATATAATAGCCTTATAAAAATCAACATTTGAGGAGGACATCTAATGAGTAACCACAGTGAAGAATTTGAAAAAATGAAAGTACAATTACATGAAAAAGGGTACAAAGACAAAGATGTTACAATTTCATCAGGAAAAGCAATGGGCTTAGGACTTCTTTACGCTCTCCCATTCGTAGTAATCTTCGGTCTGCTGTATCGCTTCCTGCTAATTGAAAGGGCACACTTATCAGAAGTAGGCGGACTTTCATTCTACATCATGTTTATTGTGATTATTGCTGTTTCAGTTGTAATACATGAGTTACTACATGGAATCGGTTGGGCATTTTCAAGTGGTAAAGGTTGGAATGTAGTTCGCTTTAATATCAATGCAATGATGCCGAGTTGTGCGTGTAAAGTAGCGTTAAAAAAGAAACAATATCTAATCGGTGTTTTAACACCTTTTGTCATATTAGGATTGGGTAGTATACTGTTTGTTTTTATATATCCCGGTACAATATCTTTGCTTACCATGATGGTTAATTTCATTGCGGCAGGAGCAGATTTGGTTATTGCTCTTAATGTATTAAAAGAACAGGACAGTCTAATTGTAGACCATCCAACAGAAGCAGGATATGTTACATTTTACAAATAGGAAAATTCCTGACACGATTCCCTGCCGGAAGAGGTAGTTAATTCATAATTTGAAAAGAAGCCGGACGCAGAGGCCAGGCAGCCTCCACGTCCGGCTCCTTTGTCACTTTCAGGTTTACGCAAGCATTTAATTTCTTGAACTTTATGTTTGTTTTCTTTGGTTTCGTTACAAAGGTACATGGCTGTCTATCCTTAACGTAATGTCTGTGATGTGGGCGGCATTTTACGAAATTCAGACGCCATCATCGCAATCGTGATTACAACCAGAACCGCATCCGTCAGTGCAATCGCCAGCCATACGCCGCTAATACCCAGGCCGCCAATCATCGGCAAAAGGACACACAGCGGAATAAAGAGGATAATCTGGCGGAACAGTACCAGCCATGTGGCCTTATTCGCCTTACCCAGGGACTGGAACAGCGTGACCGCAATCAGAAAACTTCCCTGCAAAATATAGGTGCTGAACATAATACGGAAATTCGTTGCTCCTGACGCTGCAATCCCTGGCGTTGTAATGAACATAGAAAGCACCTGCTCCGGGAGCAGCTCGGCGGGAATCCAGAACAGCAGAGACAAGACGGTAGCCGCCGCAATAAATACTTTGGTCAGCAGCTTTACACGGTCATAATCTTTTGCTCCGTAGTTCGTACCAGCCGCAGGCTGGAATCCCTGACTGATTCCCCACAAAGGAACAAAGGAGAAATTCCAGAACCGCAAGGCGGCACCCAAAAGAATCTGTGAAGTCTCTCCACCATAGTTGGCGGCTACACGGTAAATCACAGTCTGCTGAACCAGAGTCAGAACCTGCATCAACAGAGCAGAGATGCCAACCGCAAGCACCTGACGGAGAATAGGACCGTCAATACGGATACGGCCAATTTTTACATTTGGACTTTTCTTTTTAAAGTACCACACAGTAATCGCAGCCTGGACAAACTGGGACAGCACAGTAGCATAAGCGGCAGCCTCAATCCCCATCCCATAAGGATTCAGAATAGAAATAAAAATCGGATCAAGGATAATATTCAAAATAGCGCCGCTGGCAATGATGAACATTGCCTTTTTAAGCTGTCCTTCTCCTCGGATCACCATATTTGCGCTTTGGAAGAAGTTGACCAGCAGAGAACCAGCGAAAATAATCCGCAGATACTTTTCGGCATAGTTCAGGATATTGTCACTTGCCCCGGCCAGAGATAAAAGCCGACGGGTAAAGACCATACCGATGACCGTGTAAATCACAGACAGGATCACAACAGCGGCAACCAGATTGCCCATGATTTTCTTCACTGTATCGTTGTCCTTTTTACCAATAGCTCTTGATAAGACTGAGGCGGAACCCACACCCAGCATGGCTGCGGAACCGGCGTTGATCAGGGTAAACGGATAGGAAACCGATACGGCTCCCATCTGAATATCCCCCACCATCTGTCCGACAAAGATGGAATCCATCATATTATAGAGGCCCACGACGACCATGCCGAGAACCGCAGGGATGCTTAGCTCCAGCATCAGCGAGAAGGGGCGCTGTGTAAGCAGCTTTGTTCTTGTATCCAGTGATTGTTTCATCACATTACCTCCTATTCGATATTAGCCATGTCTAACCATAAAAAGTATATAAAATCGCGGGACATTTGTACGCTCCAAGCCGCAGCTTTTCAAATCCAATCAGCAGGTTTTATAATCCAAAGGACAGAACCCTTTCCAAATCCGTTGACTTTAAGCCGTTGTGTGAATATACTGTGCCCGTAACAGTTAAATGAACGTTTAATTGTTCAGCCATGTCAAACCAACCAAACACTCAAAGGAAAGGAGGTCTTTCTGATGAAAAAGACCATTAAGCTGATTGACCTTGACTGCGGCCACTGTGCTGCTAAAATCCAGAAAGCCGTACAGAAAATTGACGGTGTAAATAAGGTGGAAGTGAACTTCCACAGGAAATTGCTGGTCACGGCGTCCGTGCTGTTATAGATGGGAAAACAATTCTCGCTGGCAACGCAAAACTGATGGACAAAGAAGGAATTTCCTATATCCCCTCGAATGCGATTGGTACAGTCATCTATCTGGCCTGCAACATCGGTGTCAGGAAAACCGTCATGCTTACCGGCGATGCAGATGCCGTTGGAAAAAAAGTGGCGCAAAAGCTGGGGCTGGATCAGGCGTATACCGAATTGCTTCCGGCGGACAAGGTTGACCGTGTAGAAATGATGCTCCGGCAGACCACCGAGAAGGGGAAACTGGTGTTTGTTGGCGATGGAATCAACGATGCGCCTGTGCTGGCTCGTGCGTATGTGGGAATTGCCATGGGCGGCCTTGGCTCCGATGCGGCGATTGAGGCCGCAGACGTGGTTTTAATGACAGATGAACCCTCGAAGATCTCCGCAGTCGTTCAGATTGCCAGAAAAACAATCCGTATTGCAAATGAGAATATCGTGTTTGCTCTCGGTGTGAAAATCTTAGTCCTGATTTTGGGAGCTACTGGATACGCAAATATGTGGGCCGCCGTTTTTGCGGATGTTGGCGTATCAGTCATCGCTATTCTAAATGCGATTCGAGCGATGCGGGTAAAGAAATTCCTCCCCGCGACACGTTGACAGATAAAAATGCGCCGCTGTCCATTGTGGAAACAGCGGCGCATTTCACATATCAATCTGTTGGACAAGACATTTCAAACAAGGCATCAACCGTTTTGTGGAGAAGTTTTGCAGGGTCTGTGTTGGCTAAGGTATAGTAAACTTCCTTTCCCTCCCTTCGGCTGGTAATCAGGCCGCTGCTTTTCAGATTTTTCAAGTGGTGCGAAATAGCCGGTGCGCTCATTCGTACCGCTGCCGCTAAATTGCAGACACATTCCTCGCTGTGGCACAACAGCCACAGAAGCCGCAGACGAGACGGATCACTCAACTGATGAAAAAGAAAAGCTATATCCCGAAAGTTTTCTTCCGCAGGCATTTTATCTAAAACTTTATCAATGTCTTGTCCATGATTATGGGGCAAATGGTAGTGCGACATATCGGCCGCCTCCTTTCCAAAAATAGAATACCCGCAAACAGTACGGCTGTCAAATACGAAAGATTAGAGGATACTATGGAACAAGAACAAAAATTTCCTCGCATAAAGTCGGGAAAAACGTATTCTATACTTTATGCGAGGAACATATCAAATGGATTTTAGAAGAAACCCACGCCCATATCTCTGAAAGATAAAGAGACGCAGCCCTGTGAAATAGGGTTGCGCC
>ERZ1643247.709-NODE-709-length-37381-cov-10.157960_pt1 | contig 37381 bp, 30 predicted proteins | sample MGYA00579264_ERZ1643247 | MGnify/ENA primary metagenome ERZ1643247 (study PRJEB29033, sample SAMEA4952262) | chicken gut metagenome | biome: Broiler Chicken; feature: Gastrointestinal Tract; material: Caecum | place: Ireland | collected 2018 | study: Broiler... | reverse complement strand
ACCGGTTCTGGTGATGGCAGGAATTACCATAGTCTTCACGATACTGACTCTTCTTTTATTTCAGCTTCGAGCATGGAAAATTAGGGAAGGAAAACCTTTAATTTATGATTTTTTGGAAGAGAAGGGAATGGCTTGAATTGGGTGCTGAAAAATGTATTTTGTAGTATTATGTTGAGTTTTTAGTTTTGAGAGTTGTTTGAAAAACGCTGTATTACCTATAAGCAATACAGCGTTTTTTAGATGAGGTTTTACTGTGAAAATGGGTAAAATATAGGAAGAGAAGGCGAATAGATTATGTATTTTTATACCTTATTTCGAAGATCATTAATAATGTTTTGCAGATGAACAATTTCAATAGCTGAAAGACCAGAAACATCTAGATACTGTTTGGAATCACGTCCTAGTAGATAATCTGTACTAACAGAAAAACAATCAGCGATTTTGATCAACATATCGATAGATGGCTGAATGTTATTGTTTTCCCAGTTAGAAACACTTTGTTTTGTTACATTCAGTTTTTTACCAAATTCGATTTGATTCATTTTATAAGCAATACGCAGTTCTTTTATTCTTTCATTCAGCATGGTAAACCTCTTTATCAATAATACAAAAATTACAATATTATTGTATAAATTAACATTGACAATATAAAAATACTAAAGTACAATTATAATTGACTAAAACCTTTAGAAATATACATTTATTATTTTCGGGATTAAAGTGAAACGGATTTTTCTTACGGCATCCTGGCTATAAGCGCTGGAATTTTATATGTTCGCTTATGGTCAGGATATTTTTCTGTATATAAATCATCGAAATAATATATTTAAAAATTTTGCACAGTTAGGAGCACATATTGATGACCAAAATAAAAACTTATACAATGAAATAGTCAGGAAAATATGAGGGGTAAATTTAGTTATGTCAAAATTCAGCGAGAAATGTAAAGCCTTGCTGCAGGAAAATGGAACAAACGTTTATCGCTTGTCAAATAATTCCTCATTGGAGCGAACGGCGCTGCAGCGGATGGTAACGGGAAAGCGGCTTCCTGGAATTGAATTTGTGAAACAGTTTTGTCAGGAGTTAAGGATGCCGTTAGCGGAAGAAAGGCATCTGATTGAATTGTATAAAATGGAAGTTCTCGGTGAAGATGTCTACCGTAATCGTCAATGTATTCATAATTTGATTCGTTATTTGTTTCGTTTGGAAAAAAGTGGCTATCATGAGCTTTCGTTGCCAGAATCATATGAGGTAATATTTGAAAAAATTCATTCTGGCGGTGTGACGGATTATGAGTATCTGATTTATTCCACATTAGAAAAATGTTTCCAATGTGAGAGATCTGTCAGTATCTATACCAATTATTCGGCAGCGGATCCCTATTTTTTTCGGCAACTACAGATCTTAAACCGCAGATATCCGGATAATAAAGTAAATGTTGAGCACAGAGTACATTTTCAGATCAACATGGCTTTGACTTCTCAGAATTTGCAGATTTTATACAATGTATTGCCTCTCACCTTGTCTGGTACAATGGATTATACTTCCTATTATTATTACAGCCGTGTTACTGATGAAGAACTTTGCCAGTTCTTTTTGCCTTACTATATCATCACGCCAACGTGCTTTTTGGGAATATCTGGTGACTTGCAGAATGTGATAACCCATACAAAAGAAGAAAAAATTCGAGAGTATTTGGTGGAATATAAAAGATTGGGTTGCCATGTAAAGCCACTGTTTCAATACATCAATACACTGGAAGAAGCATGGGAACATTATGCGAAGCAAATACCGGAAAATGTCAGACAGCTACATGTAATAGGAGCGCAGCCCTGTTATCGTGATCTAATTACAGATCAAGATTTTAGGGAACGTGTGGAATTGTATCATCCAGAATTTTCTCATTTCGTAGATTCCATTGTAGAAAATCACAACTTTTATAAAAATAAAGAGATGAATTTGTTTTTTAGCGAAGAAGGGCTGGATTATTTTTGTGAAACTGGAAAGCTGACGGGACAGATTGGGGCGCTTCTACCGGAACTTTCTATAGAAGAACGGATTGTTGCATTGGAAAGTTTTTTGCATCATAATCCTTTGCATCATTATTATTTATTTACACCAGATATTCAGATTCCGTATTATCTTAATTTTGAGATATATGAAGATAGACAGTTTCAGTTGATTCAGATCACGGAAGAATTGAAAGTGTCAATTTTTACAATAACAGAATCTAGTATCTGTGATGCTTTCTGGGATTATACTAGTTCTTTGCCAGAATCAGAATATGTGCGAACGGAAAAGAAAACGGAGAAAATAGTGTTGGAGAAGCTGCGAAGATTGGAATTAATGAAATAGAAGGTATGGTATTTACTCATTATGGCAAAAGAGAAAATAGGAAAAAGATACATTTTAAAAATAAAAGGGAGGATTAGAGGATGGCAGAATATTCAATTAGTTCCGCGAATTTGAATGCTATTGAACGAAACTTAAACAATATTAATAGTAGCCTAAATACACTGAATAGCAATATTGGTGTTGTAGATGATCATGTTAATCAAGTTAATTCCAATGTAAAAGTTGTCTATGATGAAGTAGGAGCATTGGCTCGAGAATTTCAAAATTTTGTTCAGCTTCAGGTAAGGGCAAATACAAAATCAAATGCACAGCAGCGTCTTATTCAAATTCGGCAGGAATTGGAGAAGCGATTTGGTCACTATGATATTGTAAGAAGGACTACAACAGGGATTTTGCAAGCTGATGATCTTGGCATTGTGAAAAAGGATACTATTAGTAGTGCAACAGAGGAATTAATGATATCAACGCCTGGTTATTGGTTGGCTCCTTGCTTAGTTGCATTAGCGGCATGGATCAATGATCAACCTGAACTTGCAGAAAAAGCAGTAAGGGAAGGGATTAAGCGAAATGATGAGAAAACTTCTTTATTCTGGGCTTTGATTTGCAGACGTGCTGACCGTAAATCTGCGGCTCTGAAGTGGACACAGCGATATTTGGCAAATCAAGATGAAGAAAATCTTGATCGAAAAACCGTTATTATTTTGGATGCATTTGCAAGTGGATTACTTGGTTCTGATTCTGAAGGTGTCGTGTCTAAACAAATGGGGGAATGGCTTGAACATCTTGCGGATAAACCTGGTTTTATTGAACAGCAAACCCAACAATGGTCTGAGGCTATTAATTTAAAAAGAAAGCCCCTAGAATCTGACGACTATACATATCTGCGAAAATATAGTAAAACTTGGCCTGCTCTACAAGATGTTATGGAAGGGGCGATGTTGCATGCGGAAATTTTTAGATATTTCACAGATATTTTCAATCAGGAATCGTCTACAGACTCACTCAAAGTACAGCTGGATGAAATTCTTACAAATTTGGTAACAGAATTTGATGAAGAAGAAGCCCCACTTAGAAAGGAAGAAAAATATAATCAATTTATAGTTGATTTTGATGGTGATGAAGATCGTGCACGTCAGCATATGAACATTGAGCAAACAGCTTTCGAAGAGCATAAAGACTTTACTCAGCTTCTTACAGATGCAGCAATGAAACCGGAGAGTTCACATTCCAGTGCATCAACGCAGAAGTTTGCAATTGCACTATCTAAGGAATGGGTTAGTAATGCGTATAATGATATCATTGCATCGAATCGCATGAAGATTCCACATGAAATAGAAATCAATATTGATACGTTTAACGATAAAACGACAGATGGGCAGAATGAAAACGAACTCATTAGTAAATTTCAAGCTCTCGTTGATAGGGAAGAAGAGAACGCACTTTTGCAGTGTGTGCTTTCTGGTTTTGAGAAATTTTGTCTATATGGAGGTGCAGCTATCGGTGCAATTGGTTTAATTATGTTGATAGTAGGGAGTGGACTTCTAGGAATCATTGCGATCATTGCTGGCATTGGTATGATAATTAACCATTTCTCTAAGAAGCAAAAAATTGAAACCAATCGCCAAAATATTTCAGCTCAGTTTGAACAGAAGAGGAAAAATGGAATTCAGATTATTCGTGCGACTCTTGCTGAAGTTGTTGATTTTCGTGTTGAATTTGCCGAAAAAGATAGAGAAAGTCAAAAAGTAATTGATTTTCTTGAGCAAATCAGTCCTGAGCAGTATGTAAGAAAATTGTCAGATTCTAATCGTAGAATCAATGTATCAAAATAGGAGGTGTTACGATGGATGCCAAGAGCAAAGCTAATTTTATTAACTCAGTTGCAAAAGGCAGAACGATTGTGTGTCCCAAATGCAACACAGAAAATAAACCTCATGCTAAATTTTGTGTTGCTTGTGGTACTAAGCTGATTAAAATAGCTGAAGAAAAAGATACGCCTGTTTTTTCTCCTATATCGGAAGAAACTATAGTACCGAAAGAAAAATATGTCGAAGCTAGATCTGTATTTGCGGAGGGGCTTCCCTCATGGGATATTGTACCTCCACAAGTTATGGTTAGGAGGCGCTGAGACTCATGAATAAATTTACAATAGCACCTCCGCATACATACGCGGAATGGGTCAATGTTTTAGATATGCTGAAAGAGAAGGATGATGACGAGGCAGTATTGCAAGTCATGCAAAAAGGAACTGTCGAATGGCAGTCTGGTGTGGCTGAGAGATTTTCAAAAAAATTGATTGATGTGGTAAATTACCGAATGAATTTGGCAACGGATAAATTTCAGAAAGATATGTCCCGTGCTTATGGGCAAGAGAGAGCCATAGTTCAGGCGCTTCTTGCCCTGCGAAAGGAATTATCTTTTTTATCGAAAGCGATTAATCTTCCTGCATTGCCTGATGGTGATCGCGAACAATATTATCAGTTGGTCATTAGTCAAGCTAACAGTATTCAGAAGTCACTTGAAGACTCAGCGAAGAAAGATCGATCCGGCAAACTTTCAAGCATAGTTCGAAATCATAAAGTGAATTCAATTTAATTGCAAAATAAACGGGAGGATGGATAAATTTATGAGTGATGTTGCAAAAAGCAAAGAACTCCTAAAAAGATACTCAATTGCTCGTATACCATTTATTGCAATCAATACGATTGAACGAGCGCGAACTTTAGATATTTTGAAAGAAGTTTCAGAAGAACTTTCTTTATCATTTTATGTACATACACTCTCAAAGGGAATATACGATTTAAGAACTGAAAAAATTATTAATGATGATAAGTCTGTTTATGGTGCTATCGACTACATGAGTGAACAAATGAAACGAAAACAATATATGACTCTTGTGTTAACGGAAGTCCCAGATTTGAGCACTGATAATAGTGATTCTAAGCAACTCCTTGATTTAGTTACACTTGCAAACGAGTCTGGCGGTGAAGTAATTGTTCTCACAAATAATGCGATATGGAATCAGCTGCAACGTCAAGGTATGGTCATAAAAATTGATCTGCCAAATGAAGATGAAATGTATTCTATTATTAAAGAATATATTGATGATTACAGGTCGGAAATTCCAATCGAATGGGATAATACGGATATTCGTGAAGCTGCTGCTACGTTGGCTGGTGTAACAAGAATTGAAGCGGAAAATGTAATTGCTGCTTTAATTGCAAACAAAAGTATTAAGAAATCTGATATGGATGAAGTGCGTCAAGCAAAAGATCGTTTGTTTTCTGATATATCAGGTTTGGAAAAAATAGAAGTTGACGAAAGTGTGAAGGATGTTGGAGGATTAGCAGGACTTCGTAAATGGCTCGATGAAAAAAAAGAATTGCTAACACCAGAAAAGAGAGATGAGCTTCGATTAAAAGGGCTTCAGCCACCAAGAGGAATTTTGTTGGTTGGTGTTCCGGGATGTGGGAAATCATTATCTGCAAAATCTATTTCAGCAAATTGGAAATTGCCGCTCTATAGACTTGATTTTGCAACAGTTCAGGGGAGTTATGTAGGTCAATCCGAACAACAACTTAAAGATGCATTAGCAACAGCCGAAAATGTTTCGCCATGCATTCTCTGGATTGATGAAATTGAGAAAGGACTTTCTGGTGCTGGAAGTTCCAATGATGGGGGAGTTTCTACCAGGATGGTCGGACAGTTCCTTTTTTGGCTACAAGAGTGCAAGAAACAAGTATTTGTAGTTGCAACTGCAAATGACGTCTCTATGTTGCCTTCTGAATTATTGCGTAGAGGGCGTTTCGATGAACTTTTCTTTGTTGATTTGCCAACGGCGGATGAACGCAGAGACATTCTTGCATTATATATGCGCAAATATTTGAAGTTGGATTTTATCGGTCCTTTTGCGGATAAAATAGTTGAACTGACAGAAGGATTTACCGGGGCAGATCTCGAATCAACTGTCCGTGATTTAGCATATCGTTCAATTGCAAATAACAATTTTGTAATGAATGAAGAAAACATGATTACAGCGTTTGACAATGTAGTACCGTTGTCTCAAACCAGTCCTGAGAAAATTGAAGCAATTAGAAATTGGGGAAAAGAAAGAGCTGTACCAGCATCAGGAAAACCTATTGGCAGTGAGGAACTTTCTCAGAAGAAAAACGGGCCTAAGACGCGAAAAGTGTTGGTATAAATTGAGTAAATCTGATAGTAAGGAGAAAATTTGCATGCCGAAACCTATACTTAATTCACAAAAAATTCAGAACTATTCTGATAGTATATTAAGCACAGTTGGAAAGCAAGAGAAACGTCAAGAGGAAAAGAAAATGGATAAGATGAAACTTGACCGTTTAATGAGAAAATCGCGTTCAAAAGAATATATGAATGTGTTTCATAAGCTAGATGCTGGAGGTCATGTTCATAATCAAAATGAGGTTAAAAAACTGATTGATACAATTAAAAATGAATTTCCTGAAGTGGAAATAGACGGTATATTGCTCGGTCTTGTTTCAAAATGCTATCTGGGAAAACCATATGAAGTACATATACTAGACATGGCCAATCAAATTATTGAACACTATAAAATAGGTCAGCCTTTACCTGGAGGATTAGAAAAAGCTCGTTCTATTGCACTCAGAGGCGGATATGAGTTTATTGAAGTATATATTGACTGTTGCAGAGCAGTTAGTTCAAATGGCACCGTTTCTGTTATTTTTGATTAGTTTATTATTAGGAGGTGCTGTATTTGGCGCAGGCTATAATATTAAGTGGAGTTCTAGTGATTTCGCTTTTAATTCTAAATTCGTTTCTCAATTCCGTTTGTGGATTAGATTCATCTGGAAATCATGGAAAAGTTATTGAAGGGACACTGACAATTGCAATTCTATATTTGGTAATTGTTGGTTTGTTTGGCAAACAGTTGTTTTCAGATGGAATTCCTTTTGTTGATCAGTTAGATAACTATCCAAGTTTGATTTCGATGTTCAAAGATCGTCGTTCTGTTTTTATTTTAGAGTGCACAGAATTAATCTCTTTAACGTTCGTTATCTCGCTAATTTCAAGTTTAATACCTAGTGGTTTTGGAGGAGCTGGTGTTACGGGGAAAATACTAAGAAGTATTGCTTTAGTTTTAGCTGGAATTATTGCAAATAATTATTTTTTATCTATAGTAAAAGGAACGGTTTTCTTCTCTTGGGGGATTAAGGCTTTACAATGTTTTTTATCAGGTACTGCGTTAGTAATGACACCAGCAATGCTAATTGGAAAATTACTCCAACTAGATCCCCAAAATGGACTAGTTTCTTTTTTAGTGAAAAAATTACCGCAAACAAAAATTGGAAAAGCTATGTCAGAAGCGGCAACAAATTCCATTGTGTTGTTATTCATAATTATGATTTTTGAAAGTCAATATGGAAGCATTAGTTCTTTGGTAGTGAATGTTCCTGATTTGATCTCTCTCTTTGCGCCTATTGTTATTACGATAATAGGAATGAGGTTAATGATCAAATCTATAACAAAATAGCAACTGAACGATACCGTTTTTTTGATTTGATTGTGATAAAATTTAGTATTTGTAATGCTTTCTGGAATTGTATCAGCCCCTGTCGGAATCGAATACGTACGAATGAAAGATGAGATGGAGAAGATGGTGAAGGAGGCTGAAGAAAATAAAAAAGGATATAGAAAAATGGGGGAGGTAGCGTATGAAAAAGAGAGTAGTTGCTATTATTTTAGCATTAGCTGTGATGCTGAACGGGAATATTGTCATGGCAGCAGAGGTCCAAAGAAGCGTGAACGAAGAGACAGTTGTTGAGAATATAGAAGAACAAGGAATACTGGATCAATCGGAACAGATCCTAGAAGAGGATGCCACACCTTCAGAGGCCATGGACGATATAGGCGAAAATGCAGATAATACAGGAATGGATAAAGAGGAAACTGAAATAGAGAATGAGGCAGAAGCAGATTCTGTTTCAGCAGAAAAAGAAACAGAATCTGAAATTTTGAAAGAAGAAACAAATAATAGTTTGAGCGAAGAAATCGAAACGGGAAATTCAGAATTAGAAACGAATGAAGTTTTGGAAAGTACAGCGCAGGCTGTTGATACTAGTGTTCCTGATTATAATATATGGATGGCTAATACTCTTTTGTATGGGTATCAAAATGACGAGAATTCTTCTTTATATCAAATGTTCCAGGATTTCTATGATCCGGTTTATAAGGAACTAGGGGGATATCTGTTGGAAGATGAGCCGTTGGTAAATATGTCGGCTGCATGGAGCGCACTTTTGAATGAGGAGTATAGAGGACAGCTGACAGAAAAATATATTTATGAGATATTGCTCACAGACTATTTAATGTATGATGCGAACAGCATCAGCACAACGATTGATTTGGATAACGAAGAGTTGGATTTTAGTATGCAGATGTATTCTTTACTGGTAAAAGAATTAGATAATAATACATACGATTATATAAAAAATCTAACCGTAGAGAAGGCAATCAATTTCTATGACAATGTTGGCACAGCTGTAGATCTTGACTTTGCCTTGCAGGAAGTTAAGAAGTATAAGGACGAATTAAAAGATGTGCAGGAAGTGATCAATCTTATATCAGAATGCTTGGCATTGCAGCAGGCACAAGAAGAAAGAATACTTTTGCTGAAAGAGGCTCGAAACGCATGTGCGGCGTTGGATTCTCCCAATACGGAATTTATTGCCGCTGCTGACGATTTAATTTCAGCGATGGAAGGCTCGCCGATAGAGTATGTTGTGGGACGTTCCACGAGTTATATTTTAAAGCAAAGTATCAATTCTGTCTGGGAGATTTTATGTAATGGAAATCCCACTCTGCAAGTTGTATCAGATTCCATTGAATTAGGTGTGTCCGGCATGGATTCTTTGTTTGATACAACAAACAGCGCATCGAATAATTTAAAGCTTGCATTGTTGTATACACTGGACAGTTATATGAAACTGGGCATGATGAATGCAACTGCAGATTTTATGTCGAGTAATACACAGGAGAATGCAAAAACTTATATAGGGTGTTTCCAGGCTTATGTACAGTTTCAAATGTGTGGAAATGATTATTCTATAGGCTGGCTGGAAGATTGTATAGATGATAAATCACTTTCTGGTTTGATAAAACAGATTTTTCTCAGGGATAACATTTCCACTGGAAAAGAATTGATCGCAAGGGTGGAATCGCAGAATGTAAATAGAACAAATTTACTGCAGCTGATGAGTAAATATGCAGAAATTTACCGAAACTTATACAGTAAGGAAGGATGGGAAGAATTTATTGGACAGATTTCTGTTACCGGGATTAGCTTCAGTCAGTCGGAAATGACTCTGTCCAATCCTGATAGTGATATTTATGTGGCTTACGCAGAAGTTACGCCTGCAAACGCTACTAATAAAAACGTAATTTACACCAGTTCTAATCCGGAGATTCTAAGCGTTCCGGAGAGTGGCGGCTTTGGCTCCATCAAAGGGACGGGAACAGTTGTCATCACAGCAACCGCAGAAGATGGTGGTTTTACGACAACTCAGACGGTTCATGTGGGTAGCAGTAGTGGGGAGGAAGATAAACAAAAATGTGGAGAGAATGTATATTGGGAATATAGTAATAATACTTTGCATATTTATGGCAATGGTAGAATGACAGATTTTGCAAAACCAGAAGATGCACCTTGGTATAAACATAGGACAGGGATATATTATCTTAATATAGAAAATGGTGTTGAAAATATTGGAAGTTATGCTTTTGGTGCAAGTGATATACGATATTCTTATAAGAATTTGGGCTCCGATTATATAGCTAAACCTATAGTTATTCCTGATTCAGTTACTGAAATTGGAAAAGGAGCATTTGCGATGTGTTACAGGTTTTGTAAAATTAAATTCTCTCAAAATTTGCAAAAAATAGATGATAGTGCATTTACTGGTGCGAATTTTTTCAATTTAGAGCTTCCAGAAAGTCTTACTTATATAGGAGCATATGCTTTTTCAGCCGCATTATCTGGTTCTACAAATTACCATCAGGAACAGATTTTGGACTTATCTAAAGTTAAAGTAATTAAAAAAGGAGCTTTTTCTTCGTGCCGGAATCTATTATACGTAATCGTATCTGCCGATACGAAAATAGAAGATAATATTGGATGTGCAATAACAATAAAAAAAGATGAGGCGCTTTCATTGCCAAAGACAAATCTTACCAAGGTTCAAACCTGGGGATATAATCAGCTCAAGGTATCGTGGGACTCAGCAAATGGTGCCGATGGTTATCGAATTTATTATGCAACTTCAGTAAAAGGAACTTTTAAATATCTTGCTCAGATTAATGGAGGCAGTACGGCCAGCTATTATCATAAGGGGTTGACGACTGGAAAAACATACTATTATAAAGTACGTGCCTATCAGAAAGTGAACGGGAAATATGTTTTTGGTGAATATTCTGATGTAATCAGTGCAAAGCCACTGCCCAAAACAGTGAATGTCACGAAAGCGGAAAGCTTTGGCTGCAATACAAAGTTAACCTGGGACAAGGTAAACGGAGCGAATGGGTATCGTTTGTATTATTATACTCCGGAAAGCTCCAAGTACCAGTATATCACGCAGATTACCAGCGGTTCGACGACATCATACATACATTCGAACTTGAAAGCAGGACAGACATATTATTATAAAATCCGTGCGTATCGTACGGTAAATGGGGTGAAAGTATTCGGAGGATACAGTGCGGTGAAGAAAGTGACGCCGTCACTGACTGGCATGAAGCTTACAAAGGCGCAGACTTGGGGATATAATCAAGTGAGAATCACCTGGGAGCCGGTGATAGGAGCACAGGGTTATCGTATTTATTATGCTACTTCAAAAAATGGTTCATATAAATATGTAACACAGGTTAGCGGAAGTAATACAGGCAGCTATATTCACAAAAAGCTGACAACTGGTAAAACGTATTATTATAAAGTACGGGCTTATCAGAAATTTAATGGTAAATACATTTTTGGTGAGTACGCATCACCCGTAAGTGCAAAACCGATACCCAAGCAAGTGAAAATCAGTACTGTAACAGCAAGTGGAACTAATGCGGTGAAATTAACCTGGGGAACAGTTACAGGAGCCAGCGGATATCGAATCTACTACCGTGAAACTGGTGCACAGGAATGGAAATATGTAACGCAGATCGGAAAAGGAAATACGCTGACATACATTCATAAAGACCTGGCTGCAGGAAAATCTTATGAATATAAGATGAGAGCTTATCGAACAGTGAATGGAAGCAAGGTTTTTGGAGCTTTTTCGGTAGTAAAGTCGGTTAGCCTTGGGGATTGCAAGGATAATTTTCTTATTGAAAATGGGTATTTATATGATTATACTGGAAATTCTGAAAATGTGGTTATTCCATCTGGCGTAAAGGTTATATCGGACGGTGCATTTTTTGATAATAAAACGATAAAGAGTGTGGTTATACCAGAAGGAGTTACAGAAATTGGCTGGAATGCATTTTTAGCGTGTACGAATTTGACTAGTGTAACTTTTCCTGACAGTGTAGAAACTATAGTAACTGGGGCATTTGATGATACCGCATGGCTGGATATTCAGCGAGAGAAAAATCCTCTGGTAATTGTAAATGATATTTTATTGGATGGAAAGACAGCATCCGGAGATGTGACAATTCCGTATGGAATCAAAACAATAGGATACTATGCGTTCTGTCCGGATGGGTACTATATTAAGGAGTCTAATATCACTAGTGTATCCTTGCCTGAGAGTGTAGAAAGAATTGAAATGTTTGCATTTTATGGTTGTGATAAGTTGAAGACGATTACTATCCCTGACAAAGTTACTGTATTGCCTGCAGGAGTATTTGGTGATTGCAGAACTATAGAGTCGGTTATTATTCCATATATGGTGACTGACATAGAAAGAGATGCGTTTTTAAATTGTACTAGCCTAAAAAATATAGAAATCCCTGAAGGTGTGAGAAAAATTGGAGAAACTGCGTTCGAGGGGTGCACCAATATCACTTTTTACGGAAAAAAGGGTTCTTATGCACAAGCTTATGCAAAAGAATATAATATTCCATTTCATATCATGTAACAGTACATTGCTATAATCGACGGGGGTGCGGACAAAAAGTTGGACTCTTGCACATCGTGACTAACGATGAAATACACAAAAGAACAAATAGCTACCGCATTACAGCTGCTGGGTTCTACTGGTTCCCCAAGAAAGGTTATAGAAATTCTTGGTTATCCCTCTAACCCTATGCTATATCATTGGAGAAAGAAATATCCAGAGTTTTACACTTCTCCACAGATGAATCATTGGAAGCAAGCTTCTCCTGAATTCAAATTAGAGATAATTCAGCGTTGTTTTATTGATGGAGAGAATGTAAAATCAGTATCAGAAGAAATAGGATATACGCCATCATCCACATATGGGTGGTATCGACGTTATCGAAAGAAAGGGATATTTCCTTCCATGAAAAAATCTGATAAACATACAGTAACGCCCAATGCTGCAAATGCCGAAAATATCGATGATCTCAAAGCACAGATGCTAGAGATGCAAATGGAAATTGATATTCTTAAGGAAACCATAAATGTCCTAAAAAAGACCCCGGCGTCGATCAGACAGCTCTCAAGAACCGAGAGAAGGCAGTGATCATCGACGCCCTGAAAAGTAAGTATTCACTGCCAGATCTTTGCAAAAAGTTAAGTCTTCCACGTAGCAGCTATTACTATCAGGAAACTGTCATGCGTGCGGAGGATAAATACTTAGAAATCCGTAAGAGGATCGTGCAATTATTCCACATAAATAGGAACACTTTTGGTTACCGGAAAATCCATATGCTTCTTCATAATGAAGGCATAATAGTCTCTGAAAAAGTGGTTCGACGTATTATGAGACAGGAACAACTTATCGTAAAACAAAAGCGTACAAAAAAATATAACTCTTACAAGGGGAAATAACTCCCGCTGTAGAAAATATCGTCAACAGAGATTTTCATGCCGAAAAACCAAATCAGAAATGGATTACTGACATCACCGAATTCTCCATAAAGTCAGGCAAAGTATATCTGTCACCGATTATTGACTGTTTGGATGGAATGCCTGTCAGTTGGACGATTGGAACGTCTCCGAATGCTGAGTTGACCAATACAATGCTTAGGAAAGCCATAGCAACTCTTTCTCCTGATGAGAAACCCATCGTTCATTCAGATAGAGGTTGCCATTACCGGTGGCCCGAATGGATTAAAATCATGGATGATGCCGGACTCACAAGATCTATGTCAAGGAAAGGCTGCTCTCCGGATAATTCTGCCTGTGAAGGTTTCTTCGGCCATCTCAAAACAGAGATGTTCTATGGGTACAACTGGGATGACTATAGTATTGATGAATTTATCCAAGAGGTAAACGACTACATGCAGTGGTATTGCCGTGATCGTATCAAAACAACACTCGGAGGGTTAAGCCCTCTAGATTATAGAAGGAGTATAGGTGTGTGTGTCTAAAAAAATGTCCGCACGCCCGACAGGCGGGTGAAATTTACATTTAGTCTGTGAAAGACAAAACAAGCACTTCTGAGGGCTCATAATGTTACGAATGATAATTTAGCTTACAATAATGGGAGGAGAAAGTATGAGAAGAGACGAAAGACTGCTGATGACCATGTGGTTGGTATATTTACACTGAGAACATCTGCGGATGTTCTGGCTGAATAAAATGATATTCTAGTTGAGCTTATGATCGGTCTGAAAAGGGTTACGAGAGAGAAGAGAATCTCCGATTTAGGAAGCAGAGGGAAAATTAGTGTAGGAACCCATAGTAGAAGCGACCGAAGAACCAACGCAGGAACAGAAAGAAGTTTCAAGAAAGAGTGAAAACGTAACAAATTCATCAAAGCAGGAGAACGCGATTCAGCCGAAAGGTACGGTAACACTGACATTTGAACCTAAATATTATCAGATGGAAAAAGACAGTTCATCTCTGGTTGAATTATTCTCCGTCAAGTAGATAATAAAAAAATATAAATTTTTCCTGTCAGTAGACTTGGAACTACTGACAGTTTTTATGCTTTTTTGCAAATAAATTTCATGTTTTTCCTTAAGAGTTATGAGTTAAAACTCCAAGATTTCTTTGCAGACGTTTGTTGTTATAGTAATCCATATGATTTTTTATCATTTTTATAAATGTTTCTTTATTGGTGAATCGTTTCCCGTAGTAACATTCTCTTTTTAAAATTTCCCAAAATCCCTCCATAGAACCGTTGACAATGCATTTTGACACTCTTGATACGCTTTGCATAATTTCAGCGGATTCAAGTTTATTATGGAATGCTCTGTTTGTATATTGAAATCCCCGGTCACTATGAAACAGTGGATGCATATCCGGATTCATTCGCAGTGCTTTATAAACCGTATCAAATACCAATGTATTGTTATTATTGTCACATATGACGTATGTAACAATTCGTCTGTCATATAAATCCAGAATTGCACTTAAATAGACCTCGTGTTTCTCAATCCCGATATAATAATGGAATTCTATTACATCTGTGAGCTATTTCTCATTCGGTGTGTCAGCTGTAAACTCCCGATTCATTATATTTATTTTCAGCGATATATTGAGGAGTTGCTACCTGTCTTATACATCCGTTATTAGAGTACTTGATAGTTGATTTAATATGAAGTTTACGGCAAATGAGTAATACACACTTATCATTAACGTCAATGTCATGAAAGCGTTCCAATTCATCTCGGATTCTTTGATAACCTTTGTCTGATGATTCCGTATGAATCTTTTCGATCTCGCTTGCAATTCGTTTGTTTTTTTGCTCGTTTTCAGGAATTCCCCTATGCGACTATTTATAGTAAGCATCTCTGGAAACTCTGTCGAATTTGCAAAAGTCAGTGACAGGATAATGATTCTCTTCGTGTTATCATTTAATTGCCTGATATATATGTTTTTGATGGATCAGGCTTAGAGCCCCGCCGCCTCTCTATCTCTTCAAGTTTTTTAGAAAAGAAGCCTCCATTGAGAGCTCTAGATTTCTGATCATGATTTCCTCCTATTTACATACATCATAGAAGGATAAGTATAGCACATTTGGGTCATTTTCATATGTGGTATACTAGGACATTATCATAAATGGCTTATAAAAAGGGTCTGGCTTAGATAAATTTTTCTTGACAAATGTTCATAAATGTAGTAAAGTTTCTAGCAGAGTAAAACCGTTGAGAAAGAAGAGTAGTTCATCGAGCGAAATTTCAGAGAGTGGCAGACGGTGGAATTGCCATATGGAGCTGATGAGTGAATGGCCTTTCGAGGGCAGCCTGAAATCTTTGGAGAGTAGGCGCTGACGGGAGCCGTACCCGTTACCAAGGCGGAATGTATGTTAGTACATGAGAAAGAGGACATTTGTCAATTTGAGTGGTACCGCGATAATAAGAGATTATTACCGTCTCAAGCATAGCTTGAGGCGGTTTTTTTCATTTCATGGGAACTTCTTTCCCGTGAAACAAAAATGCTCAGTACGGTATGCACAGGAACAAATCGGGACTCCTTTCTTTGACTGACACAATCCCTGGGCTGGCAAACGCCTGAGGAAATTCAAGCAAAGTGAAAAAAGAAGGAGAAAAGAAAATGAGAAGAAAAATCACAGCAGTAATTTTGGGAATGGCAATGACAGCATCTTTATTGGCGGGCTGCGGCTCAGGCAGTTCTTCTGACAGCGAAAACAGCGGGGAGGCTTCCTACACCATCGGTATTGAGCAGTTCGCGGAACATGGGTCTTTGGATAACTGCCGGGAAGGTTTTCTGGAAGGTCTGGCAGAAGAAGGCATTGAAGAAGGAAAAAATTTGACTGTGGAATATAAAAATGCAGCTTCCGATATGGGAACTGACGCACAGATTGCAGGAACTTTTGTGGCAGATAAAGTGGATCTGATCTGTGCCATCGCGACACCCAGCGCCCAGAGCGCTTTTAACGCGGCTATGGACAGCGACATTCCGGTGGTCTACACAGCGGTAAACGATCCCACCGGGGCAGAGCTGGCAGATGAAGAGGGAATGCCTACCGGAAATGCGACAGGAACCAGTGATAAGCTTCCGGTGGAGGCACAGCTTCAGATGATTCGTGAGATTCTGCCGGATGCCAAGACTATCGGTATTTTGTATACGACCAGTGAGAAAAATTCCGAGGCGACCATTGCCCAGTATGAGGCTCTGGTGGAAGATTATGGATTTACCCTGGAGACAGCTGGTATCACGGCTACTGCAGATATCTCCCTGGCCACGGATGGACTTCTGGAGAAGGTGGATTGTCTGACCAATCTGACAGACAACACGGTGGTAAGTTCTCTGCCCACCATTCTTGAGAAAGCGAACGCAAAGAATATTCCGGTATTTGGCAGTGAGATTGAACAGGTGAAAAATGGTTGTCTGGCAGCAGAAGGTCTGGATTATGTGGAGCTTGGAAAACAGACTGGAAAAATGGCAGCACAGATTTTAAAAGGTGAGGCAGAAGCTTCCGAGATGCCGTTTGAGACGATTGAGGGCAGCAACCGTTACTTGAATACGGCGGTAGCGGAGAATCTGAGAATTGAGATCCCAGACGGATTTGCGGATGAGGCGGAAGTGTTTGATTCGATTTCAGCGGAGTAATCCGCCGGAACTTCCGTTTTTTCCTCCAAGAAAAAATAAATGTAAAAGTAGGAAGGATGAGTCTGAGAAATGGACTTTATAGTATCAATTTTGGAACAGGGCCTGATCTACGGGATCCTGGGACTGGGTGTGTATATTACTTATAAGATATTGGATTTTCCGGATTTGACTACGGATGGAAGTTTTCCGCTGGGAGCGGCAGTCAGTGCGGCGATGATCACGCGGGATGTGAATCCTTATCTGACACTTTTGGTTTCTTTTCTGGTGGGAGCCATAGCAGGCTGCTGTACCGGATTGATACATGTGAAATGTAAGGTGAGGGATTTGCTGTCGGGAATTATTATGATGACAGCCCTTTGGACGATTAACCTGAGAATTGCCGGGACCTCCAATGTTCCGATTTTTTCCAAGGACAGTATCTTTGACAATGGGATCCTGGATAAGATCCCGGAGCCTTTGGCTTCCTACAAAACTTTGCTGGTGATTGCCATTTTGGTGGCAGTCACGAAGATTCTGCTGGACCTGTACATGAATACCCGTTCCGGATTTCTTCTTCGTGCCGTGGGAGATAATGATACTTTGGTGACTTCTCTTGCGAAAGACGAAGGAAATGTGAAAATCCTTGGACTGGCTCTGGCAAATGGGCTGGTAGCACTGTCCGGATGTATTTTCTGTCAGGAGCAGAGAGTATTTGAGATTTCCATGGGAACTGGATCTATCGTGATCGGTCTTGCCAGCGTGATTATCGGAACCAGTATTTTCAAGAATTTTACTCTGATGAAAGCAACTACGGCTGTGATCATCGGATCCATTCTCTATAAAGCCTGTGTGGCCGTTGCTATTCGGAATTTTGAGCCTCAGGATATGAAGCTGATCACAGCAGTGCTGTTCTTGGTGGTTCTGATTTTGAGTATGGACAGGAAAAAGAAGAAGAAGGTGAAGAACAATGCTTAGACTCAGTGGAATTCATAAATATTATAATCCGGGGACTATAAATGAGATGTGTCTGTTTGACAATTTCAGTCTGGAGATCGAGACGGGGCAGTTTGTCTCTGTGGTGGGAAGCAATGGGTCTGGCAAGACTTCCCTGCTGAATATTATTTGCGGGAGTATTCCTGTGGAGGCAGGCAGCATTTCCATCGATGGAAAGGATATTACCAAGGAGAAGGAATTTCGCCGTAATGAGAAGATCGGCAGAGTTTATCAGAATCCGGCGGTGGGAACCTGTCCTAGTATGACCATTCTGGAGAATATGTGCCTGGCGGATAATAAAGGAAAATCTTTTGGGCTCCAAAGGGGAATCAACCGGAAGCGGATCGGGTTCTACCGGGATCAGTTAAGACAGTTAAATCTGGGATTGGAAGATAAGATGGATGTGAAGGTGGGATCTCTCTCCGGAGGGCAGCGTCAGGCTATGGCGCTTTTGATGTCCACGATGACGCCGATTGAATTCCTGATTCTGGATGAACACACGGCAGCGCTTGATCCTAAGACTGCGGATTTGATTATGGAGCTGACGGAGCGGATTGTGAAAGAGAAAGATCTGACAACCATTATGGTCACTCACAATCTTCGCTATGCAGTGGAATACGGAGACCGCCTTCTGATGATGCATCAAGGGGAATGTGTGATCGACAAAGCCGGAGATGAGAAGGCGAATATGACGGTAGACGATATTCTGGATCGGTTTACCGAGATTAGTATTGAGTGTGGAAATTAAATATTTTTATAGGATAAAGAAGAGACCAATTCGTAAATTCAGGTTTTATCAGGCGGGGGAAACTCCCAAAAGCCATGGATTTTACGGAGGGGTCTCTTCTTCGTTTCGAAATGAATAACCTGTCTGGTTATTCTTCCGCGGATGGGGACATTTGCTTTTCAAATTTTGTGAAGAACTCAATGGAAATCAGCCCGATCAAACACACGATCAGGCCGCTGGGGATGAGTACCCAATAGGTACTGCCCGCGAACCGGTCGAACAAAGCCCCATAGACGATCTGTCCTATCGGCTGTGCACACAAGGAGAGGGCAAATACATAGGACATTACTTTACCCATCAAGTGCTCGGGTGTGTGCTCCTGTATAATAGAAATGGTATAGGTGGAAAACAAACTGCAGCCAAACTGGCAAGCGAAGAACATCGTCAGTAAAACCAGATAACGGGGAAAAACACTTACCGTCAGCAGGAAAACAATGCCGCACGGGATGATGCAGATCCCAAAGGAAATGAAAAGAATGGAAAGATAGCGCACTTTCAGTCTTTCTGAAAATATCGCGATGCATAGACTTCCCAAAATGGATGCTGCGCCCAGTGCACTTTCTGCAATTCCATAATGTGCAGCGGACAGTCCCAATACAGTCCGTACCAGATAGGGAAAGCCTACCACAGCAATGCCCGCTACGAACAGGCTCACGAGTGCTGCCAGGAGAAGAAGTTTCAGGATACCGGGCTGTTCCAGGCGCAAAAACCGCATGCTGATTGAGAAATCTTCTCTGATGATTGCGCCAATCCCCATTTTCTGTTCCGATCTTTTGTAATCCAGATGGATCAAACATTCCAGCAAGGCTGTCACAAAGAAACATACAACCGCTGCGTAGAGTGTCGTCTGGATTCCCAATGCGGTATAGAAAATGCTGCCTAAAAACGGAGTAATCAAAGATGCTATGGAGGCAACCTGACTGATGATGGCATTTCCCTTGATGATATAGTCGCCTGACAACATTTGCGGGATACAGGCTTGCACAGTAGGGGATTCAAAAGCACCCAAGATCGACAGAATCATAAGCAGAGCGCCAACAACAAAGATATCTTGTCCATGCGACATGGCAAAGCTGGCAATCAATACAGAAAATCCCGAAAGAGTATCCAAAGCTACCATGATATTACGGCGGTTTGCCCGGTCTGCAAGGATTCCGCCAAAGGGAGAGAGTAAAATTGTGGGAAGCAATGCCAGTGCCAACAGTCCTGCAAAAACGGAAGCTGATCCGGTTTGTTCCAGCACATACATAGACAGGGCAAATTTCAATGTGTAATTTCCAATCAGGGAACTAACCTGTCCAAAAACCAAAAAGGTAAAATTAGGGGTAAAGAGTCTTTTTTCTGTCACAGTTTATACCTCCATATTTTCTACTAGGTGAAAGAAACTTTTCACAGCCATTACTGTGAGGATTACGGCAATTCCCAGCAGAATAAAGAGTACTGGGCGGAAAGAGAAAGTCAGCGATAATATTTGACATAGGATTGTCACGGTAAGGATCGCAGATACAATGGTTACAGGAATAGATTGTTTCAGAAAACCAATCCATGTTGATATAAGTGTCACGATACCAGCCAAAAGAGAATGGCATAGGAGGGAAAGAAAAGCCCACCCGGCGGTCTTCCATGTAAGACTGTCAGCACAGAAAGGGAAAAATCTCTCGGTAAAAGAGAATATGCTGTCTATCACAATTCCACCTAGCAGCATGGCGACAACAGGATAGCAAAAAATCAGCCACAGTTTTGCACCCATCATTTTTTTTCGGCGGATCGGATAGGAGAAAGATAAAATGGCTCTTGTGCCGCTATATTCTTCTATGACAAATCTGGTTCCCATCACTGCGCCTAAAATTCCAAAGGCGCTCATGCTCAAAAGGTGATTCAAATGGAACAGAAAATGATAAGAAGAAAACATCTCAATGTCGGTTTCTGTTGGATCGATCAGAGGAATCGCAGCCATAAAATAGTGAAAAGCCAATAGGGTAAAACCACAGATCAGAACTGCCATATGATAGGGGCGTAAATGGTTGCGTCTGATTTCCAGAGATATGAGTTTATGCATAATGAAGACCTCCTTCCATTACTCCGATCAAATAATCTTCCATATCTTTTGGATGTTTTTTGCGGATTTCTTCCGTATTTGCTTCCAACACCAGTCTTCCATCTGCGATTACTCCGATACGGTCGGTAATTTGCCGCACTTCTGATAAAAGATGACTGGACAACAGAATGGTTACCCCATCCTGGTCTGCGAGCTGGCGAAACAGGATGCGCATTTCTCTTATCCCGGCAGGATCAAGACCATTTACCGGTTCGTCTAAAATTAATACCTCCGGTCTATGAATAATGGCACGGGCAATGGCTAGACGCTGACGCATTCCTAAAGAAAATTCACGGACAGGCTGTGTACCTGTGCCGGGAAGCCCTACACGTTCAAGCACCGATTCCACCTTTCTGTTTTCAATTCCCATATAGGCCAAATGTAGGAGCAGATTATCAGCAGCTGACAGGTGTTCGTAAAACACAGGTGTTTCAATCAGACTCCCGGTGTGCCTTAAGATCTTAGCATTGTCTTTGACACTGTCCATATTAAAAATTGCGGCAGTACCGGCTGTCGGTTTGAGAAAACCGAGAAGCAGCTTAAATATGGTGGTTTTCCCAGCTCCGTTCTTGCCGAGAAGGCCATAGATAGTCCCTCGTTCCACGGAAATTTGGCAGTCCCGGATCACTTCTTTTCTGGAAAAGGTTTTGGTTAACCGGTCTGTGAAAATCACGATTTCTTTCATTTTGTCCTCCTTTTAATACCGTACGACGGTATGTATAACGGTAAAGAAAATGTATGGCAAAATTAAATTGTCTTGCGGCAGCTTTATGTTTCCTCTGGCATTTTGTCGAAGAATTCTTCCACCAAAGCATAGATGGAATCGTCCATAAGGGGAACGCCCATCTTTTCCAGCATATCACCGAGAAAGCGGAATTTGTTCTTCATTCCTTCTTTGTCGGATGGAAACACAGAAGGCAGCAGCCACAGACTGGTGAGCAGTGGCATGAGTTCTGCGATCTCTTTGGCATACTCCGTGTGTATAGAACCATCCTTGTTTCCTTCTTCCAGCAGTTCCTGATAATATGGAGTTAAAATGCGGCGGTTTGATTCAATCATCTCCACCAAAAGCCGGGGGTTCCTTGTGAGAGGAATCGATTGTATAGTCATGTCGGTTCGGGCTTCATCCGAGTGATTCAGCCGGATAGCTTCGCGCAGCTTTTCCAGACCATTTAAATCGGAACGATTACGAACTTTCTCAAAGGGATTATTTGCAGAAAACATCCGGTCGCCCACAGCATCCATGATTTCCTCTTTTGACTTGAAGTGGTGATAGACCGCACCTTTTGATAAACCACCCAAATGATCTACAATGTCTTGAATTGTGGTGTTGTCATATCCTTTTTCCAAAAATAACCGCTGCGCCACATCAAGAATTTTTTCTACGGTTACTTCCGGGTATTTGTTCCGTGCCACACAAAATCCTCCTTTTACATACATTCGGTATGTATTATTATATGAACCGCAGGGCTTCCTGTCAAGGTATATTCACATTTATTTTCGGATTGGAATCAAACATCATATTTATCATTCTAACGATACCTCTTGCAATGAAAAAGGTCAGCACACGGCGTTCGGTGTGCTGACCTGCATATAAACTTCCCATAAAAGAGGGGGAAGGGAAGATTATCCATTTATAACAGATATAAAACAATGATCATGAAAAAGTAAAGAGACACTGTCATGGAACATAAGGGAAAAGATATAAGGGAGTTCAGTCAGTCCTAGATGTAATTTATATCTTTCCCTTAGTCCTGAAGTAAAAATAACATCGATATTTTCAAGTGTCAATATAGCTATAAAAAAAACGTGATTATGCAGAAAAAAAGTTTACAGTAACAGAAATATCTGCTGATTTTTACTGAAAAGATACTGACAGGTCTGTAATTATCGTGCCATGATCCGGTAACGGCTGGGGGAAGTGCCGTAATTTTGCCGGAATAATTTGCCAAAATAGCTGACATTATTGAACCCGCACTGCTTACAAATGGAAGCAAGATTCTGCGTGGTACTGGTCAGAAGATATGCAGCCACAGAAAGACGGTATCGGTTGAGATATTCCACCGGTGTCTGGGAGAGAGAGGACCTAAAACAGCGGAAACATTCCCGCTTATTTGTATGGGCGGCCCGGGCGATGGCCTCTACGGTGAGCGGTTCCGGGTAATGTTTATGGATAAAATCAAGCATCTGCTGCATACGGCGTTCCTGAATCGAGGAGAAGGTGCAGGAGGGAGAGTCGCTTTTTTCAGGAAAAGGTCCCAGGACAGACTTCGCCAGATCCGGCAGATCAGTTCAAGACCATGAAGCTCATGGTCTGTATCCGATGGCTCCAGATCGTGAAAACTCCGGAGAAGTTTCAGCATTTCTCCATGCTCTGTCCCAGTGTGGTCGAAGAAAAGACCGGGAATCTGGGAATGAAGGGCCGGAAGGATAATTTTCTGATAGATGTTCCCGAATACCAAAGAGGATGCAAAAAAGCTGGGAGCAATGGAAAATATAAAAATCTCAGCACCGGGCGCCAGCTGACTGTATCCGTGAAGTACCCCGGAATTGATAAAAAATCCATCTCCGGCTGTCAAAGTCCTTTGGACTTTGGAACCGTGCTTTCGGAAAAGCAGGTAGTCCAGCCTGCCTTTTAGAACCAGACCGAACTGGAATTCCGTGTGCCAGTGGAACTCTACCCTTCCGCCGGAAAAATCATTCAACATATTGCAAATCCGGGGGACAGGAAGTCCTGTTTCCGGGTAATCAAACCGCTGCTGTCTTGTCTCATCTATTTCAATTTTCCTGTCGCACATAAGCAAGCCTCCCTTAACTAGCGCAATTTTATCATATTTTAATAGTCTTTATTCAGGCCACAGGGATTTCAGAAAACGGATCCCGCTCTCTGTGCGGAAAACAGACTTCAGCACATGGCGTACGTTTTCTCCTGAAGCATGGTCTTCCGCCAGATTGACCAGGAAATCCGCTTCCACAAGGATCTGGTGATCCTGTTCCTGGATATGACCGTAAGTATGGTGGTGGCCGATCAGCCAGCAGATACGTTCTGTCATTTCACGATCTGTACCGGTATCTTCCAGCAGCTTGCGGGCCTGAGCGGGACCTTCCAGCTCCTGATATTTCCCGGCGCTGCTGTGGTATTTTTCTTCGCTGATTTTGATGCCGATATCGTGGAGCAGTGCAGCAATCTCCAGAGTCTCCAGTTCCCGGGAATTTAATCCTTCCAGCCGCCCAATAGCTGAGGCGTATCCGTGTACTTTTATAAAGTGTTCGATCCTACGGATATCTCCGCAGTCATAAATGATCATTTTTTCAGCGATACGGGCAGTTCTTTTTGTCAATAGTCTCAACCTCCTTAAAAAAGATAAAAAGACAGCAGAAAAAATTCTGCCGCCTTTGACAATTCTTATAGTAGCACTGGAGAGTGTTGTTTGCAAGAGGTGAGTGGGAAAAGGGATGCGACGGAGGCTGGAAAGCTGGCTGTCGGTGATGTGTTTTTGAAAACTATTTTGAAAAATATTTAGAAAGGAGCCGGTTCTGGTATGCCGGCTCCTTAGAGATTTTCCTAAAAATAAATTTATATGAGAAGAGAGTTTTTATTTTGCCGTTGCCGGTGCTTTCTTTTTGATGATTTTGGACAGTACAATGGCCATAACCACACACAACAGAGACATAACAACTGCGTAAGCCCAGGTCATCTTGAAACCGGCAGCGCCGTAATTGTCCATCCAGCTTCCCAGAAGAGTGTACATGAAGATGTCCGGTGTGTAACCAAGAGCAGAAGCAATACCAGATACACGTCCGCTCATCTCCATCGGAATACCTGCGTCATCGTGAACAGCAAAGTACTGACTTCTCACAGCATAGATGAAGATCAGCCCGAAGAAGAAATTGATGATGACGGCCATAACCAGGCTGGCATTGACAGGCAGGACGATGAACAAGCCAAAAGAAACTGCAAGAAGAACACATCCTCCGACAATGACTTTGATTCTGGAATGAAGTTTATCAGCCAGGAATCCACCCAGGATACCGCCTACACCCTGGAGCAGGTAACGGATACCGCCGAGAGTAGAACCCATGGTCTCAGAAAGACCATAGTACTGTACGGCATAAGTATTTACATATCCAATGATACCGTACACGCTGTATGCGGTAAATACAATTGCGATCAGAACCCACACACGGGGGATGGTCAGAGCTTTGAACATTCCTTTGGTTACTTCAAGGAAGCTTTCATTATTCTCTTCCCGTTTTGTATCTTCAATAAAGATAAAGTTCAGAATACCAATGATGATGACAGAGATTGCACATACCTTGATGGCCATGGAAGTACCGAAGACTTCACCACTTTTTGCTGCGAAAAAGCTGTATGCCGCAGTCATAGCGAATACCTGAATGGCATTGATAATGCCACGCAGACCTTCCTGAAGTCCGAAGAGACGGCCCTGTTCTTCCGGAGTTCCAAGCATACGGGTTGCTTTGATGCAGGCAGACCAATAAGTGATGATTGTCGAGATACCCAACAGAACGAAGATCGCTCTGGAGACATTATAACTTGGGAATGTGGAGAACCAAAGTCCCAGGATACCGGTGGCCAGGAAGGAAAATGTCAGAAGCTTTCTGGCGGAGAACTTATCTGCGATAATTCCGCCGATGAAATAAGAAACCAGAGAGACTGTCGCATATCCAGATGAGAGGAGTCCCATTTGTGCGTTGGTTAAGTCCATAGCCGACTGGATCTGAGGATAGAAAGTTTCACGGATATAAGGAAGCTGGAAAATCATACCAGCACCTGCGGCCAGCAGAAGGAGCGTGCCGTATTTCTTTACAAATGCTTTGTTCATAAGAAATTCCTCCGTTCTTTGTATTATTTTGAGCATTTGTGCCGGCCGGAAAACATCATGCCGGATCCGGCTGTTGAAATGAAAAAAAGAGAGAAGTAGGCCTTATGGCGTTACTTCTCTCTTCACTCTTGTAACTTGGGATAATCATAAAATATTTATAAAATCTTGTCAATTCTTTTTGAGGAAAAAGATGAATCTTATAAAATGTATACAAAAAAGATATGTAAAATTTGTGAACACTTCAATAGTATCTTCCGGGTAACTATCCCACAATAAAGTGCTTACTTTACGTTAGAAACTCCATTGTCTATAATAGAGGCAAGAGCTGAGAAAAACGGTTATTTTGTGACAGATAAATGTATCGGCTGCAAGCTGTGCGATACCAAATGTCCGCAGAAGTGTACTGATCCAGTAAATGCGATAGAACGGAGGTAGTATCATGACACAAGAAGAACAGTTGGATTTTCTGATCCACTATTTACTGAATGAACGCGAAGAATATAAGGACATCCAGATGCCAGACGATCTTTCAGAAAAACAGAGGCTCCTTCGGAGTCTCATGAATGTACGTCCGCCCATCCCTGCCAGGGAGGATTTTCTGAAAGTACAGGACGCATATCTGCAGGAGCGCCTGGCCCAGAGAGGCATCACAAAACCGGAGGATTTAACACCGGTGCAGCCAGGAAGGTATCTCTGGCAGGGCGACATCACCACACTGGCGGCAGATGCGATTGTGAATGCGGCAAACAGCCAGATGCTGGGCTGCTTTGTACCTTGCCATGGCTGTATTGACAATGCCATTCATACTTATGCAGGCGTGCAGCTCCGCATGGAATGTGCCCGTATTATGGCCAGACAAAAGAAAGAAGAGCCCACTGGCAAAGCCAAGATTACGAAAGCCTATAATTTGCCCTGCCGTTATGTGCTGCATACGGTGGGCCCTGTCATTTACGGGGCTGTTACACAGACAGACCGGGAACTGCTGATAAGCTGCTACCGTTCCTGTCTGGAACTGGCAAAAGATAACAAGCTTCGGAAGATAGCGTTTTGCTGTATTTCCACCGGTGAATTCCATTTTCCAAATGAACTGGCGGCAGAGATTGCCATACAGACAGTCAAGACATGGCAGCAGCAAAATCCAGAACAGATTGAGGTGATTTTTAATGTTTTCAAAGACAGCGACTATGAAATCTACAGACACCTGTTGCGATAAAATTTCACGGCTGAAACATGAAATTGAGACTGCGGACGCAGTTATCATCGGCGCAGGAGCCGGACTTTCTGCTTCTGCCGGGTTCACCTATACAGGAAAACGGTTTGAACAGCATTTCAGTGATTTTATCCGAAAATACGGTTTTCATGATATGTATTCCGGCGGTTTTTATCCCTTTGAAACTTTGGAGGAACACTGGGCATATTGGAGCCGGTATATCTATATCAATCGTTATACTGCCGCGCCAAAGCCTGTTTACGATGATCTGTTGAAACTGGTACAGGGCAAGGATTATTTTGTGCTGACTACCAATGTAGATCACTGTTTTCAGAAAGCCGGATTTGACAAGCAGCGTTTGTTCTATACCCAAGGTGACTACGGCCTGTGGCAGTGCAGCGTACCATGCCATAACAAAACCTATGATAATGAGGCTGTCGTTCGCAAAATGGTGGCGGCGCAAGGATTCGCCTTTGCGGAAAACGGCGATCTTTATGTCCCGGATGGAACAAAGCTGAAGATGGAAGTTCCCTCTGAATTGATTCCTTACTGTCCTCATTGTCATAAACCCATGAGCATGAACCTGCGCGCCGATGATACCTTTGTCGAAGATGAGGGCTGGCATCGTGCTGCTGAGCGGTACGGGGCGTTTTTGAAAAGCCACCAGAACCAAAAAGTGCTGTTTTTGGAGCTTGCTGTTGGCTACAATACACCGACCATAGTAAAGTACAGTTTCTGGCAGATGACGTATGATTGGCCGAACGCGACGTATGCCTGTCTGAATTATGGTGAAGCCTATGCACCTGATGAGATTAAAAGAAAATCCATCTGTGTGAACAAAGACATCGGAGATATTCTGACTGTTTTGGAAGTCCAGTAAGCTCTCCATGATTCTAAAAATCTATTGACTTATATACGAAATCGGATATAATGAATGATGTACGAAATCGGATAAGCGAGAAGGAGGGGGAAAATTTGCACTATTTAGAAGCGGGACAATATACCTATTTAGCAGGAGAAATCAACGCTTTATACCACAAAGCAGCTGTAAAAATGGGTATTTCGGATAGTGTTCAAAACATTTTATATGTACTCTGTGAGAAGGATGGTAAATGTCTGCAAAGTGAAATAAGTAAACTTACCGGTATCAGCCGTCAGACAATCAATTCTGCCATTCGTAAATTGGAAAAAGAGGAAATTGTATATTTGAAACAGGGAAAAGGCAGAAATACTATTCTCTGCCTGACTGAAAAGGGAAAGAAATTTTCATCAGAAAAAATAATGCCTTTGCACGAGATTGAAAATAAGATCTGGAATGAGTGGACAGTGGAGGAACAGCAGCAATATCTGACCCTCACGAAAAAATATCGTGACGGATTAAAAAAATATCTGGAAGCCATGTTATAAAAGCGGAAAACAAAATCTTTTGAAGGGAGGTGGCTTGATGTCGGCAGCAACACAATAAGGGGATTATCACATTCGATATTGTCCCCTGTTTGAAAAACTATTTTGAAAATGAGAGGACAATTTGATATGGAAAAAAAACACAAATGGAAATCGCAGTTTATGATTGTTGCATTGGGACAGGCAGTTTCAATGTTAGGAAGTCACGGTGTTCAGTTTGCTCTTATTTGGTGGCTTGCCGAAAAAACATCTTCGCCTTTAATGTTGGGAATATCAGGGATTGTTGCCTATCTTCCTATGACCTTATTCAGTCCGCTGGCAGGAATTGCAGCTGACCGTTATAACCGAAAATTTATCTCTATTTTTTCGGATATGGCAATGGGGGCGGTTGCGCTGATTTATGCAGTATTACTATTCTTTTTTAACCTGCCTGTGTGGACGGTATTTGTTATGCTGTGTGTCCGGGGAATTGGAAGTACATTCCAACAACCCGCAATACAGTCGATTATTCCGCAGCTTGTGCCAAAAGACCAGTTAATAAAAACAAATGGGTGGATGCAGCTTCTAAATTCAGGCTCATTTTTGCTGGGACCGGTAATCGGTGCGTCTTTGTATGCGTTTTTCCCAATGTCAATCGTTTTAATGAGTGATGTAGTGGGGGCAATTTTAGCAAGTATTGCGTTAGCAGTCGTTAAAATCCCAAAACTTGAAAAAACTGAACAGGAAGAACGGCATTTCATAGCAGAAATAAAAGAGGGATTGCAGGTATTCGAAGAAGATAAAAAATTATTTTATATCGTGATAGCAGAGGCACTCTGTATGTTCTTTTATGCGCCATTATCCTCCTTTTATCCGCTAATGACAAGCGATTATTTTAAGTTATCGGCGATGTATGGCAGTGCTGTGGAGTTATCTTTTGCAATCGGCATGATGGTATCATCACTTTTATTTTCCAGTGTTCTAAAGATAAACCGAAAAATCAGAGTTTCTTTTGTCGGTTTGTTTGGAATGGGAGTTATGTCGCTTATCTGCGGTATCATACCGCCTGCTTATGTTGGTTGGTTTTTCTTTGCAGGAAGTTGTATCTGTTTAGGAGCTTCTGGAAATGTCCATACAATTCCGCTGATTGCGTATATGCAGGAAACCATATCCCCGGACAGGATGGGACGGGCATTTTCGGTTCTCACGCTGATTTCATCTGTAACAATGCCAATCGGCTTGCTTTTCAGCAGTCCAATAGCAGAAAGAGTAGGTGTAAATGTCTGGTTCTTCATTTCTGGTCTGTGTATGATTATGCTTACTACCGGTGTTTCAATACGATATGCGGCAAAACGCAGGAGAGAAAAAAGATGATTCGGGAAAAGTTTTTTCTACGATACAGATGGAAAATATGATACTCTTTCACTGGTCGTATATCAGAAAAATTTATGAGCGGTAAATCAAGGGGCGACAGTAAAAAATGCTGCCACCCTTTCCAATAATCTAAGTAAATCTGATATGGAGGACTACATTACAACAAAGTCGACAGAAAAGCAGAACAGATGAATTAGCGAAAGATATTTGGAAATATAAGCATCCAAATGAAGAAATTGATCATTTTGATAGAGAGTATACATCATGGAAAAATTCTCTTCCCATATTTTTAGACTGTCTAATGGCAACTGGGTTAGATGATGTATATGTCGTTTTTGAGATGAAAACCCCTATAAGCAATAAAGCGATTGATGTTTTGGTGCTTGGGTATTCTGATAGTCACGAAAATCGAGTATTAATTGTGGAATTAAAGCAATGGAGTAATATTTATACTAAAACAAAGAAACATGTATTAGATGTTCTGAGAATTAAAGCAGAATGATTAAAGGGGCTGCTTATGGAAAAGTTAGAAGAATTACTGTTAAGAATATAGTAAATAAGAAAATGGATATTCCAGAGAAAAAAATATCCAGTGAATAAGGCGAAAGGTGGCTCAACTAAATATGATAAATTATAGAGAGAAGACCTGCACTGGGAAAAGTATTTCCAGCATATCTGTGAGAAATATAATAAAATTTACAAAGCCGAAATGCCAAAGGTGACGCCTCATGTCTGCCGTCATACATTTTGCTCCAATATGGCAAAGTCGGGCATGAACCCTAAGACGTTGCAGAAGATTATGGGGCACTCGGATATTGGCGTGACGCTGAACACTTATACGCATGTAGGCTTTGATGACCCTGTAAAATCAAGGAAAAACCAACATATAAGGAGAAATGCAAACATGATTAAAATACTATTCATCTGCCACGGCAGAAGACAGAGTGGGAGCCTCTTGGCGGACTTTGTCGGCTGAAATGCGGCAAATCGGGGTAGGAGGACTGGTGGGGTACTACGGTTTTACTACCACTGAGGAAAGAAAAAATAAATAATGTGAAAGTATGGATCCGGAAGAGACAATAGTATCTGCCGGATCTTTTGTATTGTTCCGATAAACACAAAATATTATTCCGATATCGTTGCTATTATTCCGATAATAGGGTATATTATTATCTGAGCGAGGTGAAAGACTTTATGTATATGTCAGTGAAACAAGCAGCAGAGGAATGGGGAATTTCAGACAGAAGAGTAAGAATCTTGTGTTCGGAAGGGAAAATCCCGGGGGTTATCCGTGAAGGGCGCAGTTGGAAAATACCGCAAGATGCAAGGAAACCGGAAGATGGCCGATACAGGTCTGCAGAAAGTTTGTTAGAGAGGATAGACCGAAAGAAAACGGAATTGGATACCAGGCGCCCGCTGACAGAAGGAGAGGCAGAGCGTCTTACAGAAGAATTTGTGGTGGAGTATACCTATAATTCCAATGCAATTGAAGGTAATACGCTGACCCTGCGGGAAACGGATCTGGTGTTGCGAGGTCTTACGATTGATCAAAAGCCACTCAAAGATCATATGGAGGCAGTCGGACATAAAGAAGCTTTTTACTTTGTGCGGGATCTGGTCAGGGAGCAGGTGCCATTATCAGAGAGCGTGATAAAACAGATCCATTATCTGGTACTGGCGGATAAAAAAGAGGACCGCGGGGTTTACAGAAGGGTTCCGGTCAGAATCATGGGCGCAAAGCATGAACCGGTACAGCCGTATCTGATCCAGCCTAAGATGGAGCAGCTGCTGGAAGTATACAGAAACAGCGCCGAGCATATCATTCCCAGGCTTGCTCGGTTCCATATAGAATTTGAAGGCATTCATCCATTCATAGATGGAAATGGCCGTACAGGGCGTCTGCTGGTAAATCTGGAACTGATGAAAGCAGGATATCCGCCGATTGATATTAAATTTACAGATCGGGTTGCTTACTATAATGCTTTTGATGAGTATCATGTAAAACATAATTTAGGAGCGATGGAAAAACTGTTTGCAGGGTATGTGAATGAAAGACTGGAGAACTATTTGAAAATATTAGAGAAATAAAAACAAATATAGGTAATGGTATAAAGGAGGCTAAAGATTCTAATGGTGAACACGTTTCCTAAAGATATATTGGACTGTATGAAAGGATGTATTTTGTCTATTTTCTGGCCTAAAAAGGACATCATAGATTTTTTCAAAAAAGTAGGTTGTACTCAAAGAGAGTTGATACTTGAAGATGAATATAAAGAACTTCATAGAGCAGAAATCATAGATAGAGTTTTTGCCAACTTAGAAAAACGGAGTGATTCTGGCATAGGACAATTTCGAAGTATGCTTAAGCGATTGACAGAATGGGATTATTTTGATCCGTACTATTTTAAGAAAATATGTAAATTGAATGAAGAACAGGCAAAATTAAATATTGCACATCTAAAACAGCTTCAGGAAATTCGGGATTATAAAATAAAAAAGGAGAGAGATCACCAAGTAGAACAGCAAAGAAAGCATAGGGATACAGATATTAGTCTAAAAGAATTAAAGGAAATTTTCTTAAATCTTTTTAATGGTAAAGATCAAGATGGAAAGATAATTAATAGTCAAAAAAGAGGATATTTATTTGAAGATTTTTTGAAAAAACTATTTCTTAAAGAAGAGATAGAAGTAACAGATCCTTTTAAGATTGTTGGTGAACAAATAGATGGTGCAATCAAATATGACGGGGAATTTTATATAATTGAAGCTAAATGGCATGATAAATGGAGCGCTTCTAATGAGTTGTATCAGTTTGCAGCGAAAGTTGAGGGTAAGATGTATGGAAGGGGTATATTCATTTCTATAAATGGTTTCTCAAATGATTCAGTACAAGCTCTTACAATAGGCAAAGCATTAAATACTATTTTAATAGATGGGGGAGATTTAGTATTGGCAATAGAAGGTTTGTATACAGTTAGGGAAATGCTTAACAATAAAATAAAGGCTGCACAGACAATGGGAAGGATATATGTAAATTCAACCGATTTGATGAATAAAAATACTGATGTCTAAGTGTTCTTATGTTTAAAATATAATTGCTCAGTTCTGACAGAGTTGCCATGTGGAGACGGTAGTATTGATGTCAAAAGTCAAAGAATAGAATATTGAAAAAGTGTAGAAAACAAGGGATTTCCGGGAGTCGGGGCTTGTCAGAGGACAGGTTTCGATTCCCGGATTTTTTCATTTTACGGGTAAGTGGGAACTGGTCTACTGTGAAAGACGGCGGAGAGTTGAGTGGATAAGATAGATATTGGGGATGTTGTGGAGACAGGATTGATAAATGCAGGTTGAGTGGATAGAATGATTGTAAAAAGGCTAGTTATCATGTAAAATATGAATACAGATGTTAGTTAGTCTATGCGGATATTGTTAGATTTGTAGAGGAGATGATGTATGGATAATTTTAAAAAAGTTCATTTCATACCACCCATACCACAGAAACGGGACAAGCGCATCGGAATATATTGTCGTGTTAGTACGAATAGTTCAGAACAGTTACAAAGTTTGGCTGCACAAGTATCGCATTTAACAAAAATAACGGCGGCTACACCGCAATGGCTTCTTGCGGATGTGTATATGGATATTTCTACTAGCAAAACAGGTTCTTCACGCAAGGAATTTAATCGTATGTTGGATGATTGTACATCTCATAAACTAGATATTATTTTTACAAAAAGCATTAGCCGTTTTGGAAGAGATACTGTTGAAACTATAGAGGCATTGAGCAAATTAAAAAATGTCGGTGTACGTGTAATATTTGAGCAAGAAGAACTTGATACAGCAAACACAGACAGTGACTTAATGATTTCAATTATTGAATCTTTTGCACAAGCAGAAAATGAGTCTCGCAGTGAAAATATAAAATGGGGAATTAAGCAGGGGGCAGCCTCAGGAACCTCGAAATTATATGATAGAAAGTGTTATGGGTATAAACATAATGAAGAAGGTAAGTTAATTATTGATGAAGAAACAGCGAAAAATGTAAAAATAATATTTGACTTGTATTTGAATGGACAAAGTGTTTTGGGTATTATCAAGGAACTTGAGGAGCGGAAAATTTCGTCTCCTACAGGAAAGGAGAAATGGTGTAAGAGAACCATCGATGTTATGCTGAGTAATGAGAAGTATACAGGGGATGTTCGACTATTGAAAACAGGTAACAGCGAAGTACATTATTTGGCAACAGATAATCATCAGGCGATAATATCAAAGGAAGTTTTTGAGGCTGTGCAGATTGAAAAGAAACAGAGGAGTAATGTAATACAAGTAGGAAATAGAAAAAAGCGTAAGAATAGAAAGTTTAGTTCAAAAAAGAAGCATAAAATTAGAAACACAGATGGAGTGATAATATGATTTCAAAGACTAATTTACAAATTGATGAGCAAATTTTAAAGACAGACAGAGTAATATGTCGACATATAAGTAATATGAGCAATTTATCAAGAGGAGAGATTTCGCAAGATATTCTTGCTCAACTTCGCCATTTTCTGGAGCATATTATGCTAAAAGTCTATGCTAATGGTGCTGATATAGAAGATTCTCATGAAAATATTCAAAAGGCTGTTAAATATGTAAAGAATGAGGGTTCTTTGCGCCATTTGTCGCGCTTTCATCACTTTTTGCAAGTCTCAGTGTCACATCGTACTTTAGAAGAAGAAAATTCTGAACGATTAATGTTAAAATACTATGAATACCTTTTGCGTATAAAAAATTTTTTGAATGAGAAATATTCGCTTGATGTGCTTTCTAATCTTGACCAGTTCCCGTTAGAAACTGATGACTGCTTTAAAGAATATTATGAAAAAATTGCTCAAAAGGTAGATCAATACAAAACTCCTATACGAAATGGTTTTCGATTCGATCGTTTTTATATCCAGACAATTAAACCATTCTTTTTTGGTAATAAAATATATTATGAAGTTGCTTTTATTCCTGCAAATGATAGATCAAGTAAAACAGACCGTATAATTGCGTTTACTGATATTGAAATTACAGATTTTTATGCGGTCAAATTTGCCATTGCCAATAATTATATTGATTTGTTTGGAAAACAAATGCCAATCCGCATTATCGTGGATTGGGAAGTAAATATTCGTCCATGCGAGTTTTCAAATTTTAGTAAACTCATTGACAATAATGAATTCACTCCAGGTAAAGCAGAACAGCGGAACTTAGCCCAATATCTAACTGAAACAGGATTAAATTTGTCTGAAATCGTTATGTTTTCAGATGAGGCTTATCAAGAGGTCTCTGATAGAATAGTACCTAAAAACAATGCTCGACATTTTTTTGATATCCTTGATAAGTGTCGATTGATTATACAAAATGAGAAACCGGGTTGCAATGTTCTTAGATATTTGCTTTATCATATGACGAACAGGATTATTAAAGACCAGTATAAAGAACATTGGAAATGGAATTATCAAGAAGGCAGATATGAATATGTAGGCGGAAATTTTAGGCTTTCACATCTTTATTTAGCTTATGAATGCATTCCTTTTGATACAATGCCTTTTTGCTCTGCTTTGAGACATCATGTTCCGAGCATTTCGGATTTATTTGATTGTCTTGATGCAACTGAACGCGAACATGAGATTTTAGCATGGGTAGTTAAAAATAATACAGAGCAGAAAGGAGTTCTTTTTACACCATTAGAAAAAAGTGAAGATGATGGCAAATATAAGTTAGGCGATATTAGAAATATTGAAAAACTTGTCGAAATCTATAATGGGAAATTATATACTAGTGAGAAACAGCAAGCTCGTAAGTTAATAATAAAGAACAATCATATTTTTATTAAGAATTATAAAGATGATACCATTGCAGTTATTCAGAAAATAAAAGATTTGACATCAGGGGGCATACAAAATTATTCTAATATGGTGAACCATTGGCTTCAAAACACAGATTACCAAATTGATTCTGAAGAAAAGAGAGCAGTATTGATAAATATGTTCACTAAATCACGGGTTTCCGTAATTTATGGATCAGCAGGTACTGGGAAAACAACTCTGATAAATCATATTTCGCACCTTTTTAATAATTATTCTAGGATATATTTAGCGCATACAAACCCTGCTGTCAATAATCTTAAACGAAAAGTTGCTGCATCATCAAATTGTGAGTTTATGACAGTAACGAAGTTTATCAATACAACTGATTTAAAACGAGATTATGACATCCTTATAATTGATGAATGTAGCACTATAAGTAATCAGAATATGAGAAAATTACTTGAACTTGCGGAATTTAAGCTACTTGTTTTGGTGGGAGATACTTATCAGATAGAGGCTATTGAATTTGGTAATTGGTTTGATGCTATTCGTAGCTTTTTGCCGAAATCAGCAGTTTGTGAATTAACTAAACCATATAGGAGTGAAAGTAAGCAGTTACTTGCATTATGGGATAATGTGCGCAAAATGGAAGATGATGTTCTTGATAGATTACAAGGAGGTGAATTCTCAGCTAATCTTGATCCATCTATTTTCACTTTACCAGAGGATAATGAAATAATTCTTTGCCTGAATTATGGAGGGCTATACGGAATTAATAATATAATTTATTTTATGCAAGAAAACAATAATGGAAAGGAAGTATGGAGAGGGATACAACGATACAAAGTTGGTGATCATATTCTATTTAATGATTCTGCTGATAAATTCTTTAGTCGGAATAAAGATCAAGTACCGATCATTCATAATAATATGAAAGCTCGAATTGTAAATTTTACAACTTTAGATAAAGACAAGCCAACCGAGCGTATTCAATTTGACATAGAAATTGATAGACCACTTATTGAGTTAAATGTGGATGATTATGAGTTTGAGATTATTGGAAATGCAGAAAACGGTAATTCTATTATCCGTTTTGCAGTTAATAAAAATAAAAGTACAGATGAAGATGACGATGGTGCTTCAAAAACAACTGTTCCGTTTCAAATTGCCTATGCTGTATCAATTCATAAGGCACAAGGTCTAGAATATGATTCTGTTAAAATTATTATAACAGATGAAATTGATGAATTGATAACTCACAGCATTTTTTATACTGCTATTACTCGTGCAAGGAAAAAACTAAAAATTTATTGGGCACAAGAAGTGGAAAAGAAAGTTCTTGATAGATTAGAACCGAAGAATAACAGTCATGATGTAGCGTTGCTTAAAAGCGAAATAAATTTAAAGCGTATATAGCACTTTTTAAAATAGCCTAATCAAATATATGAGATGGAGTAGACAATATGCATTTAAAATGCTTATATTTCAAAGCATTTTAACAGGTGAGGATATGTTTGGCTATAGCCTAAGTATCACATGTGGAGACGGTAGTATTGATGTCAAAAGTCAAAGAAAAAAATAGCGAAAAAGTGTAGAAAACAAGGGATTTCCGGGAGTCGGGGCTTGTCAGAGGACAGGTTTTGGCTCCCGGATTTTTTCGTTTTATGGGTAAGTGGGAACTGGTCTACTGTGAAAAATGGCGGAGAGTTGAGTGGTTGATTTTGATATTGGGGGTGTTGAGTTGACAGGTTGGATAAAAGAGGTGTCGAGTTGACAGGATTGTTAAATCAGATAAAACTTGCAATTCTTTTTATATTCGATTAATATGCGACTAC
>ERZ1643247.708-NODE-708-length-37399-cov-4.727480_pt1 | contig 37399 bp, 31 predicted proteins | sample MGYA00579264_ERZ1643247 | MGnify/ENA primary metagenome ERZ1643247 (study PRJEB29033, sample SAMEA4952262) | chicken gut metagenome | biome: Broiler Chicken; feature: Gastrointestinal Tract; material: Caecum | place: Ireland | collected 2018 | study: Broiler... | reverse complement strand
AAAATCTGCTTGCGGTAACGCGTCTTGAAGAAGGCAGAATGAATATAAATTTAACGACGGAACTTGTCGGCGACGTCATAACCGAGGCGTTGAAGCATATTCACACGAAAAGCGAAAAGCAAAAAATTACCGTAATACAGCCGGACGACTTGCTCCTTGCAAAAATGGACGCTCGGCTTATCGTGCAGGTTTTAATCAATCTTTTAGACAACGCTATTAAATACACGCCGTCCGATTCGCAAATTACGATTGCGGCAAAAAGAAACGGAGAAACGGTCTGCGTAAGCGTGGCGGATAACGGAAACGGGATCGAGGGCGAACAAAAATCGCGGGTGTTCGATATGTTTTATACAGGAGCAAACAAAATTGTCGATTGTCGCCGCAGTATCGGGTTGGGGCTTTCGTTGTGCAAATCCATCATAAACGCGCACGGCGGAGAAATAACGATAACCGACAACGTTCCGCACGGCGCGATATTTACCTTTACTTTGCCCGTCGGGGAGATTGAAATACATGAATAACTTACTGATTTTAGTTGTAGAAGACGACGCACCCGTCCGTAACCTTATCGGAACGACTTTGAAAACGCACGATTACGATTATATTGCCGCAACGAACGGAGAAAGCGCCGTTATGCAAGCGTCTTCTCATAATCCGGACGTTGTTCTGCTTGATTTGGGCTTACCGGATATCGACGGCGTGGACGTTATCAGGAAAATACGCTCCTGGTCGGAAATGCCTATTATCGTAATCAGCGCTCGCGCCGAAGATAAAGATAAAATCGACGCGTTGGATGCCGGAGCGGACGATTATCTGACAAAACCGTTTTCCGTCGAAGAATTGCTCGCAAGAATACGAGTTACGAAAAGAAGGCTTCTTGCAATACAATCGACAAACAAATCCGAATCGGTTTTTGTCAACGGAAATCTGAAGATAGATTATGGCGCAGGTTGTGCATATTTAAGCGGCGAAGAACTCCACCTTACCCCTATCGAATACAAGCTACTGTGCTTATTGTCAAAAAACGTCGGGAAAGTGCTTACTCACACTTTCATTACGCAAAAAATATGGAGCGCTGCATGGGAAAGCAACGTTGCTTCCCTGCGCGTATTTATGGCGACTTTGCGCAAAAAAATCGAACCGTCCGCCGATTCGCCGCAATATATTCAAACTCACGTCGGTATCGGGTACAGAATGATAAAGATTGACGATTAAACATTGAATTTGAGCCGCTGATTAACATTCGATTTGTATATTATAAGGAGAACTCACATATTACATGGACACATTTTACCGGTTGCTTTTGCAATTAATACTTATCTTACTCAACGCTTTTTTTGCCGCGACAGAAATTGCAATCCTATCTTTGAACGAAAAAAAAGTAAAGGCTCGCGCAGACGACGGCAATAAAAAAGCCATAAAACTATTGAAAATAAAAAAAAGAACCGACTAAATTTCTTTCCACAATACAAATCGGGGTTACGCTTGCTGGTTTTTTCGGTTCGGCATTTGCGGCAGACAACTTTGCAAAAGGGCTTTCGGAAAGGTTTATAAAAACATTTGATATCTCACCTCAGAACGCAGGCGTTATCAATACCGTTTCAGTAATTCTGATCACTTTGATATTGTCATATTTTACGCTTGTATTAGGAGAGCTTGTTCCTAAGCGGTGGGCAATGAAGCATAAAGAGAAACTTGCAAACGCCGCGTGTGGTATAATTACGTTTTTAACAGTCATCTTAAAACCGATTATCTGGTTTTTAAGCGTTTCCACAAATGCCGTTCTGCGTTTGTTAAGGGTAAACCCGAAAGATGATAATGAAACCGTGTCGGAAGAAGATATTGTTTTAATGCTTGATGCCGGCGGCGATAAAGGAACTTTGAATAAAGAAGATATAAGGTATATAAAAAACGTCTTCAAGCTTGATGGAATGACGGCAGAAGACGTAATGACGCCTAAAATGCGTATTTCATGCATTCCGGATACTATTTCGGACGATAAAATTATGGAAGAAATTCAAACGAAAAATTATTCCCGTATTCCCGTTTATTCGGGCGACGTTGACAATATCATTGGCATTTTATATACGCGGGAATATCTTTTGAATCACGAATTGCCGGGATTCGAATTATCACAGATTTTGAAACCGCCTATGTTTGTTCCAAAGACAAAACGCTTGGAGTTATTGTTCAAAGAAATGCAAAAAACGCAAACTCATATTGCGATTATTATAGACGAGTACGGAATGACTTCGGGTATTGTTACGATGGAAGATATTTTAGAAGAACTTGTCGGTGAAATCTGGGATGAAAAAGACGAACCGATAGAGTTAATATACAAAGAAAATGATACAACTTATCGTATAAACACGGATATTTCCATTGACAATTTCTTTGACTTCTTTAATCTTTCTCCCGATGACAACTCCGAATCCACTACCGTTAACGGGTGGATTATTGAAAAATGTAATGAAATACCGTGCGAGGGATATTCTTTTGTTTATGAAAGTCTTTTGATAACAATCACAAAGGTTTCGAATACTCATACTCAGGAAATTAAAGTTGAAATTTCAAACGTTAAATAAGCATTTCGAATTGAAACAGTGTAAATTTAAAATCAGAATTCTTTTATGTGCTATTTGCAAAAATTAAACACGAAAAAAATAAGAAACAGTACGGAATTAAAAATTTTTCCGCTTTACTGTTCGAAATGCAAAAAAAGAAGCACTGATAAACGTCAAAGAATTTAATGTAACGGCTATCAACGAACCGAACTCACATAGGCGAAGCGGTGGCGTATATTATCAAGTATATTGAGAAAAGCGGCGAAAAGTTAGTTTACTCTCGCGGACTACCGCAGTTTTTCATATCCGACATTATGGCCGACGATATCGCCGCTCATATCGGGCTTGAAGATAAAAACTTCTGTTGTTCGGCGATTTTATATGTTGGGACGAAGGCTGCTATATGGGCGAAGTGAGCAAAGAAGGGATAAGCCAAATGCGTAAAAGCAATTAAGCGAAAAACCGCACCTCAAAATACGGTAAAAAACGGAAAATGCCGTAAACGTAAAGTAAAAGCCAAGGCATCCCTTGGCTTTTACTTTACATTGAAATCGCTGCTTTGAATTCTGAATTTATTTTTTTAGTCTATTGTGTCCATTTGCTTGCTCAAACCCTTTGAGCATACTTTCCAAGATAATCGCTTCGGGCGAATCGGGAATATATCCGCGCGACGTCTTATAGTAATCGAAATAATCTTTGACATAGTACGGCGCGCTATCGGGCAATTTATCAGGCAAACCGCCTGCAAGTGCGTAACTGCCGTTTTTATAATCTTCTGTACGCTGTTTATTTAATTCGATTCTTTTCTTGTAGCGGAAATCCTTATCAATGCTGTCAAAATATCCGTTGGCAGTAACTCTTGACATATCGTACATCGTGGAAGCAACGGTTCAGGCGGCAATAGGCGCTTTACCGCTTGCCATGGGAATGTCAAGCGGTCAGACTATACTTACCGCAGCGGTACTTGCCATTCTGATTACCGCGCCCTTAGGCGCTTTCCTTACGGACCTCACCTATAAAAAACGGCTTAACGGCTTTCCCGTTAAATGCGATACGGATTAATTCCGTTATTTAAAATCCTTTATCCTGCCAAAACGGCAAACCTATCCTATTTAGTCGTTAGTCAAGGAATTTACAGTTTGCGCGCACGTAGTCGGCGGCTTTTTGTATGTCAAGCACGGGGTTGCCGCCCGTTTCACGCTCTATTGTCAAAAATCCGTTGTAGCCTATTTCGTTAAGCGCGGCGAAATAAGCGGGGAAATCCACGTCGCCTTGTCCTACGGGAGTTTCGATAAAATAATCCGCAACGTTAAGCGCCTCTATGCCGCCTTTTGCAAAGCAGTCGTAAACAACTTCGGGGTCGGACGGCTTAAGCATTTTACCGTCTTTAAGGTGAGTATGGACTATGTAATCCTTAAGAAGATAAACCGCCTCCACGGGGTCCTGACCCGTAACCATGACGAAATTGGCGGGATCGAGGTTTACGCCCACACCTCCGTCCGTGCGGTCGATAAACGTTTTAAGGACTTTTGCGCTTTCGGGACCCGTTTCAATAGCATAAGTTACGTTTGCCGCCGCGGCATGACGACCGCATTCGCTTATCGCCTTAAGCATAACATCGTAACGCGGATGTTTTTCGTCGGCGGGAATTACGCCTATATGTGCAGTAACCGTTTTTACGCCTAAGTTCGCGGCAAGATCTATGATTTCTTTTGTTTTGGCAATTCGCAAAGGATTGTCCTCGGCTATCTCAAAACCGTAGCCGCCCATATCTCCGCATATCGCGCTGAGGGCTATATTATATCGCTTTGACAGCTCTTTCAGATTTTTTTTGCGCTCCGGCGTAATCTGCCAAGGAGAATATTCGCGCTTTGCGGCATTGAACTGTATACCGCTTAAACCCAGTTCCGCGGCGACTTTAACCCCTTCCTCGGCATTTACCTTCAAACAATTGACAAAAACTCCTGTTTTCATATAAAAACCACTTTTTCCTTAATTTTTTTTCAGGATATAAATTATTCATATAGTACGTTTTATCTTTTTAGCACAATTTGCGTGGCAAAAAACTCGTCCCGAACGCCGTTAAAATCCTTAAGGATGCAATTCGACGAAAGTACCGTTTTTTTCCAAACTTTCGCAAGCGGCGGCGCGGATTTTAATGACTTCAAGCGTATCAAGAGAATCGAAAAACACGGGCTTACCGCCGAAAAACTCCAAAATATGCGCGATAAGTATTCCGAAATAGTCCGACTCTATTTTTTTGGAAAAACTTTTGCCGTCGCGGGTTTTCACCGTCGCGGAAAACGGCATATCTGAAGCATAAACCATTTCGGCGCTGCGTCCGTCACGGTAAAAAACGTTTACCGTCACGGCTTCGTCTTTTTTCAGTGACCGCACGCGCACGGCGCCCTTCCCCATGATTTTAACGAGCATTTCCGATTGATGAACTATGTATTCGGCGAAATTGCCGCCTCCGCCGGTAACCGTTGCCGCAACGGCGTTTTCCGTGTAAGCAATTTCTTCGGCGCACCTTAAAGCGGAAGTAGAGAAAAACGAAGTTCCGTTTTTTTCACCCAGTGAAAAAATCTCAGCGGCCGAAGGATAATCGGGCGCAAACGTCTTGTCGACGTAAACGGGTTTTTTGTAGGGAAAAACTTTTTCGGCATACCCGAGGTGTTTTTCGGGGTTGGACGGCGCCAAAATCATAATGAAATCGCTTTTTTCGCAGACTTCTTCGATAGAACGGCATTCTTCCGCGCCGAAACGCGCGCACCACTCGGATGAACTTAGTCCCCCTTTTGGAGGAACTTCCTTTTCCGCAAAGGCGAAAGCTACTTTAAAATCCGTGCCGTGTTTACGGTTGTACTCTTCTATCCACGCCGGATAATTGTTTGCGTGCCACTCGTCGAGATAATAATCTATAAATCCTATTTTTTTCATAGTTGAATTTCTTTCCCCGAAGCGGCGGAAGCGTAAAGAGCCTCCATAATCTTAGCCGTTTCCAAAGCGTAAATTACGTTGCCCTTATTCTTTTTCATGTCGCGTACGGACTGAATAAAAGCCTTGTCTTCTTCAAGATATCTTTTGTTTTGCTGGCATTCGGGCGTAACGGACTCCAAAGTAGCGCTGTCTGTGAAAGTAAAGTTTCCCGCATAAGTCAGGCGAACGCCGCCCTTGTCGCCCAGAAAGTCGACCCACATTTCGTCCTTGTCCACGTTTTGCGCCCATGCGCCCGTAAACGTAATGCCGGCTTTGTCCGTCCTTATCAGTCCGCTGATAAAGTCCTCTACGTCGCAGGTGCCGTTTTCGACGTCGGAAGTATCTTCAGCCCACATGTTTTTATATTTATATGCCTTCATGTCCTTCGCCGTACCGTTATAGGCGCAGCAGCTTGCGCTTAAAGCTTTAGCGCCGCCCAGAACATAAAGAATAAGGTCAATAAAATGTACGCCCCAGTCAATAAGGGCTCCGCCGCCCGACTGCGCTTTCGTGGTGAAAGGTCCGCCTAGACCGGGAATGCTTCTGAAGTTTCTGAACGAGCAAGCCACGTGGTAAATGTTGCCCAGTTTTCCCTCGGCTACGTAACGGGCAAGCAGTTCCACCCTGGAATCGTAACGGTTACACAATCCGATGTTGAGTATTTTACCTTTTTTGTCGGCAATTTCCGCCATTTCCTTGCTTTTTGCGTAATCCACGGTGATGGGTTTTTCGCAGAATACGTGTTTACCCGCATTAAGCGCGTCCACAGTAACCGTATAATGCGCGAAGTTGGGCGTAAGCACCATTACGGCGTCCACTTCTTCGTCGTTGAGCGCAATTTTGTAATCGGTAATCGCATTTTCGGCTTTGGGAAAATCCTTCAAAGCCTTTTCCGCTTTTTCTTTTACGATATCGCATACGTATTTTAAACGCACGTCTTCCATTTCGTTAAGCGCGGGCAAATGAGCGCCGTTTGCAATTCTGCCGCATCCTACGACGGCAACCGTAATCTTTTTCATTTTTTCTCCTTTTCCTTAAAAAATATTTTTGTTTTTTTTTTTCTCCTCGTCATTCTGCTCCGTCCGACTCGCAACGGCTTTACAGATAATATTATAAATGCGTAAAGGATAGTTTTTCAATGTTATTCCATGGCGATTTTTTTAACTTTTTATGGCATATGGTCTTAAAATACAGCTATAATTTAATTTTTGATGCAAATATTTGACCTTAAGCCCGACAAGTGGTACAATGAACGCAATGAAGAAATATCATTTGGACAACTTTTTCATAGATTCGCCCAAAATTTACGGTAACGTATCGTTGTATCAGATAGGCGCGTTACATTGCAATGCCGATACCGTGATAAACACTCACCGTCAGGGCAACTACTTCGAGCTTACCGTCATAACGGACGGCAAAGGCTTTATCAGCGCGGACGGAAAGGCTGCAGCAGTGAAAAAAAACGACATATTCGTTTCCTACCCTTTCGAAACTCACAAAATTCAGCCCGACCCCGACGACCCGATATTCTTTCATTATCTGGCGTTTTCGGTTTCCGACCCCGAAACGGGCGGAATGCTTCAGCGTATCGCTCACGAATACCCCTCCGCCGCCGAAAGAGTACTGCAAAGCGAGCCTCTTTCCGCCGCCCTTGCCGCAGCAATAAACGAATTTTCTTCCGACATGGTTTTAAGCCGCGAATACCGCACGGCTCTGCTTACCGAAATAACGGTACTGCTCATCCGCGGATTTTCCGCGCGTAATACTCGTTACCGTAAGCCCGACAGAAACGAAGAATTCGTCTACCAGATAATGAATTATATCAACACGCACATTCTTTCGATGCGTTCGCTTTTTGAGCTGTGCGACGCTTTCGGATACGAATACTCGCGGATTTCAAAAATTTTTTCCTCCGTCACGGGAAAAACTTTGGAAAGCTATTTCCGCGCTCGCCGTTTTCAAACCGCCCTTTCTCTTCTCAACGAAAACCTTAAAGTCGGAGAAGTCGCGTATATGCTTAACTATTCATCCGTGTACTCGTTTTCCAAAGCGTTTAAGCAATACTTCGGCTTCAGCCCTAAACAAAGTAAATCTGCAAATTCCCGTTCGGAAGCCCGACAGCGTCCCATGTAATTCAGCCGAAAAAAAGCATTAAAACAAAGCTTACTTTCGGGACAGATATGGCAGCAAAGCTTATCTGCCCTCGGATAAAAATGCGTTTAAGGCGCAGCGGTAAAGCAAAATGCGAAAAATGTATAAATAAAAAACACCGTTTACGCATACAGCGCATTCGGTGCTTTTTTTATTTAACTCGATACAAGCTGTGTACTTAACTGTTTTACGCTTGTTTTTTCCGCGCAAACGGACTGTTTTTTGCCGTCAGCGCGGAAAAAGCGTTAAGGAGTAAAAAAGCCGTAAGTTCGTCAAGCCGTGAAAGCGGCGATAGTGTCCGCGTCCGTTGTGCAATCGAAATCGAATATTGCCGCGCCGCCGTTCTTGACCACTCTTAAACCCATGGTATATGTTGCGCCGTCGGTAAAGAAGCCGTATGTTTCTGCACTCAGCTTTTCGTAAAGTGCGGTATTGGAAGTTTCGCTGATAATAACCGCCGTTTCGCCTACGGTTATCCTTATCTCTGCCGCGTTTATAAGCACTTTAAGCGTTGCCGATTCGTAACCTTTTGGATACGCGCCGACTGACAGTCCTGTGTCGTCCACAACATCCCACGGCTCGCCGAGAATGCGCAGTTTAATAGCGCCGTCCTCGCCTTCTTTCGCCACGTCCTCGGTAAGGGAAACATAAAGCTGACTTGTGCCCGCAGAAGACTTAAAAATAAGTCCTGTCGAAGCCCATGCGTCGTATGTCGTGTCAAGGTTTTTAACGCTTACGGTGCCCATTATCGGGGAGCCGGACTTAGCCGCAAAATATTTTGAAACGTTGTTGGCTTCCGCAGGCGGAGTCAAAGTATCCGCCACCGCGTCGTAAGTCCAGTCGCCGGCATCTACCTTGGCGTTTCTGAACGCTGCTTCCACCGTCTGAGCACTGCCCTCGGCAGGGACTGTTACGGTTGCGCGCTTACTCATAAACTGCGGATGCGAGAACGTGAGATTGTATTCTCCCACGCCCAAAGGAAGAGCAAAGCTGCCGTCTTCTTTCACCGCGCCGTTAAACGAAAGCGCGCTGCTGCCAACGGTAATAACGGTATCGCCGAGTTTCACGGAAGCATCTGCCGCGAATATGTTCTGCTTTTTAACGCTGCCCGACACGGTAAACTGCGCGGAGATTTCTTCGGCATCGGTCGAGTAACTCCACTGCGAAAAGACGGCTACCGTACCGTCGCAAGTGCCTAGACCGAATCTGTATGCCTCACCCGCGGTAAGGTATTCCGAAAGCGAAGTTGCGGGAGTACCCCAATGGTTGACCGTCTGCGCGATATCGAAGCTTTTAACGGGAGCGTCGTTAATCATCACATAGAAAGTTCCGTTATAAAGCGTAAGGGTTATCTTTGCGGTTTTAACGCTGCCGCCGCGGTCGACAAACGGGTCGGCAAGCGACCCAAGCTCGGCATATCCGTTCTGAGTGTTAAGATACAGATCGTATCCTTTTGTATTTTTGCGGACAAGCACACGCACGGGATACTGTTTGCCGTCGTCGCGCACAGATATTCCCGCCGCCTTCCAGTCCTCAGTGATTTCGTCGACGTACACGCTGACCGTGAATGACGAGGCGGAGGCGAAATATCTGTCCGAAGTGGGTTCGTTGACGTTGCTGAGTTTTTGTGTGGTTTCGTCAAACGCCCAGTTTGTCATATCGGTAACCGCCGCCAAAGCAAAAGCGATATTGACCGGGTTTGAAGAAGACGTATCCGCGCCATTGACGGTAACGGGCATATATGCGGGATTTTCCGCACGCACGGAATAAACGCCTTCGGGAAGGAAAACCGCGAATTTTCCGTCCGCGCTTACCGCGTTTTCGATAACCGTTTCTTTTTCTCCGTCGCTGAAAGTAAGCACGGTTGCAGTTAAGTCGCCGTTGACATAAAATAATCCGCTTACCGTGCCGCTTATTTCATAGGCAGGATCAATCGCAACGGTTACATACTTTTCTTCCGCCCTGAAAGAGGCGTAAATTCTGCCGTCCTTTTCCTCAGAAACAAGCGCTTTACCGTTTGCTTTGAATATTACCTTCTGTCCGCTTGCCGACGGCATCGATACGGTGACGGTATCGCCCAGATTTACCGCCCCGTCGGTAATTTCGTTTCCGTCCTTTTCAAGCGTAACGCCTTCGGGAACAGTCACCGTAGCGGCAAGGTAACTACTTAAAGCAGACTTCGAATAATCGTAGCTCCAATCGACGAAGGTATTGCTTCTTTCCGCGAACAGTCCAAGTTTAACATTGCCCGCGGTTCCCACGCAATCCTTGACCGTAATGCCGTTCATGACGGTATTTTCGTCGATGGAGAACGCAAGTTCGCCGTTGAAGAACACGAAATAAATTCCGCCGTTGTACACTAGCGTCATGTCAAGCGAAAGGTCGTTATTTTCCCCGAAAGGCTTTTGCCGAATATCGCTGTCCTCTTCAAAATTGTATTGAGAATATGCGTAAGGCACGCCGTTCTTTTCTTCGTGCAGCAGCATAAAGTCGAAAACCGAGCCTATGTCTCCGTTTCTTCTTATGGCAAACTTCATGTAATGATCGCTGTCCGTACCCACGATAAAACCGACTGCCGGCCACTGCGAGGAAAGCATATCCCTGACTTCCGCTTTAAGTACGAACGAATCGCCGTAAGCTGTTTCTGCGCCCGTCAGCCAGCCTCCGTAGAACTGAGGATTGTTTTCGCTCTTGTATACGGATGTGCGCTCGCTGTAAACAAAGGTACCGCCGAAAAGCCCCTCGCCTAAAAGCGGACGGTCAAGCACCGCCGTCATTCCGACGGCAACTCCGTCTGCAATCGTAAAGCTTACCTCAGTTGCGGCGAAAGCGTCGCAGATCGCGGTCATGGTGTATTCGCCGTCGCCCAGTTCCGCGGTAAAAGAGCCGTCGGCAGAGGCGTTGCCGCTGTAAACCGCGCCGGCCGAGTCGTAAACCGTAACGGTAACGATGGAGAAATCGGTTATGGCATTCGCGTAGCGTTCGTCCATAACTACGTTACCCGAGTGAATTTTGAGATTTTTGACATAAGAAATTTTCAAAAGACTGTTTTTCAACGCAGGATAGCAACTTGCAACGGTAACGCCGTCCGCCGTGTTTAACGCAACAGGTTCTCCGTCGAGCGTCACTGAAGCGACGCTGTAAGGCGCCGTAGCATTAACGGTAACGGTCATAAGGGCGTTACGCGTTACCACATAAGTGTCGCCAACAGGCTTGCCGCCTTCTATCGTCACCTCGCCGGCAGTCGCATCCGAAATCACGGTCACCGAAGAAACGGGAGTCAGCGTATCGATTTCGCTTACCTTTTCGGTGTAGAAGTAATCGGTGAATTCTCCGTTGACGCCCACGTTTATAAGTCCCGTCTTCAAAGGTAAGTCGAAGAACGTTTTATTGGTTATGAAGCCGTTGCTTTCGCCGTAAGAACACATCAGAATGCCGTTCATGTAAAGGTTGAGCACGCCGTCCTTATATGCTGCGCTTAACGTAACCTTGTTTTCCGCGTCAAACGCAACGGGATAATAACCCTCAACCGCATAAGACGCGTTTACACCGTGCCTGATAAACAAAGCCTTATACTCTCCTGCTCCGTTATCATGCCACACCACCCATGCGTATCTGCCGTTGTCGTTGGAGAACACAAGTCCGGCGTTGGGCCAATCTTCTATAAGCAGATTGGGTTTTACTACATCCGTTTGCGCAACGAAAGCGTCGCCTTCGCCCATAAAGTAAACGTTTGACTCGCCCGCGCCGCTGCTGTAACCCGTAAGTTTACCCTGAGAATCCACGGTATAACGGTCGGAAGAACCCAAAGTTTCGTCCACGGCGGAAAGAGTGAACGTCACCTCCGAAAGAGACCCTCCATCGCCGACGGTAAATTCAATCGGCGTGCTTGAAAATTTGGGGTTAACCGCGCGCAGACTGTAGGAACCATAGGGAAGCGATACCGTAAAGTTTCCTGACGAATCGACGGCGCCCGTAAACTCGAGCGTATAGTTGTCGCTGACGAAATAAAGAGTCGTGGCGGTAAAATCGCATTGCGCGTCGCCGAATTTTTCGTCAAGTTTCACTTTGTCGATAACGGAAACGGTATCTTCGATGTAAACGGTTTTTACACTGCCGCTCATCGAAGCCGTAAACGAACATTCTCCGCCGACATCAAGCACGAAAGACTTGCCGCCGAAAGACGCAACGATAACCTTTTCGCTTTCGTTGACTACTTTAAAGGTCTTGCCGTAAAGAATTTCATTTTCCGCACCCGTTCCTTTAATCGTAACGTAATCAGAGCTTCCGTCGTCGGAAGTCAAAGAAACCGTTTCGTAAAGGTAATCTTTTATAATTTCCTGCGCCGCATCTCCCGTAGTGATTGAATAATCGGAAAATTCAAGTTTACATTCCTGTGACTGGCAGACAGTAAACGCGTAAGCAACCATTTGCGCAAGACGTCTGTCTTCCAGCCTTATCAGCTCTTTATATTCGCCGCCGTCATTATAGTACACGGCAACCACCGATCCGCTTTTCAGATATCGGAAAGAAAGAACCTCCGGATTTTGGTTTGCGCGCAAGCTGTAACTTACGGGCACACTTAAATTATAAGCGGCGTTTTGGTTGTTCCAGCCGCCGTAAGGACTTATACGCAGTCCTTCGTTGAATACAAACACATCGAAACTTTCTTTTCCGTCCGTAAAGGAAATTCCCATACAAGGCTGGTCCTCGTAAGGTGCAGCCGTTATCTCGGTGCGGTTGCTGACGGTAAAGTCCAGCACCGCGCTGTCCGTAACCGTATCGGTAAAGAAAGCTTTACTGGCGTTGCTTTTTTGTAACGCAACGACCGAGCAGTCGTCTTCGCCCGTCATATCCCAATTTAAGACAGATGAATTGTACTGAACTCCGTCAATCGTAACGCTGCCGCCAACCACGTTGCGTTCGAGCACCAGGTCGGGCATCTGAACGCTTGCCGCTTCACCCGTGACCGCGATTTCGGTTACGCCCTTTCTGTAGCCTTCCGCGACGACAAAAAGAGTATAATTTCCGTCGGACGTAAATGTGCGGCCGCCTATTTCGTAAACGCCCTCAGCGGGCAACACAAAGTTATACGAACCGTTGGAAGTGGTTTTGCCCTTGTAATAAATTCGGCTGTCCGAAGAAGTAAGCAGCAAATCCGCATCCGTTACGCTTTTGCCGTCGATACTTTTTACTTTACCGGTAACTCTTGCCGTGTAATCGCCGAAACGCGTAAACTCCGCCTCGACGGTAACATCGGAAGTTATGTCGGACAGCACCAGTACGCCTTCCTTCATATTTGCCACGGCGTATTCGTATATGTCTTCTCCGTTAACGGTTATGGAGGTAAGCACGTATCCTGAAGAAGGCTGAATCTTTAGAGTAAGCGACTGACCGTGAATAAGCGCACCCTGCTCCGACGTGACCGTTCCGCCCGAAATGCTTCCCGGTACGTTTACCTTGTATGCGTACTGCGCGATAAGGGCGTCAAGCTCATTCTCCCGTCCCGTATAATCCTCGCCGGAATACTCTATGAATTCGGCAACCGCGGACAGCGTATAAAGACCCGGGCACGTCTCGCCCGCAAGAAAATCCACACGTTTGCAAAGCACAAGTTTGCCGTCAATTATGTAATAATAGTTTGCGCCGTCCTTAATACACGTCAACGTGACGTAATCCTCAGCCGCGTCGAAACCGTCGGGTCGGGCATAACTTCCCTCGTAAGTGTCATCCCAGCCGGTGTATTTGGAAAGGGTATGGTATCCGATTGCAGAAGCGCCGCCCAAAAGATTACTGCCGTTTATGTAGAACGCGACAAACTCTTTTTCGTCCGTCATGTTGCACACGCCCGCGGAGGGATATGCTTCCACTACTCCGCTTGCGTGCTCGGCACCGCCCTTAAGCTTCATCTTGGCGGTAAAAGCGTACTTATCGGAATACACGTCGCTGAAGAATATCGCCTGCTCATCCGGACCGTCGGACACGATCGCGCCGCCGTTAAGGTCGGGAAGAATCCAGCCGTCCGACTTTGCGTAGCCGTTGCCCGCGTTGCCGAGTATTGCGTCTTCCGCGTCGGCGTTTATGTAACCGGTTCCGTCAAAACGCGCACCCGAAGTGGGACGATACTCGTTGCGTTCGAGGTTCTCTTGGTAAGTCAAATTGTAATTCCAACCCACGTCGGGGTATTCGAACAGCGGACGAAGCCATGCGTTCTCACCGGCGTCGGATGCGGACTTGACGTATCGATAAGAAGGAATTATCCTGATGTATTCGGGTAATCCTTCATTTGTGTCTATGTTAAGCGCGTCCCAGCTGACGAAAAGCTCCGCAGTCATCTCGCTTGCACGCCCGCTCATTATGTCGTCGTTTACAACGGACGCCGCGTCGAAACGCGTCTGGTTACGAGACGCTTTGTCGAACGCATCCACGTAGAAATTGAACGAGCGCATGGAATGAGCGTCGCGCACAAAGGGCCCTTTTACGTTAAACCAGAACGACGAATTGACGGGATTGGACGTCGTGGAGGAAAAATTAAAACGCGCGTTCCACGTCAGGCTGTCGTCCTTGACAATTGCGCCTATATACAGACCTTTTTCGCTAAACGAAGTAGTATATCTCATCTCCACGCCGTTCTGAACGTGTGTAAGATACTTCTTTCCCTGCCAGCGGCTTTCGTCAAGCGCGCCGTCGATTTTCATGTCGGAATCGATTTCGTCCGTGAATTCCTTTACGTATTGCCAGTCGTATTGCGTTTCAAGATCGTATTTTTTGCCGCCGCACGCGATAAGCACAGAGGAAACCAGCAAAACGCATAAAAGCGCGATAAGACAAATGAATTTTCTTTTCACTTTCACTCCCTCCTTATTCGCCCAGGATCACGACGTCGGAAATCTTGATTTCCTTGTTTGCGTCGCTTATCTTTGACGAAACTACGATTTTAACTTCGCTTACCGTGATATCGTCAAAGGAAACAACGGACGCACCGCCCTGTCGCATGAACTTGTTTTCCGCGTCGTAATAATCCCTACTGAAAGGTATGTTTTCGATAAAACATTCGTCGACGTATTCGCTGAGATTATACCATGAGGGCTTTTCGCTGAGCTTAAAGGAAATTCCCTCCAGCCCCGAAAACGCGTAATCGTAATCGAAGCTGTTGTAAACAAGCACAGCGTTAATCTTTTTAGGAACGTCGAACTTAAAAGTTATAGTCGTTTTGCCTTTTGACGTAAATTCACGTTCCGAATAATACTGATGAGTGACAAACAAGCCGTCATTTAAATAATGAAGCGTATCGTTGTAAGCGTTTGTCGCGCTGACGGTCGCCTCGGGCGCGACGTTTTTCCTGCCTGTAACGCCGTAAGGCTTGGGCTGAACGCTTTTAGTGGGACCGTTGCCGTAAAGCAGTTTTCCGTAAACGGCGTCCTCCACCAGATATACGCGGTCAAAGCCGTAAATTCTGCCGTCGGAAGCGGAAGTCGCGCCGCTGAACGGGTCGGCATGCACCCAGTAAATACAGAAAAGTTCTCCGCCCATTTCCACGAAAGCGCAATGCCCCGTACCCGTCATATAGTCGTTGGTATCGTTTTTGCCCATTATTACCGACGGATACCACGGAAGCTTTCTGAACGGACCGAGAGGACTTTCGCTTATCGCCTGTTTGGTATCGTAAGTAGGCGAAGCAAAACCTTGCGGCGAATAGGTAAGGTAATATCTGCCGTCCGCATAATACATATGCGGTCCCTCGTTGATGTCCCCCTCGTCACCCCAAAAGGTTGCGTCTTCGGCGCCGTCGTGTCCGACTTCGCTTTCCGTACCGAAATAACCCGTCTTGACATAAGCGTCCTCGTCATAACGGGCGGCGCCGCCCACATACTCCACGGACTCGTAATTACAAGCCGCCAGCATTGTAAGCGTGTCATAATCGGGCGTAATCATATCCTTCATTTTGACGCCCCACATACAGTTATGGTCGTGGCCCGTGCTTATGTGCCGCACGAAATATAGATACAAATCCCCGTTTTCGTCGAAGAACGGCGAAAAGTCTATGACGGAAAATACGTAATCCAGCCCGAACTGAGCCGTTACGTTAATCTGAGGAGTGCGGCTTGTAATAACCTGACCGTTAAGATTAGCTTTCGTCGCGTCGCCGTAATATCTTTCGGAAGTGGCAAGCCTGAAAGGTCCCACAGGGTCGTCCGCCATAAGTACCGCACCGTAAAAACGGTCGTACATGTTGTCGCTTTGGACATTGAACCAGGGCTCTTCATCGCTTTTAAAAGGAGCAAACGCATTAAAATACATATAGTACTTGCCGTCTTTTTCGTTGTAGACAACCTCGGGCGCCCAGACGTGTTGGATAATCCATTCGTCGCTTTCGATACGCACGCCGAAACCGTCGCTGACCGCGCCGCACAGTTCCCAGTCGTTGAGGTCACGGCTTCTTAAAACCGTCACAGCCGAGCGCGAGCCGTCGGGCTCCAGCTGCACGGGCACACCGTCGTTTCCCGACATATACATATAAAACCAGCCGCCGTACTCCGAATCGCGCTCATCCGGCACCCATATGACGTCCGCGTCGCCGCCGAACACGTTGAGATCGTTGCGGTAAAAATATTTACTGTCGAACTGGTCGCTTTCGTCGCTTAACACAAAAGCACCCAGTTTAAATCTGCTTAAATCGCCTGCGCAAGCCGTAAAAGACAGAGCAAACGCCAACGTCAGCAGCAATGAAAAAAACACTTTTATTTTTTTCATTTCCGTAATCTTCCTCCCTTCTCTTTTTTCCTGCTTTTTTTTCTGATTTTCTGCTCCGAACAAACCGCAATTTATTCGCGGTTTCATAGATCCGTAATGTCTTGCCTGTAAATTCTCTTGCGTATGAACGCATACGAACGGAAATCATCCCTTCAGGCCTGAAGAAACGGCAATGCCCTTTAAGATAAACTTCTGAGAAATAAGATACAAAATAATAAGCGGAAGCATCGCAACCACACAGCCCGCCATTCTTAAAGGCCAGTTCTGCGTATAAACGTCCGCGAAAAATGCCAGTGCTATCTGCAGAGTGTACATACTTGCGTCCTGCAAATAAATAAGCGGTCCCATGTAATCGTTGTATGCACCGATAAAAGTTATTATAAACTGCGCGATAAGCGCGGGCGCGGCGATTCCCAGCATAATTTTAAGAAAAATGCCGAAGTTGCTGAGTCCGTCGATTTTTGCCGCCCCCATAAGGTCGTCGGGAATACCCAGAAAATACTGTCTTAAAAAGAACACCACGCCGATTGAGCCGAACATTCTGGGAATCATAAGCGGAAAAGGCGTGTTAACCCATCCGATGTTGTCGAAAATGAGGAAAGAGGCAATGGTGGACATACAGTTGGGAATCATCATCGTCGCCAGCAAAACCGAAAACATGAAGTTTTTGGCACGGAATCTCAGTTTCGCGAAAGCGAAAGCGGACAGCGCGGACATAAACAAACCCACGATAAGTCCGGGAAGATAAATCCAAAGTGTGTTCCACAGCCCCCTGATGACGCTTGTTCCGCCCATTTTTCTGAACAGTACGCTTTCATAAGCCTTTAAAGTAAATCCCATTTGCGGCCACCAGGCAAAAGCGGCGTTGTTTGCCTCTATCTCGCTTTCCAGTGAAGTTATAATAAGGATGTAAAAAGGCACCAGCACGAAAAGAAGCACCAATAAAAGCATGAAATGAGAGCCTATAAACAGTTTTTTCTTTTTGCGTTCGCTCGCTTTTACTGCGGCATATGCGTTGTTGTAAGAACTTTCCATTTACGCCCCCTTCAATCGTAGTTCACCCATTTTTTGCTGAGGCGGAAGTTGATGCGCGTAATAATTATGATGGCAATCGCAACAATCCAGCTCAGCGCGGAGCCCATTCCCAATCCGTCGGTCGCAGTATTGGTAAACGCCATACGGTACAGATAATACGTAAGCGTAACCGCCCTGTAACCCGGACCCACGCCGTTGGTGGTAATAACCTGCATTATCGCCATTTCCTGCATCGCGGCGATAAGGTTCATGATAAGCATATAAAAAAGCGTGGGAGTAATGCCGGGAAAAGTTATTTTCCAGAAAACCGTGATTTCCCTTGCCCCGTCTATCCGCGCAGCCTCTTTAAGCGAACTGTCCACGTTTGCAAGCGCAGACTGCATCAGCACTATATTGGTGCCGCCCATCCACAGACTAAGGAACAATACGGAGGGCATAAACCACTCTTTGGAAGTCATAAAGCCCACTTTGGGCAGTCCTATTCCGCTTAAAAACGTGTTTATCACTCCGTAATTGGCCTCGTAAATCCAGGTCCACATAAGCGTTACGCCCACCGTGGAGCAAACCGACGGAAGAAAAAGCACGGTTCGGGCAAACCCGCGCGCCTTAAGCGGTTTGGTAAGCAAATTGGCGATGAACAGCGCCGACACCATGTTGACGGGCACGCTTAAGCAATAATACAAGGTATTTACCACCGATGTGTAGAACATTTCCGACGTCAGTATTGCCTTGTAGTTATCAAATCCCGCAAACTTCATGCGCGTGATGTCGTATGACTTCAGCTCGGTAAAACTGACGACAAGCGACAGCAGCATGGGAAACAGTCCGAACAGGATATACCCTATAAAAGGCGAAATCGCCATAAGGGTTCCCTCGATATCTTCTCTTCTTTTCAGTTTTTTCCCGGCTGCCGAAGCGACGTTGTTTTTAAAAAGCTTCGTGTTTACAAATTCCGGATTTTCTCTATCCTGCATATCTGATAATCCTTTTTTTCCGCTTTATCTGTGCTTTCAAGCCTGCAAGTCAAAAACTTTCCGCGTATCCTCACGAACAATTCCGCACGTTCCGCGCTGTTCTTGCTTCAGAAACGACTGACCGGACCACCGGGTGTTTTGCTGCGGAATCACCCTTTTTTCAAGCCATATTATTATTACTTATCAATAAAGCTTAAGTCTTTCGTTGGTGTCGTTTACGGCGTCTGCGCGCCATGCGTCATATGTCATCTTGCCGTTACGCACTTCGGAGTTAAGCGGAACCGCCCAGACATTTATCCACTCGTAATCCGCCATATACCACCAGTCGCCCGCGCCTTGGAATTCCAGCGCTTCGGAAAAAGCTTTTACGTTTGCGGGTGCGTATCCGGGAAAAACTACACGGGATATCAATTCCTTCTGGTTGGGGAAATGTCCGTTTTCGGCGCGTATGGTCTGACCGGCTTTACTTGCCATCCATTTAATAAACTTTGCCGCTGACTCTTTGTTCTGCGAATTTTCGCGGCTGACCATGGCCTTGGAGTTGGACTGCCCCGCGGTCTTTCCCACTACTACGGTTTCGTCGCAGTCGGGATCAAGAGGATCGACGTATTCTTTGTAAACGGCAAGCGGAGCGATATCCCACTTGAATCCGCGTTCTTCGGCCTGCTCGCTGACGGTAGCCATATAGGATGAGTAATCCACCAGCATCGCCATTTTGCCCGAATAAAAATAATTCATTCTCGTGCGGGTGGAAAAGGTAAGGGGATTGGGCGAAATCGCAAGTCCGCCCTCGCCTTCTATATCTGCGGTTTTTTCCGCCCCCAACTTAAGATAACGGGTAAACGCCTCTCTCGTGGAGGGAAGCGCGGTAAGCGTCCCGTTTTCGGCCGCCTCCGTCACGCTCTGACGTATCCCTATTTTTTGACCGTTGTATGTATAGCCGCCTTCGTTGTCGGGCGTCATCAGCTCGCCTGCGGGAATATCGAATTTGTCGAGATGCTCAAGCGTTTCGCCCTTAGTATAAGTTTTACCGGTATAAGCGCCCGTATAGCTTTCGCCCGTTACCATAAAGTTGGGCGTGTAATCCAGAAGCGAAAAGTTCCAGTCGCCGTTACCCGATAAATCGGTAAGGCAGTCGCCGCCCACCGACCAGCCGTAATTGAACCACCACTCGGTAAAATACCCGAAATCGGTGCCGAATTCCGCCGCCGCACTTGTATTGTAAGAGGGAGTGAACAGCATCGCAAGGTCCTCGATTTCGTCCCAGTTCATCGCAATGCAGTTGTTGAATACAAGCACTTCGTTTTCGTCGGGGTACGTCCAGCCCACGTCCACGGTATATGGATATATGCTGCGGTAATAACCCTTGTTCGGGACCGTAACTCCTTTAAGCTCGGGATGCTCGGCTTCGTAATCAGCGCGCGTTTTGCCGCGGTTGTCCGCGACTTCTCCGGCATTCCACGCGTCCAGATTATCTTCGTCCACGCTAATTACGATGATTCCGGCTTTTTCAAACATACTTTCGTTGTAGTAAAGCGCAGAGGGCTTGGTATCCAGCGGCAAACCGTAAAGCGGATCGTCGGAATTGGAAGTGTTGTTTTCGCGGTCGTAGCGCAGTCTGTCCACCGTAGTGGCGTACACATCGCTTACATCGATGTCGTTAACTGCGTCAAGGTATTGCGTCATATCCGTCAGAAAACCCATATTGACCCACTTTTTAAAGTTGTCCTCAATGCACAGAAAGACGTCGGGTCCGCTTTTCGAGGTGGAAACGGTCTGAATAAGAGATTCGTAATTTCCCGGCGGCTTGGTGGAAATGTCCACTTTGATTCCGTTTTCCTTGCCGTAAGTTTCGTTAAACTCTTCGGTCATGATAGTATAAATTTCCAGTTCCGACTCGTCGCCGTAGACCCAGAACTTTACGTTGCTGTTTCCGACTCCTCCGCAACCGAAAAGGGTCACGCTGAAAAGAATAGCCGCGAATATAACGCAAATAAACTTTTTCATTGCTCTTTCTCCTTATCCCGTTTTCTATCTTTATTTCTGTGGATATGATTTAATCTTGACTTTTTGTTCTTGACTTAGCGCGGAACGCTTTTTACGCGCTTACCGTTTCTAATCCGCATTGGGCAGCGGACGAAGAAACTTCCGACTTATTGAAAACTTTGCTCATGAACTTTTTCACCACAAACCTTTCGTCCACGCCGTTTACAACCGTAACGGTGCGCGCATCGGGTCTTTTGTATGAGGCGCCATTGCATCCCGCGCCGTCCGTGAGATTAAGCGTTATTCCTTCCGCAAGTCCGCTCTCAACTACAGCCGCCTTTATACGGCACGTCGAAGCGAAAGATGAGTCGAGAGCATACATAAGAGCAAGCGGATCGTGTAAAAGCGGTATGTAATCGTTCCTCTCCGACCAGCTTCTTACCATATCCGCAAGCGCGCCGGTCAGCCCTCCGCATTCAAGTCCCAGAATATAATCGTAATTTTTTTTACCTATGCACACGCGCGAAGTTATTTCCCACGGTACATACTCGACGTTAAGTCCGCTTTCCAGCACTATCCGCGCCGCAGTCGGGTCGCAGGCAATGTTCCATTCGTCGTGCGCAAAAGTAAAACATCCTCCCATAACGACTATTCTGCCCGCCTTTTGCATCTTTTCGGGATAACGCATTATCGCCATAGCAACGTTGGTCTGCGCTCCTATGGCAAGCAAGACAAGCTCATTGCCGTACTTTTCGGCACACTCCGCGATAAACTTCACCGCGGCAAGGCCGCCGTCGTCCTCTTCTTCGGCCGATTCCTCTCCGTAATTCAATACGCCCAGTATTCTTACCCCCTCAGACAAAGGCTTGGAAGCCCCTGCAAAGACGGGAATATCGTTTCTTCCCTCCAGCTCAAGCAGCCTTCTGACAATATGCGCGCGTTTTGCCGCTTCACGGTACACGGTTGTAATGCCCGCTATTTCAATGTCTGTTTTCATTAAAAAGCCCAATGCGAGCGCATCATCGATATCATCGCCTATGTCGGTGTCCATTAAAAGTATCATAATCCCGTATTTCCTTAATTTTTTTGTACCACAATAATATCACAACAGCCGCCGTCAGACAATAGCTAAATTCAAACATCACCCGGTATTAAAAAAAATCGACTTGCAAAAAGCCGATTTTTAAAAATATTTCTGTACTTTATTCGATTCAGTCCTTGTATTTTATCAGCACGTCGCTGAATTTTATCTTGTTTTGTTGCTGGCGGAACTGTGCGGGAGTCATGTTTTCCACCTTTTTGAACGCTACGCTAAGGTGCGCCTGACTTACAAACGCGCACTGACTTGCGATTTCCTTGATGGTCATATCAGTATCGGCAAGGAGTTCCTTTACCTTGTTCATCCTCTCCCGAAGAATAAATTCCTTGGCCCCCATGCCGTAAAGCTTGCGGAACTGATGCCGGAAATAATCGTAACTGTATCCTATCGTCTCGGCAAGGCTTTTTACGTCTATGCAATACTGCGAGTTGAGTTTTATATAATCTACGACGTATTTCATGCTTTCTTCAAACACGTTTTTCTCGTCGTTACGGCTCTTTTGCCTGCAAATAAGCAGCATAATGCGTTCTATAAGCAGCGCCGCCGCATATTTGTAGTAATTGCGTTTCTGTGCGATTTCACGGTTTATTTCCTCAAACAAAGCCAGCACCGCCCCCGAGTCGTCCTGATATACGCCCGTTTCCGCCGTAATATACTCATTTTCGTATTCAAACGCGAAAAACAAAACTTGCGTCTGCGTCGAATGCTTCTCAGAATGGGGCACAGTCGGCGGAATATATACGAAAGTCCCGGGCCGATAATCGTAACTTTTACCGCCTATTACCGACTTGCCCTCCCCTCGTATGTAATACACAAGCTCGCAGCACGGATGAGTGTGTTCCGGCTCCACGCTGCACTTGGGATGTACGTGTCTTATTATGAATTTCAGCTCTGCATTGCCCATATTTCTATTGTAAAGCCTTTTTATGAAAATTGTCAAGCACCATATAACCGAATTGTAAAAACATTCCCGATTATAAACAGTCAGCGGAAAATTCTGCTTTTTTACTTATTTCCGATATGCATTTTGCTTAAGCCGTTTACCGGCGATTTCATAGGTTGCGCCGCCGAAAATATAAAAAGGTGAGTAATAGTTTATCTCAATAAAAATTTTTAAATATTAAGAATGATAAAATAGATTTAGTTCTGCCCGATAAAGAAAATCAAAATATTCGCTATTTTTTTAATAATCGGTTTTGCCGAAAAGATAATCAAGCGAAACATCGAAAAAATTGCTGATAACGATCAACATATACATTGACGGCTCCTGCTTATCGGTTTCCCAGCAATGAATCGTGTTTCCGCTTACGTTTAACTCTTTTGCAAAATCCTTTTGCGTCATGCCTTTCAGACAGCGCAATTCCCGCAATCTTTCTCCGAAAATCTTCATAACGATAAAATACACGTTTTTCGTGATTTTTAGTTGACAATCACGTTTTTCGTGATTATACTTGTTTATAGCATAAAAATTTAAAAGGAGAAATAAAAAAATGGAACCAAATTATGTGGCAACAAAAAGCGTTTTGGGCGAACACGGCGGTAAAATTGCGCTTTGCGTTTTGTTTTGTTGGCTTATCGTACCCGTTATTTTCATGATTTACTTTATAGTCAGCGCTAAAAAATTCAAAATCGAGTTTTTCGACACGCGCGTCGTAATGCGTCGGGGCATATTTAACACAGAGGAAAAACAAGCCCTGCTTACCAACATCCTGGGCGTAAACATAAATCAATCGTTTAGCGGCAAAATTTTTAATTACGGCGACGTGAGCGTCGATTTAGTCGGCCGCTGGGATATCGACACGTCTGCCATAAAAAGGCCTAAAGCCCTTAAAGCGTATATTGAATCGCTTATGAACAAGCAATCCCCCTCCTCCTTAGGACAAATTGTTGCAAACTGAACGGGAAAAAGGCGACCTGATAAAAAGTTGCCTTCGGGCGGGACTGAATGCAACTGACAAAGAGTTATCAGATAAAAAGTTTAAACAAACTACCATCAGCCATAAGTATAAAACAGGAAGACTGATGCAAATCGGATAAAAAAACAGGCGACGGTTTAAGCCGTAGCCTGCTTTTTATCGATAATCAAGCGGTAACCGAATTTACGGTCTTCCTTCAGATTTTTGTCTGAAGGTGTATCCCACGGGATTGGTTCCTCGCGTCCTGCTCGTAATTACAGATTGCTCCCCGCTTTGGCTGAAAACAGCATCCTTTATGCTGTTTTTTTTTACGCGTCGCGCCTCGTCCGTTTTGCTGACGCAAAACTAAGTACGGACTTCGCTCTCGGGTTCGCACTCTGGTTCAATAAAAAAACAAAAGCACAACCCTTGTTCAGGTTGTGCTTTTCTTGGAGCTGATACCGGGATTCGAACCCGGGACCTCGTCCTTACCAAGGACGTGCTCCACTCCAAAAAGAGTAAAGTGCTCTAAAAAGATAAAAACGGCGGAAAATGCACTTTATCTTGTGCTTTTCGGCCGTTTTTTTATTATTTGACCACAATTCAAAGAAAAATGGTAGTAACGGTTTTTTGCCGCTTTTACTACCATTTACCACCATTAGCCGAGGACGCAGTCCAAACGCCACGGAGCGTAGCGAAGTATTTTGATTTTTTCAATGCGTTTCAGACAGTTTGAGGGCGTTTTTGATTAGTATCAGCCGACCTGCCTGCGGCACATTTCAGGAATACAAATACAAAGAAAAACTTGTTCTTTCCCCTAAATTTACCCGACGCAAAGGTATAATCTCCCGATACTATTCTCCTTTCTTACTTTTTAACGAAATAATTATAACAAATCCTCAAAATATATTGATTTTCGCCGAAAAGTTTGATATAATAAAACCAATAGGAGAAAACAATGATTTTAACGTTTGACAGTTTGGCATTACAATACAAAGATTACACCGACGTAAAAGGAAAGATTCGCCGCGAAGTACAATCGGGACGATTGACGCAAATCACGCGCGGGTTATACGAAACCGACGCGCGCGCGGACGGCAAATATCTTGCGGGCGCAATTTACGGCCCGTCCTATCTTTCTTTCGATTATGTTTTATCGATGTGTTCGCTGATTCCCGAAGCGATTTTCCGGACTTACACGTCCGCGACGTTCCGCAAAGGTAAGGCGAAACAATACGACAACGCGTTCGGCGTATTCACATACAGGGACGTTCCTGCCGCGGTCTATCATTTCGGCGTGGAAATTCGGGAAGAGAACGGTTATTCCTATCAGATTGCCACGCCCGAAAAGGCACTATGCGACAAGCTATACACCATATCGCCCGTCGGCTCGGTCAAAGCGATGCGGGCGTTGTTGTTCGAAGATTTGCGTGTCGATGAGAGCGACTTCTGGCAGTTGAATTTGGACGACATCAAACAACTTGTGCCGCTTTACAAATCGACAAACCACAAGTATCTTGCAAAGCTGATCGACGGAGGAAAATAAATGCAGACAATTTTAAGCCAAATGCTTGCCCTATACCCCACGCAGTCGCAAAGCGATGAAAAAAACGCTTTGACAGAAGTCATACAGGAAGTCGCGCTATGCGGACTTTCCCGCGCGGGCTTTTTCAAGGACGCCGCATTTTACGGCGGGACGGCATTGCGTATATTTTACGGACTTGACCGATTTTCCGAAGACTTGGACTTTTCACTGGTGGCACCCGATGCCGATTTTGAATTGAAAAAATATTTTTCGGTTTTAGAGAGCGAACTGCATGCCGTCGGACTGAACTTCAAGGTGGAAGAGAAGGTCAAGGCGGCAGACTCCAATGTCAAATCGGCTTTTTTGAAAGGTAGCACCAAGGAACACATTTTAAGCATTTACAACGATGAACAGAACGCGACGAAAATCAATCCGTCCGAGGTAATCAAGATTAAATTTGAGGTCGATACCAATCCCCCTGCTTTTGCATCGTTTGAAAACAAGTACCGGCTGCTGCCGTCGCCCTATCAAGTGAAACTGTACGATATGCCATCGCTGTTCGCAGGCAAGCTCCACGCCGTCATTTGCCGCGCGTGGAAAACCCGCGTCAAAGGCAGGGATTTATACGACTATATTTTCTATCTCTCGCGAAACGTCGCGGTCAATATGCCGCACCTGAAAGCACGGCTTGTGGACTCTGGGTTTATCGACAAGGATTTTAGCCTTACCCGCGAAACTTTAATTTCTATGCTGAACGAACACTTCGCTGCAATTGACTACGAACAAGCCAAACAAGACGTAATTCCCTTTATCAAAGACAAATCCAAGTTAGATATTTGGAGTACGGAATTCTTTACGGAGATTACGAAAGGCTTGAATGCAGGTAATTGATAAAATTAAAACTTAAAATACAGATAAGCCGATATTGACATTGTATTTACGGAGGTTAATATGCCGAGCAAGAAACTCGAAATTATTTATTATAACGGACAGCCGGACGGAATTCGTTCCATTCGCAAACATTTGTCCACAATGACAACATATGTCATTCCGCGTCCTTTATTTACTGAAGCAAAGAAAATTACGGGCATCAACCGCCCCGGCATATACTACCTTATCAATGAAAGCGACGATAATAAAATTGCCCAAATTTATATCGGGCAAACGCGTAACGGCGTGATTCGACTCGATGATCATAACCGTTCCAAAGATTTCTGGAATAAGGCGATTATGTTCCTTGCTGATAGCAAAACTTTTACCCTTGATATGATCAGCGGCCTTGAAGAATATGCCATTGTCAAGGCGCACGAAGCCAAGCGTTATGCGGTCGTAAACTCTGTAAAACCTAAATACGAAATTGACGAGTATGATCTTCCCCTCATCGAGGAAGTTTACGAAGAAATTCAGTTTATTATGGCGACACAGGGTTATAAGATGGACAATGCAAAATCAAAATTAAATGAAGCGTCCGTTTTTCACACAACTCGCAATGGTATTAAGGCATACGGCGTATATGACGGTGATAAGTTTCTTGTCATTGAGGATTCGCAAATAAATATGCTAAAAGAAGTTCCGTTTGCCAAATTAGCAAACCAACGCAATGAAGCATTAAAAAACGGTGACATTGTTATGGAAAACGGCATTTACATATTGAAAAAGTCAATGGAGTTTTCAACGCCAAGCGGCGCAGCCTGTTTTGTATTAGGTGGTAGCCAAAACGGTTGGGTTGAATGGAAGAACGCTGACGGCAAAACATTGGATGAAATTTATAGAAAAAATTAAAAAAAGGTAACACTATGGCGAATTCGATAAAAGAACAAGAACGCGAAGAACTGCATAAAGCAATTTGGAACATTGCCAACGATTTGCGCGGCAGCGTTGACGGCTGGGACTTCAAACAATACGTTTTGGGGTTCATGTTTTATCGCTACATTTCGGAAAACATAACCGACTATATCAATGCGGGTGAATATGAAGCGGGCAACACCGCTTTCAACTATGCCGACATTTCAGACGAAGAAGCCGAACAGGTGCGCGATGATATGGTCAAAACGAAAGGCTTTTTCATTCTTCCAAGCCAATTATTTGTCAATGTGCGCAAAAGAGCGAAAAGCGATGCCGACTTGAACGAAACGCTTGAAAAAATATTCAAAGCTATCGAAAGCTCGGCGCAAGGTACGGATAGCGAAGAAAACTTTAAGGGACTGTTTGACGACGTTGACGTAAATTCCAACAAACTCGGCGCGACGGTCGCAAGAAGAAATGAAAAGCTCGTCAAATTGCTCGACAGCATCGGCGATATGAAACTTGGCGACTATAAGGATAATACAATCGACGCTTTCGGCGACGCATATGAATTCCTGATGGGCATGTATGCAAGCAATGCGGGCAAAAGCGGCGGCGAATACTTTACCCCGCAGGAAGTTTCGGAACTTTTGACGAAGTTGACCGTTGTGGGAAAAACCGAAGTCAATAAGGTGTACGATCCCGCTTGCGGCAGCGGCTCGCTCCTTTTGAAGTTTGCAAAAATTCTCGGCAAAGAAAACGTGCGCCAAGGTTTTTACGGGCAGGAAATCAATTTGACAACGTACAACCTCTGCCGTATCAATATGTTTCTGCATGACATTGATTACGACAAGTTCGACATTGCCAACGAAGATACGTTGACAAAACCCCAGCATTGGGATGACGAACCTTTTGAAGCGATTGTTTCCAATCCGCCGTATTCCACCAAATGGAAAGGCAGCGACGATCCTCTGCTTATCAACGATCCTCGCTTCTCCCCTGCCGGCATTCTCGCTCCCAAGAGTTATGCGGACATGGCGTTTATTATGCACTCCCTCTCTTGGTTGGCTACGAGCGGCGTGGCTGCTATCGTTTGTTTCCCCGGCATTTTCTATCGCGGCGGCGCAGAACAGAAGATACGCAAATATCTCATTGAAAACAACTTCATCGACTGTATTATACAATTACCCAGCAACTTATTTTTCGGCACAAGCATTGCTACTTGTATTATGGTGCTGAAAAAATCGAAAACAAGTAACGACGTGCTTTTTATCGACGCGAGCGCGGAATGCGTGAAAGTTACCAATAACAATAAGTTGACCGATATAAATATAGAAAACATATTGCGGCTTTTTACCGAGCGTAAGGACGTGGAATATACCGCCAAAGTTGTGCCGAACGCTGCGATTGGTGAAAACGATTTTAACCTGTCCGTCAGCACTTACGTTGAAAAGCAAGACACGCGGGAAAAAGTCGATATAAAAGAGTTGAACAAACAAATCGCCGAAATCGTCGCCCGTGAAAAAGTCCTGCGCGACGAAATTGATAAAATCATTGCGGAGATAAATGAATGAAAAATTTATTCATTGATTCAAATGTATGGTTGTCTTTATACCACTTTACAAATGATGATCTTGCACAGTTTAGTAAGCTTAAAGAGTTAATTGGAACAGAAATAAAACTATTTGTGCCACAGCAAGTATTTGATGAAGTTCAAAGAAATAGAGAGGTAAAACTGAAAGATGCCTTTAAATCGTTTGAGGTAAAGCCTATTCAATTTCCCGTTTTTTGTAAAGAGTATCCAGAATATTCTCAATTTAATGAAGATTATAAAACCATAATATTCCGCTATAAAGAATGGCGCAAAAAAATAGATGACGACGTGAAACAGCAAACATTACCAGCCGATATTACTATAAAAAGTTTTTTTGATTCTATAAATCTAATACCGTGCGAATTAGTGGTGGAAAACGCTTATAGACGATATAGAATAGGCAATCCACCTGGCAAAGATAATAAATATGGTGACGCTATAAATTGGGAATGTTTGCTCAATAATGTTCCAAATGGTGAAGATCTTTATTTGATTAGTTCGGATAAAGATTATTGTTCTGAAATGTTCGATGATAGCTTTAACCCATATTTACAATGCGAATGGGAATCAAAAAAAAGTGCTAAAATATATTTTTACAAGAATTTAGTACCTTTTTTAAATGAGCATTTTAGAGATATTAAGTTAAAGACAGAAAGAGAAAAACAAGAGTTAATAGAAAAATTAGAAAGGAGCTATAATTTTGAAAATACTCACGGAGTTATAGCGATGCTTAATAAGTATACTGGTTGGACAGATTCCCAAATAGAAGAAATATGTGCCGCTGCCGAAAAGAACAGTCAAGTTGGGTGGATACTTGGCGATTTTGATGTGTTAACATTTTATAGTAAACTTTTATCTAACATAAAATATGAGCAGTTATCTGATTGCTCCACTAAAAGAATTATGGAATCGGTATTTAATTTAACTAAAGAAAATAAGAATGAAGAATAATGCTATGAGTAAACTGGAAGAATTGATACAAAAACTTTGCCCGAATGGGGTGGAATATAAAAAAATTAGTGAAGTTTGTCAAAGGCAAAAAGGTATTGCTATAACTGCGGGAGAAATGAAAAAACTCGACAAACCTTTTGCTCCAATACGGATATTTGCCGCGGGCAATACTGTGGCAAATGTAGATTACGGAGATATACCGAATAGTTCAGTAATATCAAAGCCGAGCATTATAGTCAAATCTCGCGGAAATATAGGTTTTGAATATTATACAAATCCATTTACACATAAAAATGAAATGTGGTCTTATTCAGCAAAAAGCGAACTGATAAGACTGAAATTTGTATATTATTTTCTGCAAAATCATATTGATGAATTTCAATTAAAGGCGAAAACAGGAAAGTTGCCTCAAATTTCTATTTGCGACACAGATGATTATAAAATCCCTATTCCGCCGATTGAGGTGCAGGAAGAAATCGTGCGGATTCTGGATAAGTTTACAGAGCTTTCAGCGGAGCTTTCAGCGGAGCTTTCAGCGGAGCTTTCAGCTCGCAAAAAGCAATATGAGTTTTATAGAGATGAATTGTTGAATTTTAGTGATAGGAAGGATATAAAATTTTTACCTGTTTCGGAATTATTTGAATTTAAGAATGGACTTAATAAAGGAAAGGAGTTTTTCGGAAAAGGAATACCGATTGTAAACTTTACGGATGTTTTTAAAAACCGCTGGCTTACAAAGGAAATGCTAAAAGGCCGTGTAACACTAAGTCCTGCTGAAATAGAAAGATATAGCGCAAAAAAAGGCGATGTCTTTTTTACTCGTACATCTGAAACACAAGAAGAAATTGGCATGACAAGTGTTTTACTTGAAGATATTGAAAATTGTGTTTTTAGCGGTTTTGTATTACGTGCGCGCCCTAAAACCAAATTACTATTACCGAAATTCTGTTCATATTATTTTTCGGCAGCACATATTAGAATGCAAATAATAAAAAATAGCACATTTACAACACGTGCGTTAACAAGTGGGCCTAAACTATCAAAAATATTAGTTCCCATTTTATCTTTTGAAGAGCAACTTCGTTTAACGACTATTTTAGATAATTTTCATAGTCTTGTAACAGATATTTCCGAAGGTTTGCCCGCAGAAATCGAGGCGCGTCAAAAGCAATACGAATACTATCGGGAAAAGCTATTGCAATTTAGAATTAAGAATTAAGAATTAAGAATTAAGAATTAACAAATGAAGAATTTTAGAGGGAAATGGAATGAAAAATAATGCTATTGTCGATAAAAGTAAATCGTTTGCAATACATATAATCAAACTGTATAAATATCTTGTATCAGAAAAGCAAGAATACACGTTGTCAAAGCAAGTATTACGAAGCGGGACAAGTATCGGGGCGAATGTGCGCGAATCTTTAAGAGCGCAAAGCAGAGCGGATTTTATTTCAAAACAAAATATAGCATTAAAAGAAGCGGATGAAACTTGTTATTGGCTTGAACTTTTACACGAAACCGATTTTATAACGGATAACGAATTTGAAAACATTTACGCGGAAGCAAATGAAATAGTCAAATTACTTGTTTCAATTATCAAAACAGCAAAATCAAATAAATAATTCTGCATTCTTAATTCATAATTTTGCATTTAGGAGAATCTTTCAATGAATTATAACATCGTAACACAATCGAATGAAAGCACAGTCGTGGCGGAATACACGGCAAGTTCCGTGCGCAGTGACGCCTATCAGAGCGAATCCGATTTGGAGCGCGAATTTATCGCGCTGTTAAAAACGCAGGGATATGAATATTTGCCTATCCACACGGAAGCCGACTTGATTATCAACTTGCGCAAACAGTTGGAAGTTTTGAATGGCATACAATTTACAGATTCCGAATGGCAACGGTTCTTTTCCGTACATATCGCAAACGCCAACGAAAGCATTGTAGAAAAAACGCGGAAACTGCAAGAAGGCGACAGCCGTATCAATTTCAAACGAGACGACGGGCTGACAAAAAATATTGCGCTTATCAACAAAGCGGATATACACGCCAACAGGCTGCAAGTCATCAACCAATACGAGAACAACGCCGGCACTTACAAAAACCGCTACGACGTTACCGTGCTTGTAAACGGTCTCCCCCTCGTTCATATCGAACTCAAACGCCGCGGTGTGGCAATACGGGAAGCGTTCAATCAGATAAACCGCTACCAACGCGACAGTTTTTGGGCGGAAAGCGGGTTGTTTGAATATGTGCAAATATTTGTCATTTCCAACGGAACGCATACCAAGTATTATAGCAACACCACGCGCGACCGCCATATCCGCGACGCGAAAAAGGCACAGAGTGCCAAAAAGCAATGCACGAGCAACAGTTTTGAATTTACTTCCTTTTGGGCAGACGCAAACAATCGGATTATTCCCGACTTGATTGATTTTACAAAAACGTTCTTTTCCAAACATACGCTACTCAATATCCTGACGAAATACTGCGTATTTTCTTCGGAAAATATGCTGCTTGTCATGCGCCCGTACCAAATTGCCGCGACGGAAAAGATTTTGAATAAAATCGAAGTCTCCAACAATTATAAACAGTACGGCACGATTAACGGCGGCGGATATATCTGGCATACGACCGGCAGCGGAAAAACACTTACTTCTTTCAAAACCGCGCAGCTTGCGACCGCTCTCCCCTATATCGACAAGGTTTTGTTTGTGGTTGACCGAAAAGATCTCGACTATCAGACGATGAAGGAATACGACCGCTTTGAAAAAGGCGCGGCAAACAGCAACACCTCCACCGCCGTTCTGAAAAAACAACTTGAAGATGCGAACGCACGGATTATCATTACGACAATACAGAAACTGGACGTATTTATTAAAAAATACAAAGGACACCCTGTTTTTGAAAAGCACGTCGTCATTATCTTTGACGAATGCCACCGCAGTCAATTCGGCGATATGCACGTTGCCATTACGAAATCTTTCAAAAAATATCACTTATTCGGCTTTACTGGAACGCCGATTTTTGCGGTCAATGCAAACGCAGGAACAAAGCACGCCAACCTTAAAACGACAGAACAGGCGTTCGGCGCAAAACTGCACACTTATACCATCGTCAACGCCATCAACGATAAAAACGTCTTGCCGTTCCGTATCGACTATATCAAAACGATGGATAAAGAACCCGATATAGACGATAAACAAGTTTCCGATATTGACCGCGAAAGGGCTTTCAACGCCCCCGAACGTATCCGCAAGATCGTCGATTATATTTTGGAAAATTTCAACCGAAAAACATACCGCAACGAAAAGAGTTACTCTTTTAACGCGCTTACAAATATATCGGAAGTCGTTACGGCGAAAGACGCCAAGACTGTCGAAGAAATCAAGCAGAAATTGCGCCTTTCGGGATTTAACTCAATCTTCTGTGTTTCGTCTATCGAAGCGGCAAAACTGTACTATACCGAGTTCAAGCGGCAGATGAACGAGAATCCGAGCAGAAAACTGAAAATTGCAACGATTTTCAGCTATGCCGCCAACGAAGAAGAAAACGACGGGCTGCTGGGCGAAGAAAATTCGGAAGATACCTCTGCTCTCGACAGCACTTCGCGTGACTTTTTGGAAAGCGCGATCCGCGATTATAACGAAATGTTCCACACGAATTACGATACGTCAAGCGAGAAGTTTCAAAATTATTACAAGGATATTTCGCTCCGCATGAAGAATCGCGAAATCGACTTGCTGATCGTAGTCAATATGTTTTTGACGGGATTTGACGCCACTACGCTCAATACCCTTTGGGTGGATAAGAATCTGAAACAGCACGGACTTTTGCAGGCATATTCGAGAACAAACAGAATTTTGAACTCAATCAAAACTTTCGGCAATATCGTTTGTTTCCGCAATCTGCAAAAGCGCACAGATGACGCCATTTCTCTTTTCGGCGACAAGGACGCGGGCGGTATATGTGTATTAAAGGGGTATAAAGACTACTATTACGGTTACGACGGCAAAGCAGGCTATGTTGACCTGATAGATGAATTGCAAACAAAGTATCCGCTTTCCGAACCGCAAATTATCGGTGAGCAAGCGCAAAAAGATTTTATCGGGCTTTTCGGTGCCATATTGCGTATGAGGAATATCCTTTCCTCTTTTGACGAGTTCGCCGGCAACGAAATTCTGTCCGAACGTGATATGCAGGACTATCAGGGCAGATATAACGACCTTTATGACGAGTGGCGCAATCGTCGGAAAGACGCCGAAAAAGAAAATATTAATGACGATATTGTATTTGAAATCGAACTTATAAAGCAAGTTGAAATCAATATCGACTATATTCTGTTGCTTGTCAAAAAGTATCACGACGGACATCAAGAAGATAAAGAAATTCTTGTTTCCATTCATAAAGCGATTGATTCGAGTTTGGAACTTCGCAGCAAAAAAGCGCTTATTGAAAACTTCATTGCGGGCATTAACGATGTGGACGATGTTATGCTTGAATGGCGCGAGTTTGTTATAAAACAAAAGGAAATTGAACTTGCCGCCATCATATCGGAAGAGCATTTGAAAGATGAAGAAACGAGAAAATTTGTTGAGCGTTCTTTCCGCGATGGAATTATGAAAACAACAGGAACAGACGTCGATAAAATTATGCCCGCTATGTCAAGATTTGGCGGTACACGGGAAAAGAAAAAAGATGTAGTAATCCAAAAGCTGCTGCTATTCTTTGAAAGATTTTTTGGCATTTCTTAAAGTGAGTTGATATAAAAATGAAAATGTATGCGTGTTGCCCAATATGCGGGTATAAGTTATGTAAAGGCGAAAGCGGCTCGGACGTGGATATTCTCTGTCCTCGCTGCGGCAAACTTATTCGGGTGGTCATCACTGAAACAAATACAAAATGTATTCCGACAGATCACCCGAAAAAAATAAAAACGATAGGTTTATCGGAGTAGTATATGCCACTCATTACATACGAATTTGCCGACGGGCATTCGGAAGAAATCGAGGTTTCTTGCGAGGTTGCCCAGACGTATGCGCAGATATTGAAATACGAAAAAAGGATTAAACGGCAAGATAAAGACAGGTTGAAATCGCTTGAAAAACTTGCCGAAAAAGGTTTCGATCCCCCAGCACCAAATACCGATGTATTTGAGATTTGGGAAAAGCAAAAACAAGAAAAAGCCGAACTCAAACAAGAGCATGTTCGTAAAAAGAAACTTGCAAGGCGTAAAAAACAACTCGAAGATACCCTTACCACTCGGCAAGCACAAGCCTATTTTTTGTTTCAGTATCTGAAAATCAAAAAAGTCGAAATCGCAAAGTCTATTGGCATAACCGAAGGAGCCGTCCGAAAACTTATCTTAAAGGCACAGGCAAATTTGGAAAAACAACGCGTTGAAAACGAACAGGCTCTCCTGCTCCTCAACGCCATTTTCGGCACCCGTTCGTAGGGGGTACGATTTTTTTCGTCTTTTTTGTTATATTATAGAGGGAGTTTTCAACTGAATACACATTTTTGGAAAATCAGTCTCTTTGGGGGGGCTGATTTTTTGCGCCCTTATTTCGTTAATTGCTTTCTTGAATACTTATTTATAAGGAGGGAAATTGAAACAAAAAGACTTTTACTATTCGACGTTGCACATCTATGATAAGGTGCTCGCCGGCGCGCTTGCCGAAGACTTTGCAAAGAGCGGCGAGCGAAGCAAATCCAAGTATCTTGCCGACCTGATTGCGGCGGGACTTGCGGCAAGACAGAGAGCGTCCCCTACTTCTGTCGCAAACACGGAAGAATTTTCGGACAGGCTGTCCGCGCTCGAACGGCAAATTTCCACCCTGCAATCCTCTGTCGCACTTGACCAGACGGAACAAGCGACATATCGAATGTTGCTGTGTAACGTCTACTATCTGCTTGACAGTCTCGTATACGGCGAGGCATTTAACGGCGAATGTCTGGAAGCAGGTTTGTACGACATACCGCCGCCGCGCCTGTTTGAGCAGTTGAAACGATTGAAGGAGGCTTTCCGCCGTGCCGCCTGACGTTATCGCACGAGTTCGCTACTATGATGTAAGCGCACCAAAAAGAGATTTTTACAGTAGCGTGCAGAAGGACGATTATCTCGGCTATATCGACAAAGGCGTGCAATCCACAAAAGCAATCGACTATCTCGACTATACGGATGACGGAGAAAAGAGTTCGGGCGCGTTCAATGCGGAAGGATTGTTGACTAAATCCCAAAAGAAAGAGTTGCGCGAAAAATTGCGTAGAACGCAGAGTTGCATTTGGGATATGGTCGTGAGTTTTGAAGAAAGCTACGGCAAATCCAACCTGACGGACGCTACGGCGGCTAGGGCTCTTTTACTGAAAACCCTGCCGAAACTGTTCCGCGCGACAGGACTGAATCCCGATAATATAACGTGGTTTGCGGGACTGCACACGAATACGGACAACCGCCACATTCATGTCTGTTTTTTTGAGAAGGGGCCGCAGCGTTTTCATCGCAAAACTGGAACGCTCCGCTATCGACACGGTAAGATACGGCCGGAAGCATTGGATACGTTCAAAGCCGAAATCGTCAAGCATTTTATGCAACCCGCCGAGGGCGTCAGGCGCGTGCGCAAGTTGTTGACGGACAGGGCGCAAGCCGTCGTTTCACAACCCTACACAGCGTATTCTTTTACGCTTAAAAAGCTTGTAAAATCTCTTTACGGGAAAATCCCCTACGAAGGCAAAATCGGCTACGAAAGCGAAAATATGCGCCATTGCCGCGAGAGCGTGGATGCAATTACAAACTGCATTTTGAAAAACGGGCGATGCAAAATCGCGTATGAAAAGCTGACCGCCGAACTTGCCGCGCGCGACGGAGAAATCCTGCGATTGTGCGAGCAAAACAAAATCCGCAATCCTGACCGCTATCTGTACGCGAAAACATTTCAGCGAGATCTGTATCGTCGTATGGGCAATATCGTCATCAGAGAGATACTCAAAAAACGCCGCGACGAACTTCTGAAAGCGCGCGAAATCCGCCACGCCAAAGCACGGCAGAAAGTCTATCGGGAAAGTCTGACGGACTGTATTCTGACTTCGATGGAAATTGCCGCAAGAGCGGACGCGGAAGCGGCGGAATGCTTTCGGGAATTTCGGGAAAAACTTGAACTTGCCGAAACCGAACGGCAGCTGGAACAAATGGAAATGTAGGTTTTTTAGAAACAGGATAAGGAAAGTAACTGACTTTCAGTTTCTTTCCGCTTTTCGCAACGGGGATACCCCGTTCGAGTAACAACATTAAGGAGGTAAAATGAATGGGAAAATTCAAAAACTGGCTTACAGACCAAAAAGAACGGCGTGAAATGCGCGCTATGGAACGCTTTAATTTGAGAGAAGCAAATAGAATGGGCGGAGAAAGTTTAGAAGACGACGCTTGGTTATACGACCTTGTCTGGGATGAAAAACGAGGAAAATATCGCCGCAGTAAAACTGCCTTTGCCGAGGGATTGAAAAAGTTTGAGCAAACAAGCGAAAACGATAACGCAGACGATTAAACGGCGGCTGTTGCCGCTTATTTTGAACATTGACAACTGAATATTCATAAAAAAATCGCGAGCCGTACGAGCTTGCATAAGGAGTAAAATGATTTATAAAAATTACAACAAGGAAACCGAAACGACTTTGAACCGCGAACGGCTGATTGCAGACGAGGTCTCGCGGCTTACCCGCAAATACGGTAAGAGTTTTCTTGACTGTGAAAATCTCATCGAACTTACGGGTTTGGGGCGAGATAATGTGCGCGCACTTATGCACAGCAAGGCGTTCCCCGTAACCAAAGTCGGCAACCGTCAGGTGGTCAGCATTCTGGCATTCGTGGCGTGGCAGGTAAACAGTTTGCCGGAGGCGGTCTGATGGCGAAGAAATCCACACGCAGAGGCAACAACGAAGGCTGTATCAGTAAGCGAAAAGACGGCGGTTGGGTGGGCGTAGTCACACTCGGCACCGACGAGAACGGCAAGCGCATCCGAAAGAGCGTTTACGGAAAAACCAAATCGGAAGTGACGATGAAAATGCTCGCCGTCAAAGCGGACAATCCCACAATCGGGTGCAG